>Ga0182738_1000582_pt1 | contig 49905 bp, 41 predicted proteins | sample eDN5th30CBELigMG_FD_128876 | JGI IMG/M metagenome (GOLD analysis project Ga0182738, IMG submission 128876) | Enriched Miracle-Growth compost microbial communities from Emeryville, California, USA - eDNA 5th pass 30_C BE-Lig MG (version 2)... ... | reverse complement strand
AACCAGATTGCCAAAGATTCCACCCGCCCCCCGAAACCAACCGCCCTGCTCCGCGAAAACACTCCCGCAGAACAAAAACGACATGTCCAAAAGAACAGGCCAACCCCACTGCATGTGAGCGGGAACGACCATTTTATTGGAATCCCAGTTGGCGTCAAGCGTGCGGGACAAGAAAATCGTCTTGGGTTCCTTGAAAGCCTGGGCCACGCCCAAAACGGATGGACAACCGTATGATCGCTTGAGAATAAATCGCCCCAAGTTCCATCAAAACAATAATGAAGAGAAAGACTTGGAAACTCGGGAATCCACGAAGCAGTGCAACGTCAATGGTTGCCATTTTTCTCCTGCCCGGTTCAGCCAGAATCGGCAGAGATAAACAGCCCGGCTCTTCGACCATTTTGGATCAAATTCGATGACCAGTTTTACTTCGCAGATCGGGGCGGGGCTCTCCGCCATCAAGGCATCTGAGAGCGATCCCCGTTGCGGCGTGAAAATGTGGCGGATCGTGCGCATCAACGGTCCATTGGCCATCAGGGCTTCATCCGCTGAAGCAGGAAGCCCCTCGTTCTCCAAAAGAAAATAAAATTTCCGGGGATCTCCTGATGAAACCGTCTTCCCGTTCCAGATCGCCAAATGGCTCGATTCCGGAACAAATCCGGCCCAGACATTTTTCAATTTCGCCTCCTGCCAATACCGTAGAAGGAAGTCTCGATCGCTCAATGCTTTCAGACTCGATGCGGCGTCATCTTTGCGTTTCCGGAAACGATCGAAGAGATTCCTGAAATCCGGATCCAGCATTTCGCCCCGGCTCTCGAAATAGGCAATGTTGGAGTCGGGTCCCGGAGAGGCGTATGCCTGCATGAGTCCACCGATCGCCAGATCCAGATCCCGCTTTTCTTCAGTGGTGAAGGACTCCAGTGCGAGGGGAATCGCTCCCCGGGGAATCATCAGTGGCGTATTCGCCTTCAATTTTTCCACAGCAGCGGGGAATTCCGGAGAATCAATTCGAGTGGCGGCATGAGCGTACCACCGGGACACCTCGGCCAATTCAGTAACTTTGCGCTCGATCTGCTCCGCTTTTTGTTCCGCCTGCTGCATGACTCTTCGCTCAGCGGCATCCGGTCTGGGAGGATCGTCGTCGCCCCACGCGGAAAGAGGAACTGTCCCCAGGCCAAGCAATACCGCGATGAAGAACCACGCCAGAAACATTGTTGATCTCCCATGACTGATGTTGCCAGTAATCCCCTGCCCCTCCCTCCCATACATCAACACGGACCACGATATTAACGACTTTGGTGCGAGAAAGAATGCTCAGCGGGGAATACGATCTCCCGAACAGGAGCGGAAAGAGACGGCCCGATGCGTCGTCGCAATTCGTATCGCCTCCCATTCGTATTGGGGTCACTGTTGTCGGACGTGGAGAAAGAGAGTGTTTCTCCACGAATCAGTGACCGTCCTCCGCCCTGCTCTTCAATCGCCCGGATTTTCGCCCGGGGAAACGTCAACGGTTCATCCTCTTCGTAAAGTACCCACTCCGAGTAAAGATGCGGCAAACCTTCTCCGGAAACCGTTGGAAGTTCCGGCAATCGGCAGGTAAAGGCTTTGCCTTTGAGTTGCGAAAATGGTCCGGGCAAATGGACCTGCTGAAGTCCAGCCCCATCTGTTGGCAGGACAGCGGAATCCTGCTGGCGGGTGAAGACGTATTCAGTACAGGCTTCCCCCGCAGACATCCAATCCAGCTTCAGCCCCAATTCTTTGCGGCAAAACTCCCGGGTTTCCATGATTCCGGCGAATTCCATGGGCCACCCCCCCAGCCAGTCCCGAATATCGGTCCACAAGGACATCCCCCGGGACTGATAATAGTCCTGAAATCGACGGAACGGGTTTTTGAAATGCCGCAGTTCCGACAAAGCAATAAACCGCCAGAAGTACCACCATTCCATGACTGCCCGTTCAAACTCCCCTGCCCTGTTATACCGCTGCTTGACAACCAGCCAGAAATTCGTGGAGGGGTTCCAGTAAGCATCCGACGTGTACAGGGCGATACAGAAAAGTCCGTTTTCAGCGACAAATCGGTTCGCATTCCGGATCGCCTCCCACATTGCTCCCGTGTGATGCAGGACCCCCCAGGAATACACGATGTCGTGCGGGGAAATCGTGGAACACAATTGTGGATCCAGGATATCGCCCCGCATGACTGTCCAGTTCTCAGGCGAACCCGCCAAAACATGCAGACGGCGAGTGGCGGCGACGCTCTGCGGATCATAATCGAAGCTGGTGACGCGATCGGCACCCGATTGCCAGGCGGCCAGGGAATGCAGGCCGCTGCCACTGCCGATATCCAGAAATGTCTTCCCGCGCAGGTCCGCGCGATTGAGGAGCGTCAGTAATTTTTTTCGAGACGATTCCAGACGCTGAGGAGTCAGTTGGGTCTCAATGAAATGCTGCCAGTTGCTGCCAAATTCATATCGCTGATCCGCCGAGATTTTCATCGGTCCCGCACTCATCATGATTTCCGGTCCATCGTGGATTTGTGAAGAAATGAACTCCATGATCCAGCCAGCGGCCTCAAGCGGCCTGCTGAAAAACATACTGACAGAACTGTCTATGCGGCCAGATGTTCCTGATGCATCGGGAAATGCGGCTGGACATTTCCCCCTGGCTGAGAGATGGTTGTTTTGTCACAGGGTGCCCGCAATGTCATTTCTTCGCGAGACGTTCCACGGCGAAAATCAATGCCATGGCTCCCCCCCGTTCATCGACACCAAAAATGGCGGTCCGGTCGTAATATCCTTGCAGCGATTTCTGTTTGCCGGTTCCCGTGCAGACATCCAACAGAATGCCGTCACTCCCAATCCGCGGCAAAACAGCCTGCCAGGCTCGATCAACAACCGGTTGAAATGTCGCCCGGTCCAGCCATTTCTCATTCACGCCCCGCTGAAGCGCGAAACCAATCATGCAGGTGGCGGTCATTTCGCGATATGCGGAGGGCTCGTCAATCACCTGTCTCCACATTCCGGTGAGATCCTGATGCTTCAAAAGAGCAGCGGCATGGTGCTGAATGTCTGCCCGCGTTTTCTCGAAGAGCTGTTTTGCCGAAGCCCGCATCTCCGCTGAGGAATCTTTGTCGACTTGAATGGCTTTCAGATCCGTGAGCGAGAGGGCCAGTCCGAGCATAGGGAATCCATTCCCTCGTCCCCAGGCCGCATCGCAAAGTGGTGAGTTTCGATACAGGCCATCACCCCGCAGGTCGAGTTTCTGTATGAATTCCAGGTGCCGGGCAAACTGGTCCAGATATTTCTGATCGTGGGTGAGCCGGGCCGCTGAAGTCAGAATCGGACAGCCCATGAAGACCGCATCACTCATCTCGTAGTGGGAAGGCATGGCGGGCAGTGGTTCGCCCGCTGCATCAAATCCGACATTGGCTGCCCGCTGAACCAAGGCAACAGCCCGGGGATCTTTTGTCGCGAGAGCCCAGTCCGCAAAGACCAGATGTCCAGCTATGACACTTCCATTCACATTGGCCGGCAGAACGCCCCGTTTCAAGTAGGGTTCCAGCACGCGCCCGACTTCGGGAGCAGGTGTTTCTTTTCCCTGAATGGCATCGAATCGGCGCCGGGCAATCAGTGCCAATGCCGGCTGGTACATCACGTTCGAAAGTTGATGCCCATAAATTTCGAGCAGCTCTTCCACCACCTGTTGAGGAGTGCGTGCCCGGCGACGGTTGAATTCCTGGCGAACTTTCGAATGCTGGCCGGGAGTCAGCAGTGCCAGAAGAGACTCTTTCCATTTTTTCTCTGTCGACAATTGTTCCAGCGAAGCTTTCCACTGCGGCAAAGAGAGCTGGACAGCGGGAATTTTTCCAAACCCTGGAATCTCCTGGGCATTGAGAGCGCCGAAAAGCGATTCAGAGCCGCCGGGCGGCGTTTCTTCTTCCAGTCCTTCGACAACGCTGTCGACTCCCAGCCAGGCCAGAGCCCGCCAGAGGGCCGCCGCGGTCCGCTGGCCGGTCGTATGGTACGCAGGGCCTTGCGGTGGGAATTGAGCTTCCGGCAGGACCACCACCAGGCAACGGGCCTGGGGATCAAGGGTTCTGATAATCCGCTGACGAAACGCAGCCGCAAGCCCCAGCCGCGAAATTGTTTCCGCCTTCGAAGCCGTTTGAGGAATCGTGAGCAGAACCAGACGCTGATTGATGTCCGGCTGAAAAGCAGTCCGGTCTCCATAGGCGATCAGCGGAAGCCCTGCATCCGTTCGGCCGATTTCCATGCGAAGACTTTCCGGCCAATCCGGAAGGGCGGGATCCTGAGCCTGAATCTTCGTGAAAATTCCTCCCGAAACAACAACATAAATCAAGGAAAACGCCACGGCGCGAAACCCAAGCCATCTCTGCCGGAAGCTGTTCATAAGAGATTCTCTTTCGTACTGATCTCGAGCAGATATTGTCGTCGCGTTCAGTTCATCCATGCCGACCCGCTGGGTTCAGCCGGACAGAGGCCAGTACGCGCCAGGCCCAGAGGAGTTGGCTGCGGGGAAGTTCCTGAATTCGACTTGCTTCATTGATCGGAATCAATAGAACTGTATCGCCCCGCATTTGAAACAGTTTGCAGTTGACTCCAATCTGGCCATATTGTCGAGCCACGCACGGCTGCATTTCCACAGCGGGATGGCAGGGACTGGTGATCACAAAATCACCGTCCTGATATCGGGGAAACATGCTCTCGCCATCAATACGCCAGGCGACCGCATCCGGATAACGAAGCTTCATCGCGGCCGCATCGAGAAACTCCAGAATGCCGAGTTCATCCGGTCGGGAATACTGCACGAGTGCCACGGGTTCCGATTCCCGGGAAGCTGCCGATACAGCTTGTCCTTGCCCCGCCAGATCGCGATGGCCATGTGCTGCAAGCAACTCCTCCAGATGGGAATCATCTTTGACAAGCCGATTCTCCCCTGTGGGATCGTTTTCAGCCAGTTCATGCCAGTACCGAGCCACTCCTGCCGCGGTACTTCCGACAATCGGAATGAGCGAAGAGGGGAGTCCTTCGCTCGTCCATGTTTCCATCAGAGTCAGGGAATGTTGCTGGCTCCGGAGAAGTTGAACGAGTTCCGCCGCAGAAGGCAACAAATCCGGTGATGCTTCCAGAATTTTTTGTAGTTCATTGCAGATCTGACGGACTGGATTCTGCGAATCCTCCTCCGCGTTCCTTTCTCGCGGTCCGATACCACACAAGAGCCATTCCAGGCGGGTTCCCGTGACTTGAGCTGCACGAACCAGTAATTCCGCGGGAGGAGGACGATCCGTTTCGTAATGGATATAGCTGGTCACCGGGACACCCAGTTCGCGAGCAAAACGGGAACGTCCTCGTTGACCAAAATGAGTGATTCGAATTTCACTGAGCCGCACGGAAATTGGATGCGGATTCGCGGGGACTTGACTAGAATTACCCGATCGGGTAAATTTCATGACGTTGTACACAAATAGGTAAATTCAAGCCGCTCGTGGAGTTTTTTCAAAATCCAATTCGATTTGGCCGAGAAGCCCTTGAAATGCCCCTTGCAAGCCCCAGGGGACAATTAGACGGGGAATTCGCGCGCGAAATTCGCCCATCTGTAAAATTCATGAATCCGTGAGGACAGGGTGTTCACATCATCCCAGTGCCTGATGCACTGATTGCGGCCCCTTTGAGCCCTTTGAGATTATTGCAGGGCAACCCCCGAACTCTCCCCAAAGACCGACAGACATCACGTTCTCGTAAATACGATAACGCCTCCAGACTGGAAAATCGATTCATGACGAGTCGAAAGCCCTCTCCCAGCAAACGTCCTGCTCCCCCCTCTCGCACCGATCATCCGTCCGAAAATGTTCTTCAGAATCTTCAGCGTGACTTGGACGGCCTGATTCATCTCCAGCAATTCCAGAATACACTCCTGAGCGAACTTCGCCGCAACATCAATGCACTCAAGAAAAAACATTCCTGACGATATTCACTCTTCCACCTCTTCATTCCTCTGTCCCTTCATTCAACTCTTCATCCTTCCGCCTTCCCGGACAGCCTGCTACGATTCTTCGTTTTTCCAAGACATGCTCTCCAAATAATTGGAAATGGGACGACTTTTTTGTTCGTTTTGTGAAGGGACGACCCCGGTCCATCCCTCTCGCAATCATGCATAACGAGGATTTCGAATGCGACGTTACCTGGTGGCCGGCAACTGGAAGATGAACACAACAAGGCAGGATGGGGTTACCCTGGCCCGGGCCGTCGCGGAAGGTTCGGCATCTGCTGCCGGAAAGATTGACGTCCTGATTTGCCCTCCATTTCCCTATCTGATTCCGGTTGGGGAAGCCATTCAGGGGAGCCCTGTCGAAGTCGGGGCTCAAAATGTCTATTTTGAAGCGCCGGGAGCATTCACGGGCGAAATCTCCCTGGACATGCTGCTCGATGTTGGATGTGGCTGGGTCATTCTGGGGCATAGCGAACGACGGCATGTGCTGCACGAAACTGACGAGACCATTAACCGCAAGGTCCTGGCGGCACTCCAGAAAGGAATCAAGCCTATCCTTTGTGTCGGGGAACTTCTGGAAGAGCGTCAAGGAGAACAGACCGAAGCGGTTCTCGACCGGCAAATGGCGGGGGGCCTGGCTGGAGTCTCTGCGGAACAAATGGCCAAAGTGGTGATTGCCTATGAACCGGTCTGGGCAATCGGCACCGGTCTGACAGCGACTCCCGAACAGGCGGATTCCGCCCATGCCCATCTTCGCAAATGGCTCGAACATCGTTACAATCCCGCTGTTGCGAACGAGACACGCATCCTTTATGGCGGAAGCGTGAAAGCAAATAATGCAGCCACATTACTGGCCCAGCCGAATGTGGATGGAGCCTTGGTTGGCGGCGCGAGCCTGAAAGCCAACGATTTCCTTCCCATCGTTGAAGCGGGTGTCGCTGCTGCAATCCAATGAACCGGGGAGACTGCTGTTTGACAGCTCCCGAAGCTCTGGCCTGCCCCGCAATGACAGATCAGAGCCAGGTCCGATCGAGACAAATTGCCGGAATCAGGATGGCCGGCTGTGTGAAAGGGTATTGTTGTGCTTGCTTGGATTTTGCAGATTTTACTGCTGATTATCGGCCTGTTTCTGATGCTGATCATTCTTCTCCAGCGGGGACGCGGGGGGGGATTGGCGGGCGCCTTTGGAGGAACCGGCGGCCAGAGTGCTTTTGGAACCAAGGCCGGAGACATGTTCACCTGGATTACCGTGGGGACCGCTGCCGTCTGGATCGCCCTGGCTGGAATCAGCGGATGCGTGATGCGAAACTCCAGCACAAGTGGTGCCCGCAGCCAATTGGCCAGCGAGGATGAGGAAGAGACCGACGTCACCAGCGACACCAAGGCCAACGAGAAAGTCGATCTGCCCGTCTCCAAGACACCGGAAAAACCAGCAGGTGATGCCATCTCCCCGGCTGGAGAAACCAAGGCAGACGAAAAGCCCGCAGACGAAAAACCTGCTGCGAAGATGCCCGCAAACGAAAAGCCCGCCGATCAAAAACCAGCGGCGGACAAGGCTCCCGCCGACAAACCGGCAACTGGTTTGCCCGCTCCAGAAACAAAGACAGACGCCGTCAAACCAGCCGTTCCAGCCAAGCAGTCGGCAACTCCCCCTGCTCCGGCGGCTGCCGGAAAGAAACCTGCGGAAACCAAGGCACCCACAGCGGAAGCCCCCAAGAACGGGACACCGGAACCTGCTCCCGCCGCCCCGTCCGCTGAACCCAAAAAATAGGGCCAGCCACGGACTCCGTTTCGGGCCGCAACGCAATCAAGGTCGTTCACGCGGTGCAAAATTCTCTCTCGCCAAGAGAATTTTGACTGTTTCGCCTCAATTGCTTTTGCCAGAAGAGAACTCTCTGCCTGGCATTTCAATGCAACTCGAACTCCGGTCAGAAGCAATCTGAAATTCCAATTGCTTTCATTGAAACTCTTGCGGGCATCATCAATTTCTGGTTCTCTGAATTGAGGTCAATTGTGTTGCTGAGCATGACGGGGCATGGGGACGCTTCTGGTCAGAATGAGCGTCTGAGCGTGACCGCCGAAGTGCGGAGCGTGAACAACCGCCACCTGAAGATTACGCTCCGCTGCCCGGACCCTTTCCTGGCCCTGGAAGCAAACGTCGATCGTCTCGTCCGGGAAATGGTTTCCCGAGGCACATTTACGATTCATCTGCGGATCCGGCATCTGGAAGACCAGTCGGTCTACCGCATCAATGCGGCGGTCGCCCGGCAGTACTGGACACAACTCACTGCAATTTCCAGCGACCTGGGGATTTCTCCTCCCATCGACCTCTCCCAACTCCTGGCATTGCCCGGAATTGTCGGAGACGAAGAAACCCGTGGCGTGCGGGAAGAAGACTGGCCGCTGATCGAAGAAGTGCTTCGGGCCGCCATGAAAAACTTGCAGGACTTTCGCCGTGAAGAAGGGGGAGTCATGGCTGCGGAACTTCGTTCGTTGTGCCTGATGATTGAAGAGAATGCGGAACAGATCGCCTTGCAGGCCCCCTCCATTATTGCCGACTACCGGGACCGTCTCAAAAATCGTGTGAATGAACTCCTGACAGCTCATAGCCTCAGCGTCAGCGATAATGATGTCATACGCGAAGTCAGCCTGTTCGCTGACCGATGTGACATCACCGAAGAACTGATGCGTCTGCGGTCCCATCTGCTGCAATATCGAGCCCTGCTGGAAGGGGAAGGCTCAAATGGCCGCAAGCTGGAATTCCTCGGACAGGAATTGTTCCGGGAAATCAATACGACAGGCTCCAAAGCCAATAACACGGAAATTGCCCATCGTGTCGTGGAAATGAAAGCTGCCATTGAGAAGATGCGGGAAATTATCCTGAACGTGGAATAGGGCAAGTTGCTCTCGCCTGGACCCGCGATGAACGGGTTTTACGGGATTGTTTGCTGTCTCCCGCGTGACAGAACACGGGCAATACGGGGTGAATTCACCATGGCCTCTTTGCCTGCTTGATGCATTTTCGGACTCTGTCGCCGAAGAATTGGACTCTGGAATTCCCGGCACTGCGGGATGGCAATCCAATTGGATTCCAGCGGCACATCTCCCCGTCCGTAAAAAGAACCTGAACGTATGCCATTCAGAGATCGTTAAATAACGATAATTGTCCTTTCTTCCCGTTGCGAGGCGGGCGGAATCGCGAAAAATCAAAGGCCGCCCCTTCCTGATCCAGGCCATGGCGTTTTCGAAAGACCTGGAACGTCTTCCGGATCTGTTCCGCAAACTCCCCTTCTCCGCGCATTCGATCCCCAAATGTGGATGAGTTGAGTTTTCCGCCGCGACAGGCCCGGATTCTTGATTCAATTTTGTCTTGAAGATGGGGATGTGTTCGAGCCAGCCAATCCCGAAAGACGGGAAGAACGGAGAGCGGCAACCGGAGCACGGTCATTCCCGCCCCGTGGCCTCCCGCTGCGGAGACCGCCTGAAGAATCGCGGGAATTTCCGAGTCATTCAGGCCGGGAATGATCGGCGCGACCATCGCATGAACCGGGACCCCGGCAGCCGATAACGATTCCATCGCCCGCAACCGGGCTGCGGGGGAACTGGTTCGCGGTTCCATGGTGCGGGCCAGCACCGTATCCAGCGTGGTGATACTGATATTCACCCGTATCAGCCGCTGGGCAGCCATTTCCCGCAAGAGATCAAGATCACGGGCAACCAGGGCATTCTTCGTGATGATCGAGACGGGCTGACGGGCTTCCAAAGCGACTTCCAGGCACTGTTGCGTCAACCGAAACTTGCGTTCGGCAGGCTGATAGCAGTCCGTCACTCCTGAAAAAGTAATGATCTCCGGCTTCCATTTTGGGTGACAGAGAAATTCCCGAAATAGACGCGGGGCTGCATATTTGACATAGATTTTCGTTTCGAAATCGATTCCGGCATTCAACCCCAGATATTCATGATACGGCCGCGCATAGCAATACGCGCAGCCATGCAGGCAGCCTCGATAAGGATTCGCGGAAAACTGAAAAGGAATGTCCGGACTGGCATTTTCCGAAACGATCGTGCGGGAATCGTCCGCTAGATACTCCGTGGGAAGCGACTGCAACTCTTTCAGAAAGTCTTCGTCGAACTCCAATTGCTCGAAATCATCCTCAATATGAATCCTGTCGAAGCGGTTTGGCGGCTTCAACCCGGATCCCCGCCCTTTGGGAGTACTGGGAAGACAATGCGCGAAGTGCTCTTTTTCGGAGCGAGACGACCCCATGCACTGACCTCCTTCCTCAATTTTCCGATGAAGTTGGTGGCACGCTGTCGGAAAGTTCACACTCCGGGCGGATCCACTGAACAGACTGATTTCCTGCGGCTGCCTCATTGTATTCATTTGTACACTTAAAGCAAGGCGACAATTTATATCGGTGGGAGCGGGATACAGCCTGTTGTCGCCATTTCGTAAATTTCAAAAAAATAACGTTCGAAGCCTTGCAAGTGACGGTAGACGCAATTAAACTGAGACTCAATCTCAATTAAGCGAACCATAGCCAGCTCGCTCTCTTCGCAGGGCTCTCGCCAGCAATGTTCCGGGACACAAAACGTGTTCCCTGAGTTTCATTGACTTGGATTTCTGAGCCTCCGCTAACCCCAAATCTCGGAAGCAGCCAGGCCCAGTTGTCGCGGCAAAGCAACCCTCCCTCGTGGATTTTCTTTGTCGCCCAGAGTGCCCAGCGTCATCAAGAATCGTTCAGCAGCGGCCAGACACTTTCTGTCCTGGCAAGAGGAAACATTGCTGCGTTCCTGTTGGCTGAGGCCATCAATGGAATCCAGGCCTTCCCCGGACTTCTCGCCTGAAATCATGCCATTCCCTGTGCGACTCCCTTTCGCGGCAGGATTCTGGTTTATTGTAAAGCCCACCCAATGCACACGCCCCCTGTATCTCATTCCGCTCCCGTGGCATCCAGCCATCGTCTCCATCTGGAAATTGTCATCACACAAGGCCCGCGGAGTGGAACAATCGCGCCGCTGGATCATTTTCCATTCATCATCGGCCGCGATCTTCGCTCTGACCTGCAACTGCTCGACGTGCAGGTCAGCCGGCTTCACTGTGTCTTTCGAGAGCATCGCAACGGTCTGACCGTGGAAGACATGGGAAGCCGGAACGGAACGATGGTGAATTCCCGAAAGATCGTGAATGCCGTCCCGATCACAGCCGGCGACCTGCTTATTGTCGGTCGCACCACGCTGCGAGTGGAAGAACTGCGCCGGGAATCGACGGGCTCTGCCGACGAGACAACCTGTTCCGATGGACGCACGCTGGCAGTTCCCGCATCCGCAGATCCCCATCAGCCGTAATAGAACGATCCCGTCGGGATCTGGCATTCGTTTCCGGGATCAATGAAGAAAACGAAGCACACATTGACTCGAACAAAGAAGAGTCCCCATCGCTGCCGCGGGTCATGCATCGCATGACGATCGGCAATGCAATTTATGAATTAGCGACCGCGTTTGTCAGCTGTTGCCCACCATCTCGTTTCACAACAGGATCCGTACGCGGATCATTCCACATAGAAAAGGGTCACATTCAATGCGAAACAATTCAATCATCCAATTTCGGTCCGACAGGCGGATGGGATTTACGCTCATCGAACTGCTGGTCGTGATTGCAATCATTGCCATTCTGATCTCCCTGCTGCTCCCTGCTGTCCAGCAGGCCCGGGAAGCAGCCCGGCGGGCTCAATGCAAAAACAATCTGAAACAGATCGGATTGGCGATGCATAACTTTCACGACACTTACCGAGAACTTCCCCATCTCTACCGGCAAAGTCCTCCCGCATCAAATCCGACTGGTTGCCCAGCCATCAGGGCACCGATGATGCGACTGCTTCCATTTCTGGAACTTCCCTCTTACGAAAACAGCGTGGAAGTTCGCTCGGCAAAAATTCCTGTCTACCAGTGCCCCTCTGATCCTCAACCGCAAGGAGCCTCCAAAACATATACATCCTATGGGGTTAATGGCGGCGACGGGCCGTACCAGTGGGCATGGAACTGTAACAGTGCCGCCGGAACTCCGCTTGATCCCGCTTCTTACTATTGCGTCTATTTTCCAAAAAATAAGCTCTATTTTAATGGGATCCTGGATTCCACAAGCAGTTGCAAGGGGGGCCGAGGATCCGGGAGAACCATCAGATTCTCCAACATTACCGACGGGCTGACGAATACGATTGCATTCGGAGAACGCTGGGGCCAGATCTACGTTCCAGGGACCCGAACAATAAGCAGCGAAAGCATTCTGGAAAATACCTGGAATAATACGTATTCCTACTTTATCGCCTTGACCGGCGTGAAGTTGAATACATCCGATGACAGCAGCGGCGGAATCTGGGCATCCTATTGGGGGGCGTTTCGGTCAGATCATACAGGCGGCGCCAATTTTCTGCTCGCCGATGGATCCGTTCGTTTCATTAACGAAGGAATTAATCGGGGATCGGCACCGGATTATGTTTATCCGGAAGACACGGCTGCACCGAGTCGTGGAAGTATTAATCCGAACGCGTCCGGAAAAGTTTATCGCGCATTAGGAACTATTGATGAGACAGAGGTGTTCAATGGCGAGTTTTAATTCATTACCAGGCTGGAAAAATATTGGCGTCGGATTATTAGCCATCATTGGTATGGTATGTATCATCAATCTGTCTCGGCAGGCATTCTGGAATTCGCGGCGCCCATCCGTCGCCAGTCCAGAACAGATTGCAGAAACTTTTCGCAAGGCTGATGAAAAAGATCGGGAAAACTGGGCTCAAATGTGGAAGGAGGCGGGCAAGGAACCGCCACCGATTCCCTCAATGCACTCCTCTTCACCGCGATAACCCGGCCCCGAATTGAAAGAATTGCATTGAGGTGTTTGACCAATCATTTCACTCAGTTCGCCCAGATTTAATCGATAATAATAGATCATGCGCAGGGCTTCTGCTTGTTTCCAGATGGGAAATTTTCGGGAGGGCGAAGTTCCTGCTGAGCCGCAGGGAAGATCACGCTTTCCATGGCTTGCGGCTCGGCGGAAGCCTCGCCCTCCTATACGATTTTCAATAAAGCAAAAGCCCTGGATCATGCGTCCGGAGGGCGTGATCCGAAAACGGGGCTCTGTGTGTGCCGGGTGATGTCTGGCCTGCTGGTCCGTGTCTCGGTCATTGTCGAGTCAATTCGAAGAAGCGGTCTGCCGGGCGAAGGCTGCGGATCGTTCTCCTTCGGTGGCGGCAAACAGGTGTTCCAGCAGGCGCTCCATCGCGGGAGTGAATTCCTTCCCCCGCCGGGACAGGGCTGTTCGTGCGGTTTCGAATCCGTTGCGAGGTCCGCCGGGAAGCGGTTCAATTCGTCCATGCCAGTAGCGGGTGAAACTGGGGATGTGTTTGGGGAGCAGTTCTCCCGCCGGCAGAACGAGACTCATCACTCCAATCGCGGACCCGGTATTGATCAGGCTCCCCAGGGCTGTTTTTGTATGGTCTCCGATAAAACAACCCACTTTTGTGGTTCCCGTGGAATGACTCATTCCCCCCAGCGGTACGCTGACAGAGGAGTAATCGTTTTTCAGATCGCTGTTGGTCGTCAAGGCGCCCAGGTTGACCCAGGGACAGACATAGCTGTGTCCTAAAAAACCATCGTGATATTTATTTGCGTAGCCGTGAACAATGCTCTCTTCGAGTTCTCCCCCGAGACGGCAGACGGGGCCGAAGCTGCACCCTTCACGGACGTTCGCACGGAAGAGTTGTGTCCCCGGACCGATCCAGGCGGGTCCTTCAATACGGGTAAATGCCTGAATGCGGGCGTGCTGATCAATCCAGACGGGGCCGTTCGTGGAATCAATGACGACAAAGGGGTCGATCTGAACGGATTCATGGATGAAAACCTGGTCTTCCGGTCCAACAATCGCCACCCGGGAATCCCATTTTTTCAGAGGTGATTCGGCGGTTCGGCGGGCAAAATCCGCTCGAAGCCAGTCAGAATTGGCCATGACGAGATCCCAGGGATAATTCAGCACTGTTCCCGGAAATGAAATCGCTTTTTTGCCACGGGCAAGTTTTTCCAGTGGTTCTCTCTGTAAAATCGCTGCTGCCTCCAGACGATCCCGCGGGTCAATAGCCACAGCCGCCAGTGTGTCACCGATCCAGGCCGCGGTTCCGGGAACCAGTGTTTCTGCCTGAAGAGGATCGAGCAGGCATCGCCCATTCATCAGCAGAAAGGAATTCTGTTGGAGCCAGGCATCATCATTAATGATCGCAGTGGGATGCTCAGCGGCATAAACCTCAGCCAGTTCCGGACGGAGGATTGCCCCCCAGGCAGACTCTCGAAAATGGGAGGTCTGTCGCTGACGGTTGGAAAAGTGTCCGCAGAGGAGTTCAAACACCGGCCGCAAGTGGGCAATCGGGGTAAACTGTCCGGCTGTCGAGTCTTCGTAAAACGCGAGAGGGGGCATAAGTCACCCTTGGAACCATTTGGAAGAGGACAGGGCAGGCCAAACGTTGTGAATTTAGAAAATCTGGGTAGAGTTGCCCGCCGGGAACAGGCTGTCGTGATTCTGAGAAGCGCGGACTTTAGTGAAATTGAAATGATCCGGACAGGCTGACTGTGCCGAATATGAGGAAACCTGTTTCACGTCCTTCCACAACCGGTCTTCCGATCATCGGCAACCGATTCAAAATGAAAATTCTCTTGTTTTGAGACGACTTCGACCAGTGCGAACCACGTGGATTACGGTTGAGAATTGCTCCACCGTGCCGAAGCCCCATCTTGACAGAGACGGGAAACGGTCCTACTGTCCCCCGGCCCGCGAAGGACGCGGGTTCATGCAAGCTAGCGAATGGAGTCGCTGATGTCGAAAATTCTTCCGCTTTCGCGATCGCACGAAGCACAGGCAGCCGTGACAGACCCAGGATCGGCTCCGGTGCCGCTGATCGATCTTGTCGATCAATATCACTCGATTCGTCCGGAAATTCAGGAAGCGGTTCATCGCGTCTTCGAACGGCAGACATTCGTGCTGGGCGAAGAAGTCGAAAACTTCGAAGCGGATATGGCCCGGTACGTCGATGCCCGGTATGCCATTGGATGTGCCTCAGGAACAGATGCCCTGCTCCTTTCCCTGATGGCCCTGGGAATCGGGCCGGGTGATGAAGTTATTACCACCCCGTACAGTTTTTTTGCAACCGCCAGCTGTATCGTGCGGGCGGGAGCCCGGCCGGTCTTTGTCGATATTGACCCGGTCAGCTACAACCTGCGGCCGGAGGCTGTGGAAGCGGCCATCAACAGCCGGACCCGAGCGATCATTCCCGTTCATCTGTATGGACAAACAGCGGAAATGGACCCGATCTGGCGGACCGCTGTGAATCATCACCTGCCGGTGATCGAAGATGCCGCCCAGGCGATTGGCGCAGGCTATAATGGTCGCCAGGCGGGGGTCCTGGGAACCATGGGCTGTTTCAGCTTCTTCCCCACAAAAAACCTGGGGGGAGCTGGAGACGGCGGTCTGATCACCACCGATGACCGGGAACTGGCCAATCGCCTCAAACGGCTTCGCGTCCACGGAGACTTCGGCGGATACAATCATCTGGAAGTCGGCTTGAACAGCCGGTTGGACGCCCTCCAAGCTGCTGTTCTGGCCGTCAAACTCCGATACCTGGATTCCTGGTCGGAAGGGCGCCGGGAAAACGCGGTCCGGTATCAGGCGATGATCAGCGAATGCGGACTGGACGAACGCCTGGAACTCCCCCGTGAACTCCCCTGCCGGCATCACGTCTACAATCAGTACGTGGTCCGCGTGAAGGAAGGGCTGCGGGATGACGTGCTGGCTTCCCTGAAGAAACAGGGAATCGGCTGTGCCATTTATTATCCGCGTCCCCTGCACATGCAGGAATGCTTTTCGAATCTCCAGTACCGGGCCGGTCAGTTGCCGGAAGCGGAAAAGGCTGCCCAGGAGACGATTGCCCTCCCCATCTTTGCCGAATTGCGGGAAGACCGGCAGGCACGTGTGGTGGAAGGTCTGCGGAACGCCTTCGCGGAAATTGACGCCCGGACGATCCTCCCGATGCGTCGGGCGGCATAATGCCGGACCGCGATCAGGTTCGGCGGTTTCCGCTGGTCCTGGGATCGCTTCATCAAAAATTGAACAACCTCAGCCGGCCCCGCGAATGCGTCATTGCGTCCGCGGGGCTGTTTCGATTTCTCTGTACAGGATTCTCTATACAGGGAGATTTGAACGATGAACAGCAGAGTGAATTTCACTTGCCTGGAATTGTCGTCACGATCGGCATAACCAGCAGCCGATAGAGAGAACAGAAACAATACGCAGCTACCGTGCCGAGTGGAAACTCTGGTCGCTCCGGTCTGCGGCGCGTTTCCAGAGAAGAGATACGTGTACTGTCCCGGGGGGGATCTGGAATGTCTCGAACGATCTTGTTGTGCAGCCTTGTTGTCATGGCGGCTTCTTCACCCGCTTGTGCGGACTGGCCCTTCTTTTCCAGCAGTGACGGACCACACTGGGGGACCAAAGAATATTACGAGATGCACGCCAGCGATCCGCCCGGCACACGGCAGGTCTACAAATTTGGAAAGTTATGGCCCCCGCAACCGCGACCGGTCGGACCGCAGCAGACATGTGTCCATAAATACTATCACACCCATTACTGGCCGCATCCTTACAACTGCCAGGACCGTGACGCTGTCGCCTCTTTTGTCAACATGCAGGTCAGCAATGGATGGCTGGAGCAGACGACGCTTTACGATTACCACTTCGATCCCGTCACGAACGAACTGAACAGTTCCGGCCGCGTCCATCTCAACTGGATCCTCACTCATGTGCCGACGGAACATCAGCAGGTGAATATCTCGACGTCCCGGGAACCCGCCCGCAATCTCGCCCGGACAGCCAACGTACAGCGGGAAATTGCCCAGGCTGCTGGAGCCAATCCGGGCCTTCAAGTTGTCACGCGACTGGCCGATCCCGTCGGACGACCAGCGGCTGAAGTCCAGAGTATCTTTACAAATGCCCAGGAAAATATGCCGCTCCCCATTTTATCGAAGACGGCTGGAGATACCGGCAGCGGCGGCGATACGCAATAAGCTCCCGAGACTTCACAAATCCCGGTAACAGGGAACGCTTCGCGGGAAGCGATCTGGATGGCTGGGATTCCATGCGGTTCTTTCCGTGGAATGCTTTTGTTGAAATGGATGGCTGTGGACTGGCATGTCATACGGACCTTTTTACTCACCTGGTGAATCCGCTCCGTCTCACGGGGACGAACCGATCGCTGTGCCGGAAGTGATCGATCTCCCGGATGATCTCTACGACCAGATTGTCCAGCAGGTGCGGGATCTGTGTGAAACGATCCAGCCTGCTGTGGCTGCTCTTGCCCTTCCCGACGAATCCAGTTCTCCGGAAGAATATGTGGTGGAGACCCCGCTGGCCCCGCAGAATCTTGACGCAACAGGCATCAGCCTGGGACAACTCTCCGAGTTGATGCTCAAAATGCTGTATCTGAACGGCGTGTTGACCGGTTTTGAAATCAGCCGTCAGATTCGCCTGCCGTTCAGCGTCCTGGGAGAAGGCTTTCAGTTTTTGAAAGCGGACCGGCTGGTGGAAGTGACCTCCGGGGACATGGTCGGACCGATCAGCTACCGCTATCAGCTGACCGAACTGGGACGCAGCCGCGCCCGCGAAGCCTTTGAGTTATGCCGCTATGTGGGTCCCGCCCCGGTTTCCCTGGAACAGTACACGCTGCAATGCCGCCGGCAAGCCATTAAGAACCTGGCCCTGAACCGGCAGCAACTGCATACCGCGCTGGGACATCTGGTTCTCGACCCGGCTTTGCTGCAACGTCTGGGACCGGCTGTCTGTAGCGGGCAGTCAATTTTTCTATATGGCCCGCCCGGTAACGGGAAGACGGTGATTGCCAAAGGACTGGGACGCAGGCTGAACGAAAGCGGCGGGGCGATTTATGTTCCCTATGCGTTTTCGGTGGACAATCAGATTGTTTCTGTTTTCGATCCGAATGTGCATCGTCCCGCGGAGCCTGTCCGCCGTGATGATGATGTTCTGGAGGAATCCGAAAACGCTCCGGAACTCGACCTGCGATGGCGAAAAGTCAGACGGCCGGTACTGATCGCCGGCGGTGAACTCAACCTGGAAATGCTGGATCTGCGGTTTCACGCGGGAGCCGGATTTTATACCGCTCCCCTGCACTTGAAGGCCAATGGGGGAGTCTTTTTGCTGGATGATTTCGGACGCCAGCTCATTCCCGCCGCGCAGTTGCTGAACCGGTGGATTCTGCCGCTAGAAGACAAAGTCGATTCACTGACACTGGAAACGGGGAAAAAGTTTGACGTTCCCTTCGAACAATTGACCATCTTTTCCACAAACTTGCGCCCGGAAGATCTGGTGGATGCGGCTTTTCTTCGGCGGATTCGGCATAAGCTGGAGATTTCTCCACCCAGCGATCATCAATATCGGGAAATTTTTCGTCAGGCCTGCGAGCAACGTCATCTGAAATATGACGACTGGATTGTGTCCCGGTTGCTGAACACGCAATACGGACCGGAAAGTCCCCCCAAAGCCAGCGATCCTCGCGATTTACTGGATGTCATTGAGGCGATCTGTCGATTTAGAGGAGAGAGTCCTCATTTGAGCGAAAAAATTGTGGTCGAAGCCTTTCAGGAATGCCTTGGCGGCCCACGGATCTCGTAAGAGATCCCGCTCACTGACTGACCGGACGATCACCCTTCGTTCGCCCCCTGGACTTGAACAAGGTGCCTTTCCAAAAAGGATTGAGGAACATGCCTGTGAAACATCCCGCCCAGAAACTGCTGCCTCTGGTGACTGGATGTGTTTTGCTGGCCAGTGCGACGGGCTGCATTACGATCACCCCCACCTCGCCGTCCCTTTCCTGGAAATCCCTGACCAAGCCAAAAGTGGAACGAGCTTCATTCGAAGAAAAAGTGCCCGATGCTCCCGGCGATCCCAAGAATCCGGCCCGCCTGAAAGTGGCCTATGGCCGTGTCATGGAAGAGACTGGTCAGGCAGGTGAAGCTCGAAAATGCTATGAGGATGCCCTGGCGCTCCAGCCCAAGGAAATGGAAGCCATCCTGGGATTGGCCCGGCTGGATGCAGCGGCGGGCAATCTCGACCAGGCGGAGCTGGGCCTGAAAAAAGCCGTCAAAATGGCTCCAAATTCTTCGTTGGCGCAGTACAGCCTGGGACAGTTTTATGCCGGACAGGAACGCTGGGAAGAAGCCAGCGAAGCCCTGACCAAAGCCATGCTTTCCGAGCCCGATGACACCCAGGCCCGTTACGCACTCGCGGTAGCCCTGGTTCATACCGGAAAAATCGATGCGGCCCTGCCCCATTTCATCCGGACCGTGGGAGATGCGGAAGCGCATTACAACGTGGGGTTGATTCTCCAGCAACAGGGGCATCCGCAGGATGCGGAACGGCATTTTGCCATGGCGGTGACGAAGAAACCGGAACTGGTCGCGGCCCAGAACTGGCTGGCCTATCTTCGCCGCCAGCACGAGTCCGATTCCTCGATCGGGACAGAAAATCATCCGGTCGCCGTCCTCCCCGCGGGCCACAGTGCTGCTGCTGGAATCACTGAAGCACCGGTCCCGAATGGAGATCGACCTCTCACTCCTCAACCGGTCATCCAGGCGCCCCTTCCGGAGTCCGGTCGGCAAGTGAATGCCCAGCAGATTGAGCAGAATCGGAATCAGCGCTCAACAGCGGGTCTCTGATACAACACCGCACGCAGGCCGATCGTTCAGAGATTGACCGATGCCATGGGGATGGGATGGACCCTGTTGAAAAGCCATCTTCGTTGAGGGCTTCGACTCTGTGATCCGGAATGGAATGGGGAGTTCTCCAGGGATGCTTCCTGAATCCCGCCTCTGAGATCCTTCCCTCTTCACTGCTGATCTCGCGCTCTATTGGTTGCGGCCAATCACCACGTTGTACGTTGTGTCAACTCCGGCCATGCGGGTCCACAGGGCTTTCGCTTTATTGAAAATCGTATGGGAGGGCGAGGCTCCCGCCGAGCCGCAAGCCATGGAAAGCGTGATCTTCCCTGCGGCTCAGCAGGAGCTTCGCCCTCCCGAAAATCCCCCATCTGGAAACAAGCTGAAGCCCTGTGCGGGTCCTGACGTCCGCAGACAAAAAACTCAGGAATCGCTGTCCGCTGGACGAACGAAAAACAATGGACACATGATGTTGATTTTGACTGGGGGAAAAGGACCCGAGGAGGGCCAAAATCCACATTCGCCCCAAAAATGAGAGAACACCCACTTTTACCGTCGCAGTAATCCTTGACAGACGAATGATTTAAGAATCCAAAGCAGTTTTGGCCTCGCCAAAATTTCCCGAGACGTAAAATTCTTTCGATCCATAAGTCCTGATGGGGGAATTGAGATGCCCCGCAGGAGAAAAATCATCGAAATCCAGAGGATCGTGATTGATCGTCTGTTGTTGAAGGGGGATGATCATGGCCAGAAAAGATGCTTTATTAAGACTTCACGAGCGGTTGTTGGCCCAGCGTGATCAGCTTCGTCAGAAGTTATCGCTTTCGGAACCGGAGTTCAGCGAAGCGGGACGGGGGGACTCTGGAGATATGGCGGTCCATGACACGGAGCGCGAGTTGGAATCGCAACTCGTGTCGCTGGAAAGCCGGGAACTGGTTCGAATCGAAAAAGCCATCGAGGCGATTCGAAATGGAACCTATGGACAGTGTGAACATTGCGGCGGACGGATCCCTGTGGCCCGCTTGCAGGCCCTTCCGCACACAAGTTGCTGTATTATTTGCCAGCGGAAATTTGAGAATCGTCTCCGGACAGGCATGGACGAGCCGAACTGGGAATCGGCCTGGGAGTTCCAGGCTCGCGAATCAGATCGGGAACTGACCATGCGGGACCTGTATCTGGAGACCGAATAGCAGAAGGGTGAACCAGGATGCGTTCTCTGTCCGCGCCGGCTCTGATTACCACGGCCATTTTTCTGATGATCGGGGGGGCCGCTACCTATTTCGCGGGAGGAACAACGGGCTCTCTTCCCCATGCCCATGCGGCAGCCAAGTTGCCTCCGGATGAACAGATGGAGGTTCTCCGGCAAGCCGGACGGACGCTGGCCAGCGTGACCGCCCATACCATGCCGTCGGTGGTCAATATTGAGAGCACGCATCCTGGAAAATCGGGAGAAGTGGAAGAGACCGGCTCCGGGGTCATTATGCGCAGCCCACGCAACAAGGGACTGTTCATCATTACAAACCGGCATGTGGTCGAAGGGGCCGGTCTGAACCAGATCGATATCTATCTCAATGACGGCCGGGTCATTGCGCCCGCGGAACGGTTGGAAGATCCGGATACCGATCTGGCTGTTCTGCGCATCCCCGACATGGATGTCACGCCAGCACAATTTGGCGACAGCGACAACCTGGACATCGGGCATTTCGTCCTGGCCATGGGAAGTCCGTTCGGGCTTACGGAATCGGTGACGCTGGGAATCATCAGTGCCAAGGGACGGCGTTCGCTGGAACTTCCCGGACGGAACGTCATCAACCAGGATTTTTTGCAAACGGATGCCGCCATCAATCCCGGCAACAGCGGCGGACCGCTCATCGATCTGGACGGACGTGTCATCGGGATCAATACCGCCATTGCTTCGCAGGGGGGCGGCAACGAAGGGATCGGTTTCAGCATTCCCAGCAACCTGGTCCAGTTTGTCGTCACACAACTCCTGGATTACGGCAAGGTCCGCCGCGGTTATCTCGGCGTGCAACTCGACGAGCATTTCAATTTCGAGACTGCGCAGCGATATGGGCTCGATCGAAAAACCGGTGCCCATGTCACCAAGGTGATGGATCAGACTCCCGCTGCCCTGGCGGGAATTCGGGCCGATGACATCATCCTGAACTTCGACGGTTTCGAAGTGAAAGATCTGCGGGATCTGATCAACAAAGTGAGCGTGACCCCCGTCCAGAAGCAGGTACGGGTGATCGTTCTTCGCGCCGGAAAACAGCAGGCCCTCACGGTCGTTCTTTCCGAAAAACCGGACAGTGAACAGCGCTCCCCTGCTCCACCTGCCCGCCGCGATCCCGCCCGCCCCACAGGAAGCCGCCGGACGTCGCGGAAATTTTCCGTGCTGCCAATGAGTGCGCAAATCGCCCGGCAGTCCGGATATGCCGTGAAGCAGACAGGGGTGATGGTCACTTCCCTGGCAACCCCTCCTGCCAGCGAAGAATCCCTGCAATTGTATGATGTGATCGAAGAAGCCGCCCGCCTCCCCGTCTCTTCTCCAGAGCAGTTGAAAACTCTTCTCCAGGAATCCAGGAGAGACGAACCGGTACTGTTGAAGGTTCGCCGGATCGTGGACGGGGAAACAGCCACCCGACTGATTCTGTTGCCCCCGGTGAATTCATTTTCATGCCCTGCTGAAAACGCAGTCTGGTAAGAAAGACCGCGTTGCGATAGCCCTGTCGTGGTCAGGCTATCGGTCTTTGTCAGGCAAGATCAGTTCGAAATTAGACCCCCTGACAAAACGGATCGCGTTCCGCTTGTGGACAGGAAATTTTCACTGTCGGAGAGGTTTTGTTCGCGGCACTTATTATGTTTCACAGGTATGCCTGCCTGGCATCAAGTGACAGTCAGACCACTACGGGTGGCGAACTCGTTTTTTGAATTTCCGTGGAGTTCGGGGGTGATCTGCTCGAAGCGGGGTCTCTTCAGGGGGAATTCTGCTGAATGCGATATAATGGCAGATACCGGTAGTAGACCTCCAGGCTCAGCGTGGCAATCGCTGTGGAATACATCCTTCCGCCATATCCCCCCCAGATGTCTCGCGGATCCCAGCTTCCGGCCAGGGGACCGGTCTCGTGCTGCTCCGCGATTAACAGATCACGAACGACCGCATTCCAGGTCTCCCATTGCGGGCCGCCATGATGATGCATGGCCAGGGTTCCGTAATACCAGTAATAGAAATTCAGCGTGGTTCGTCGCGGCAGGTTCGCCATCATGGTTTTGATGGCGTCTTCCGTCTCCCGGGTCTTGTTTGCCATGCCGAGCATCTGCCGGCAATAGAGCACTTCGGCGGTCATGGCAGCACTGGCCGCTTCGTTGGGACGATACCCCGCCAGCCCGCCTGATTGTCCCAGTTGACGCTGGGCCAGAAACGTCTGCATCCGTGACTTTCGTTGCGGATCGATCATGATTCCGGCGGCTTCCGCACTCTTCAGCGCCATGACCTGCCAGCCGAAAATACTCATGTCTCCTTCACGCTGTCCCTTGATGTATCGCCAGCCTCCGTCCACGTTCTGCACGTCCAGGATGAAATAGATTGCCAGTTCCAACGGGCGCCGCAGCCATTGGGCTTCCGGCTTATCCCGCGACATGGCATAGGCTTCTCCCAAGGCGAAAGTGGCCATGGCATGGCAGTACATCGATTCGAATTCCGTCGCATTTCCTCCCAGATAACCGGGAGTGCTTCCCCAGCCTTCTCCCCAGTGCTTGGTCGTCTGTTGCGAGACCAGCCAGCGCAAGGCTTTATTGACCTGGGGGGAATACTCTCCCTGATCCACCGTGTTGAGTTTTCCAAGAAATGCCAGCACGGCGAGCGCGGTCACGCCGACATCTCCGTCCTGCCTGACATCCTTCCGACCAATCCTGGTCCCTTTTGAAGAAGTCTTCTCCTCATCGTAATTGCCGGCGCTCCAGTATCCTGCGGGATTCTGGACAGAAGCCATCCATTTCAGGCTGCGATCGACAGCGGTTTCCGAAGCCTGAGAGCCGCCATATTGTAAAACCGCCCTGTCCCGTTCTTCTTCCGTTCGCAACTGGTAAGCGGATGGGATCCGGTTTCCTTCTCCCGGAGAGAACGGTTCCATTGCGCGGCTGAGTTGTGGCTGTTCCGTGGGAACAGGCAGTGACGGCAGGCCGTTCTCCGGCCCGGTGCCGATACGTGCCAGAGACGATGTTGCTTCAGGGCCCGCTGGACGGGCGAGCGGACGTTCGGTACGCAGGCCGTCCGCACTGGGAATGGATGTTCGGGAGGGCATCCGGCCGGTGACATTGCTCCCGGCCACGGGAACCGAGACAGCGGGTCGCGCGGGGGCGGACCGCACGTCAGCTTGCGGATTGGCCGGAACCGGTCTGGAAGTTGATCCCATAGCGGCCAGATCCGGCGCTCCTTGAGAGCGTTCCATTTCGGGACGGGCCAGTTCTTTTAGGTCGGTGTCTGTCGGCGGGCGATCCGGAGAATATCGGGTTCCCTGGGAATTGGGACCGGAAACCTGGGGACGCTCCACGGCAGCCGCCAATGGGGGCTCTTTCATCACCGGGGAGGGAGTTGTTCGTTCGCGGACAGGAGCGGAAGTCAATGCCTCCGAACGCTGCTGCATTGGCAGAGATTCCGTCTTGACCTCCACATGTGCCTGTTCCCGCTTTATTTCCATGGGAGAGGTTTCCGCCCTGGGGGCGGGAGCGACGGGTTCCGGCAACTGATTGCGATCTGGGGAATGGGCGGGGACAGCCGCTATCGAATCGGATGGTTTCGGCAGGGGGAGAAGTTCATTCCCTGTCGGTTCGGGAACATCCGAGCGGGTTCGTTCCGGTTCGATCACCGATTCCTGCGGACGAGTCATCGCCTGAAATAACGGACCCGAGCTTCCTGTTCCTGGCTCACCATTCTCTCCTCCGCCGTTCGCATCCGTTTCTGAACCGGGAAAACTGGATGTGGTGACATGAATCGGACTGGTGTCCAGTTCCGCCAGCCGGGAGATCAGGTTGGACCGGTATTCCGGGATCAGCGTCACCAGCCCCACAATCAGCAGCAGATGGATCACGATGGAAAAAAACATCGCTTTGGAAGAAGCCCGGCGATCGCCCCACCGGGTCCCGATCATCGTCAGCAGATGGGCGGTCGCCAGCATCAGTCCCGCGATCAGCGCCAGTACCAGCAACGGCTGAAGCATCGCAATGACAATGCGGATCAGATTCCAGTATTCCTTGGAAAGATTGACGGCCGCCAGCATCACGTCCCTTCCCGTTCCACGCGATTCGCCAATTGAATCTGGCTGATTCGAGCCCGCTTGCACAAATTCAGAACTGTCATCACATGCTGATAAGGACCGGTGCCGTCTCCCCGGATCACCACCACCTGCTCGGCATATCGCTGCCGGGCAGCCGATAACTCCACTTCCAGCTGATCCAGCGTCTTCTCTTCCCCTCCCAGGTAAAACTTGCCGTCCGAGGAAACACTGACCACCAGTTCATCGGGCAAGGCGGTCAGCGGCTGGGCTTCCGTCACTTTGGGAAGCTGAATTTCGTACTGGCTTTCGCGCCGGCGGAACTCGGTACTCACCATGAAAAAGATCATGATCAGCATCACGATGTCCACCATCGGAGTCAGGATGAGCTGCGGCTCTTCAACGTCAGCACTTTTAATCGGCATGTTCGGGAGGCAGTCCACTCAGGTTGAAATGCCCACAAATCCGGTTTGTGGACAGCAAGAGATCATATCGACACTCCTGCCATTTCCGGAGGGGAAGTTTCGGAAATCCAGGCTTCCATGCCCTGCCCTGAATGAATTCTTTCAGAAAACAGGAGGTCTGGGTGGCCAGGGAAGATTTATGGAGGGCATCTTTCTTCGATGTCTCCTTCCATCGTCACTGTTCCATCCACTCCAGCACAGCTTGCAGCAACTGCTCATATTGCTCCGCACAATTATATAAATGGCAGGAGACCCGCAAATGGCTTCGGTCGCGCCATCGGATGATCGGCACTTCGATCCGATGGTTCTCCCAGAGCCATTTCTGCAAGGGATGCGATTGAACGGAAACGCTTTGTTCATCTTTGAACGGAAGTTGAATGCTGACCATTGAGCCATACCAGTCCGGACTCTCGGCAGTGAGTGCGAGACTTCCGGGGATCTTCAACAGCGTCTCCCGCGCCTGTCGGCATAACGCATGAGTTTCTTCACGAAACCGGTTCCAACCGTAGTTTCTGAATAACTGAATGGCTGCCGGCAGCGACAGATTTGGGGTTGGATCGAATGTGCCCGGCCAATGGAATTCGTCCTTCCAGGAAGGGGGATTTCCCACCAGGCTGCGTCCCCAGCTGATGAGCGTGGGACGCAATCCCTGTTTATGGCGAGGACGGACATACAGAAAGCCGCTTCCATACGGACCGCACAACCATTTGTGCCCGCTGACCATGTAAAAATCACAGGGAATCGTCTGTAGCTGCAACGGGACCATGGCCAGCGCATGGGGACCATCGACCGCCACCAGCACCCCCTGTTCGCGAGCCCGTTCGCAGATTTCCCGGATCGGAAAAATGACCGCTGTCTGGGAAGTGACATGGCTCACGACGAGCAATTTCGTTCGCGGAGTCACCTTCTCAAAAATCCGGTCGACAATTTCGGATTTCGACGTCAGTGGAAAAGGAAGACGGGCCTGGACCATTCTGGCCCCCGTCTGCTGACAGATCTGGCCCCACAATCGGACCACCGCTCCATATTCGTGATCGGTCAGCAGCACTTCATCATTGGAGCCCAGCGGGACATTCGCGGCCACAATATTCATGCCCGCTGTGGCATTGGGAATGAATATCAGTTCATCGGCGGAACAACCCACGAACCGGGCCACCTCCGCCAGGGCTTCTTCCAGCAACGGTTCCAGCTTCCGCAGATAGAAATCCATCGGGTTGGACGCATGTTCCCGCAGCAAACGTTCCCGGGTCTCCAACACGGTTCGGGGTGTCGGTCCAAACGAACCATGGTTCAGAAACGTGATCCCTTCGGGAAATGTCCATTCCGAAGCAGCGAATTCCAGACGGGCAACATCAACAGGATTCAAGGCAACTTCCCGGAAAGCATCTGTCACAACAACAGGGACGTTAATTCAGGTAAAATGGGTTCTCTTTGAAGTCTCGTTTGATCCGCGCGACAAGTTATAGCCCATTCAACTGATTCCATCCTAGGAACTGTTCCGATCATGACAATCGTCACAACCTGTTTTTCAAGTCTCCTGGCGGAAACCCGAACGAGACCATCTCCATGATCAAGTTTTCCTGTTTGATGATCTTTGTTGGACTCAGTTCCGTCGGTTTGCAGGGATGCCATCACGCGGGAACACATTCCGCGGAATGTTGTGATGCTGCCTGCGCGATGAGAGTTCCCCCCGCGGTGAATGCCGGTCCGCAGGCGTCGCCCGAAAATGGGGCGACGATCGCTCCCCGACAACTTCCTCCCGCGGAACCGATGCCCCCGCTGGAGCCTCCACAGGAACCTGCTTCTCCGGCCCCGTTGAAAGATGATTTCCATCCTCCAGCAACCCGGCCCTCCAATGATCGCCCAGTTCCATCGACGATGATCCCTCCGGCAACACCACCACGGAATCCGGTTCCCGTCCCGACGGCCCCCATGGTGCCCCCAATGACGATTCATCCGCAGGATTCCGGGTTTCGTCCCGCCAATGCTTCCGTCTTCCCGCCGGGAGAAGGTTCCTGAGTCGTTACCGCAAATTTCAGCACGACTGTGAACCCGATGCTATCATCCACTTCAATGGAACTGGATCCGACGGTCCGAACGGACCGGGACCCGAGTCGAGTTCGATTCGTTTGCACCGCAAACGGTCAGAATTCTCTCCGGGGGCAAGGATTCCTGGAAAACTTGAATCTCTTTGGTAGCGGCTGAAGTAAAACCAGCTGCGCCGGGGTCCTTGGAATGCTTCCCGTTGTGCGCACACTCTCACGATTGATGTTGATGTTCGCTCTGCTCGCCGGCGGGTGGGGCGATCTGATCGTGCTCGGACAGGAACCGGAACGGACATCTCCTTCCGCGGTCGAAGCACTGGAAACAGCACTTTCCCAAGTCGTCGAGCAAGCCGAACCTTCTTTCTGTGCAGTGGCGGTCTTTGATTCCACGCCGGAATTTCCGCTCCGGGGAGATCAGAATCCATTTTTTCCGTTGCTGGCGGGAGAGCCCTCCGCCCCGATTCCGGCCCGTTTCGGAGCCGGAGTTGTCATCGGGGCAATTGAAGAGACGAAAGAGGTTCTCGTTTTGACTTGCGCGCACCTGCTGGAACCGGTTCTCAATGCTTCTTCCACATCAGTGTCTTCACAGATTTTTCTCAGTTTTGGTCCGGATCGGACCGACCGGGCCACGATTCATGCGCTGGACAGTCGGAGCGATCTGGCAGTGCTCCGGGCTCCTTCGCTGCAAAAGCATTTCGCATCTGTGCAATTTGGGAATCAGGAAACGTTCACTTCCGGAACGTTCGTCGCGGTCCTTGGAGATCCCTGGGGAATTGTGTCGGAATCGCGTTGCGGCAGCGGACTCGGAACGGTCAGCCGGGTCCAGACAACATTCCCTCGGAAGAGTCCGTCTCATCCATACGATCCTCTTCGGTCGCTGGGATTCTGGGTCCGAATCGATGCGAAGATCGCCCATGGCCTGAGCGGGGGCGCGGTCTTGAATTTTCAGGGGGAACTGCTGGGCATCACAACGGCACTGCCAGCGGACATCCCGGGATTGAAGTCTCCGTCGCTGTTCGCCCTTCCCTGCTCTTCCCCAATGCACAATATCCTGGAGCAACTCCGGGCGGGATATGAAGTCGATTATGGATTTCTTGGAATCCTTCCACATTTTTTGTTGACCGGCCCTCCCCTGTTTTCCGCAATTCAATCCAATCCGGATTTGGGGCATCATTCCCCGGGAGTGCGGATTGAAAAAGTCTCCCTGAACTCCCCCGCTGAGCGGGCTGGATTGTGTCCGCATGATGTGATTCTCCAGTTGAATGGGAAATCAGTCTCAGAAGGGCTGGCCTTGCAGCGCGACATCGCATTGCTGGGAGCCGGTACGGAAGTCACGCTGGATGTGGATCGGGCGGAGACACAGGAACGATTGACGTTGAAGGCGCGGCTGGGAAAATGGCCCGCGGGCGCCGGAATGCGAATTGTCTCTTCGGTTTCCCGCCGCCCGGACTGGCGCGGTCTGTCGTTCGAATTCCCCAGTGCCCGGCTTGAATTCGATTCGGATGGTTTTATCCCACAGGTCCCGCATGGAGTGCTGATCCGCGGAGTTCAGCCAGGCTCCCTGACGGCCCGGGCAGGATTGAAACCGGGCGAGTTCATTGTCAAGGTGGGCGAACAACCTGTAGAAACTCCGGAAGAATTTCAGGAAGCACTCCAATACTGGCCCCGGAGAGTCCCCGTGACACTTTCCGATGGCCGGGAAATTTCGATTGCCCCCCCGGAAACAACCCGTAATCAATAATCGTTCTTTCCGCCGGCCAGTCTGCGCTGTGCCCGGAAATGCCCGATATTCCCCTTTCCCACACGCATTGTGATCCATGAAAACTGACGAACTTCGCGAAAAGTATCTCGATTTCTTTGTGTCGAAAGGCTGCGTTCGCCGTCCCAGTGACGTACTTGTTCCGCATGGAGACAAATCGGTCCTGTTCACTCCAGCGGGAATGAACCAGTTCAAAAATCAGTTTCTCGGCATAGGGCCGGTCGATTTCACCCGGGCCACCACCTGCCAGAAATGTATCCGCACCGGCGACATCAACAATGTCGGAGTGACGGCTTATCATCACACCTTCTTCGAAATGCTGGGAAACTTTTCGTTTGGAGACTATTTCAAACGGGAAGCCATTCACTGGGCCTGGGAATTTCTGACGACAAAGAAATGGCTGGGACTCGATCCCGACCGCCTCACCGTGACCGTCTATCTGGATGACGATGAAGCCTACGGCATCTGGGAAAAAGAGATTGGCCTGGCGCCCGATCGTATCAAACGCGAAGACGAAGGAGAAAACTTCTGGCCCGCCAGTTCCCCCAGCCAGGGCCCCGATGGAGTTTGCGGACCATGCAGCGAAATCTACTATCACCCCCCCACCGGCGGCAAAGAAGTGGAGATCTGGAATCTCGTCTTCACGCAGTTCAATCGCGTCGGCCCGCCTCCCGATAATCTTCATCCCCTGCCGAAGAAAAATATCGACACCGGCATGGGGCTGGAGCGTTGTGCCTCCACGTTGCAGGGAGTGGAAAGCAACTTCGAAATCGATACGATCCGACCACTATGCGTGGCAGCCGGCGAAGCTGTGGGGGCAAAGTACGAGTTTCAGGGAGAGCATGGCCGCGCATTACGGCGAATTGCCGATCACATTCGCGCCGTCACGATGTGTGTCCATGAAGGGGTTGTCCCCAGCAACGAAAAACAGGGATACATTGTCCGGCTGCTGCTCCGCCGGGCCTTGCTGGAAGGATTTCTGATTGGCAGACAGGATGCTTTCCTGTATCAGCTGGTCCCCGCTGTTGTCGACGTGATGAAAACCCCCTATCCGGACGTGGTGCAGTCCCTGGTGGCGGCCGCGGACACCATCCGCGAGGAAGAACACCAGTTTCTTGGAATCATTGAACGGGGACTGGCCCGTTTTGACCGAATCGTCGACCGGTGCAAATCTGGAACATCCAGATCCGTCACCGGAGAAGAAGCCTTCGAGCTGCATACACAGGAAGGATTCCTCATTGAGATGACCGAAGCCATGGCCGCCCGGCACAATCTGGCCGTTGACACTGCCCGCTTCCGTGAACTGCTGGACCAGCATCGTGAAACCAGCGGACGCGGATCGTTCTCCGATGCCGTTATGGCCGCCGGCCCGCTTGATGCCATCCGGCAAACTTCCGGACCGACTTCTTTTTCCGGTTACCAGGCCACCAGTGGAACCGGAAAAATTGTCGGCATTATTGCGAAAAAACAACTCATTGAATCCGTGGATGACGTGGGGCGCCACGATCCCGTGGCGGTGGTGCTCGACCATACTCCGTTTTATGGAGAGACCGGTGGCCAGGTCGGCGATATCGGAACGTTCACGACTTCCAGCGGCGCGGTCTTCAATGTGATCGATACCCAGCGGGACGGCGATCTGGTCCTTCATCTCGGCCACTTAAAACATGGGATGCTGAAAGTGGGCGATGAAGTGAAAGCCACTGTGGCGGAGGAACGTCGTGCGGGGATTCGGCGGGCACATTCCGCCACGCATATTCTTCATCATGCCTTGCGGATGGTTCTGGGGCCAAATGCCCAGCAACGGGGATCTCTCGTCGACAACGATGTCCTGCGGTTCGACTTTTCCCACAAGGGACCGATGACTCAGGCGGAAGTCGCGCAGGTGGAATCCGAAATTAATGCCCGCATCGCGGAAGGGGCTCCGGTCTCCACGACCGTGACCGATCAGCAGACCGCCCGGGAAAAAGGAGCCATGATGCTCTTCGGTGAGAAATATCCCGACAAAGTCCGCATGGTGACGATGGGGGATTTCAGCATTGAACTCTGCGGCGGGACACATCTTTCCAATACCGGACAAATCGGCCTGTGCCGCGTGATCTCCGAAGAAGGAGTGGCCAAGGGGGTCCGGCGGATCGTCGCTTATACCGGACGCAAATCACTCGAGCATCTGAGGGAAACGGAAAACCTGCTCCGCCAGGCCGCCGCGGCACTCAAGGTGCCGCAATTGCAGGATCTGCCCCGGCGCATTGAGCAACTTCAGGCGGAATTGCAGGCGACCCGCCAGCAACTCACCCGGTTCACCCGGGCTGCGGTTGCTGATTCTGTTCTCGGATTGCTCGCGGAAGCGGAGATGGTGGGAGAAACCAAAATCGTGACCCAGCGGATCGATAACGTCGATCGGGAAGCATTAAAACTTTACGCGGACGATCTTCGGAAGGAAGGGGGCAGCGTGGCCCTGCTGCTGGCCACGGAGATTGATGGGAAGGCAGCGCTGCTGGCTGCCGTCACTCCGGATCTGGTCAAACGTGGAGTGAAGGCCGGTGACTGCGTCCGGGAAGCGGTCAAACTCGTCGGCGGAGGGGGCGGAGGTCGTCCCGATCTCGCCGAAGCCGGTGGTCGCGACCCGAGTCAAATTGAGGCTGCATTGAAATGTGGAGCTGCGGAATTTCGTCGGATGCTGGAACAGTCTGCTGGGAAATGAACCGGAAACTCTTCTTCGGTCTCTGGCCGTTGTCCCCGATTGGATACGAATGTTGTTTAGCTGATTCAAGTTGAGAAAACTTCATGCGGAATTGACGTGATTCGGTCGTCCAGTAAAATCGACTGTTCGTGGAATCGGCCGACCGTCCTTGCGGCTATCCAACGGCTTTTTCCATTGGACGAAATTGCTCAGCAGGAGAGTTCGAGTGCAGGTTGAAATCACGTGTCGTCACGGCTCCATTGGACCGGATTTTCAGGAATATATCACCCGGAAATCGGAAAAGCTGCTGACATATTTCGAGCGCGTGACTTCCATCCGCGTCACAATTTCTTTCCAGGCCGACCGGACGACCGTGGAAATTCTGGTGGACGCCGAGCATAAACATGATTTCGTCACCTCCCAGGAGGGGGCGTCGGATGCTGTTCACGCCAGCTTTGATCTTTGCCTGGCGAAAATGGAGCAGCAGATTCGAAAATACAAAGAAAAAGTCCAGGACCATCGCCGCGACAAACCTCTCAATGAAATGGTGGGCGATGGAATCAGCGACGAAGAAAGTTCTGGACGAAGTTAAGGTTCCAGTCCCTTTTTCGTAAGGAATCTGTCTAGCCACTTGTCGGGAGAGATGTTCTCTGGCCAATTGCTAGGCAGGAGCGGGAGGCAAAAGATTTTCCCGCGATTGGAGCGGGTCTTTTCATGGCGAGCGCAAGTTGCTCTCGCCCGTGCAGCACGTTTTGTTTTTGATAAACGGCTGATTCCCGCGTGGTGGAACGCGGCCGATGCGGTATGGATGCGATTTCAAATTTTCAGAGCGGTTTTTTCAGCTGGGCAATTCTCGGCGATTGAACCTGATGTTTTCAAAAAAGGATCTCTCGCATGCGACTTACGGAGTTCGTGGTCAAAGAAGCGATTTTGCCCCAACTGGTGGCCGATTCCAAATCGTCTGCCATTCGCCAGATGGTGGGGAGCCTGAAAAATGCCGGAAAAATCCGGGAAGCCGATGAAGACGCCATTGTCGCGGCCATTCTGAAACGGGAAGAACTCGGCTCCACCGGGATCGGCCGGGGGGTTGCCGTTCCGCATACCAAACATCCTTCCGCTGATTCCATTATCTCCACGGTCGCCATTTGTCATGACGGCTTGAATTTCGAAAGTCTCGACGGTGAAAATGTTTTCATCCTCTTTCTGCTGATTTCCCCTCCGGATCGTCCCGGCGATCATCTGCGGGGGTTGGAAACGATCACCCGGCATCTCAAAAACGACGATTTTTGCAGCTTCCTTCGTCAGGCCACCACCGGTCAGGCTGTCTGGGATCTGCTCCAGGAAGCCGACGAAAGTCATGTTTAGCGGCGTCATCATTCTGAGAATTCCTGATGAATTGGCGCAAAATTCGCAATCGCCTTTTCAAAAAAAAGGATTCTCATGACTTCATTCGCTCCCCCAAGTGGTTCAAATTTGATCATCCGACACGTCCAGCTCCAGCTTGCGCAAGGGCTCCATATCCGAGCTTGTTCGCGCGTTGTTGCCCTTGTCGGACCGTTTCCTGGTCGTGTCCGTATTCGCTGCGGAGACCGTTCAGCCGACGCCAGCTCGATGTTTGATCTCATTCAACTGGTGGCTGTTCCTGGAACGGAACTGGTTCTGGAAGGAGATGGTGACGGCGTCGAGATGGTTTTGGACGCCCTGGAACAATTTCTCTCCCAGAAAACAGAATCGGAACGCTGAATAAATCCGGGAAGCGGGAGAATCGCCTTCCCGCACAAGACTGTGCGGAGATTCACGGGCCCAATTCAGTGGAGGCCACTCTCCAGGGACCGTTCAACAGGTTTCCAGATCCGGATTCATGTCCCCTTCTCCAGTCATGGAAATTAAACGGTAATTCATTTCAAAGACAGAGGTTGTGTATTTTCTGTCCTGTTTTTTCATTGAATAAAAGCGGGTTAGGAAGATGATGACCGGCATCCCCGTCCATTCAGAGTGTGCCGATGCCCGGGGCAGGTACGAATTCCCGAAAGAGAACGATGTGCGGACCGTTGTCTCGAATTCATTTGCCAATCGGCATAGTTGCCTGAATGTCTTGTGTTGAAACGAGATGCCGATTCTGCGCACAATACGCGCGCAGACGACAGGAGCATTGATGTTCATTAAGCATGGGATCGCGGTTTCGCCCGGCATTGCCATTGGCCCCGCGTTCGTGCTGGGAGTCGAAGATTTTCGAGTCCCGCAGAATTATGTCAGCGTGGCCGCGGCTGATTCGGAAATCAGTCGCTTTCATGCTGCGCTCGACAAAGTGGCGGAGGAGATTTCCGCCAACGAAGCTCTTGCCTCGCAGCATCTGGGGCAGCAATACGCTGCCATTTTTGGAGCCCACCTCCAGTTTCTGCGTGATCCCAAACTCGTCGCGGAAATCGAAACCCGCATCCGGGAACAGCATCAATCGCCCGAATTTGCAGCAACCCAAGTCTTGCGACGTTCCGCCAAGGAACTCCAAAACCTCGGAAATCAATACCTGGCAGAACGGGCCGCTGATATTTTCGATCTCGAACGGAGCCTGCTCCGGCACCTGCTGGGGGAACAGCGCGAAGAACTCACGCATGTCACCGCCCCGGTGGTTGTTCTGGCACACAATCTTACCCCCAGCGAAACCGCGAACCTGAATCGAAAATTTGTCCAGGCGTTCGTCACCGAAGTCGGCGGCAGCACCAGCCACACTGCAATTCTTGCAGGAGCTTTGGAAATTCCTGCCATTGTTGGCGTGGGGGATTTCCTCACGGATGTTTCCGGCGGCGAACTAATCATTGTCGATGGCGAAGAAGGCCGCGTCATTGTCGGTCCGGATGAAGAAACCCTGGCTCGTTATCAAGCGATTCAGGCCAGCAGCCGGACAACGACAGCCCGGTTGCAGTCCCGGGGAGAAGCGATTTCCGAAACCCGGGATGGGACACGAATTTTCGTCTACGGAAATATCGAATTTCCTGAAGAAGCCGAACACTGCCGGCTGCGCGGCGCCGATGGCATCGGTCTGTATCGCACGGAATTTCTGTATCTTGGCTCCAGCCGCGAGCGGTCTGAAGAGGATCATTATCAGGCTTATCTGAATGTGATCCGCAGCTTTCCCACTCAACCGGTCGTCATCCGGACTCTCGATCTGGGGGCCGATAAAGTTCCCGGAGTGATGCGGCACGTTTTCCGGGACATCACCAATCCGGAACTGGGACTGCGCAGCATTCGCGTCAGCCTGGAATATCTGAGCCTGTTCAAAACTCAACTTCGGGCAGCGCTGCGGGCAGCAACCCAGGGCGATGTGCGGATCATGTTTCCGCTGATCTCTTCCCTGGCGGAATTTCGCCAGGCCAAGATGGTCTTCCGCGATGTCTGGGAAGATCTGGAAGAACAAGGGGCCGACTTCCGCCGCGATACGCCAGTCGGGATGATGGTGGAAGTTCCCTCCGCGGCCCTGATGGCGGAAGAGTTCGCCCGCGAAGCCGATTTCTTCTCAATCGGTACGAACGACCTGATTCAATACACACTGGCGGCAGACCGTTCGGACCCCTCGGTCGCCAAATATTACAATCCTGCTGATCCGGCGATTCTGATGTTGCTGCGCCGCGTTTTCGCGGCCGGAGAACATGCGGGAATTCCCGTCACGATCTGCGGACAGATGAGTTCGGATCCTAAATTTGTTCCCCTGTTGATCGGAATGGGATTGCGACAATTCAGCGTCACCCCGCAGGCCATTCCCACGGTCAAAGAGATGGTCCGCAATATGTCTCTGGCCGATGCGGAAGAGATTGCCCGCAAGGTCTCCCAGTTTGAACTGGCGCGAGACATCGAATCTTATCTGCGGGGAGAACTGCGGCGATTTCTGCCGGAACATCAGTTGAATTGAATCTGGCGGCGGCAGTTTTCGCGGATCCTTTCCTCGTCCCGGTTCGCTTCCGGGGACTTCAGATGTTTGTCATTGACCCTCATTCCACATCGCCCATAGCTTGCCATGGGTGGAAATCAACCTCCGTTTTGGTTCGGATCGACAAAGCGTATTGTCGGCTTGAGCGGGTGAAGAGGGTCTTGTATGCGTCCATGGATGGCCGCCAGTCTGTTTCTGATCGCACTGCTCATGGCATTGCCACGGAAGGCTGCTGCGCAACAGAGCCAACCCCGCAGTTTTCCGGAATTACGGGAACTGATGCAATCGGATGATCCTCCCCGGCCCGCCCGGACAAAATCCTCCGACATTGTCCAGGCTGTTGCTGTCTCTCAACCGGATGAGACCGAGTTCGTCACCCCCATCGTCGGCCATTCCGAAGCCTGGCCTGCCGGCCCGCGTCCCTCCCACATCACCGAACCGGCCGCCGCTCCCCCGGCCACACCACTGGAAGCTCCGCCGGAATTACCCGGCCCTTCTCAGCGGATTGTGACATCCTCTCCCATGCACACGCTTCAAGTCCATCCCCAGATTCCTCAAGAACCGCCGCTGCTTCCGGAGTTACAGACTCCCATCCAGACCGCTCAGGAACTGACGCTGGACGACAATCAGTTCATCGCCCCGCCCATGTCCAGCAGGGATTATTCCGGTCTGAATCCGCCTGGCCTGGCACAGAATTCCTTTGTCTCAAACGATCAACTCACTCCTATTCCCGCCTCTCCCCCGGAACCGGCCCCCTTTGTGTATGCGTCCGATTCCACAGCGGACACCTGGGAAGAAGAAGCCCCCGTGTTCACGGGCGACACCATGACGGATCCTTCGGAGGCATTCATCCCATACGACCCTGGCATGGGAGACATGGCCACCGTGGGTGGAACCAGTTATCGGAATCTGTATCCGCCCGATCCCCGTTATCCCACCGATTCCTGCGGCCGATTTCTGCCATTTGGAAATCTGGGGATCAAACCTGGAAATGACCGCGTGATTGGTGGCGGTGGATTTTTTATCCCTCTCTGGCAAAACTGTGACAGCCTGGTCTTCACGGAACTTCGCGGCAATGCGGATGATCGCAATTCCGGAGATGGCATGATCGGTGTCGGCTATCGAACTTATTTGAATCCCCGCTGGATTTTCGGGACTTACATTTACGGAGACCTGATCGCCACAAATCAAAACAACGTGTTCGGGCAGGGACAACTCGGATTCGAACTGCTGGCACTGAACTGGGATATCCGGTTCAACGGGTATGCTCCCGGACAGGCTGTCCAGGGGGCGTATTCCCAAAACGGAATTTCGAACGGAACCGCGATTACTCGCAATTTTGGCGAGCGGGCGTACCGCGGGTTCGATTTTGAAATTGGTTATCGCTGCTTGAACTGGGGGCTGAACGACAAATATGAAGTCCGCTGGTTCTGGGGGGGATATGGCTTTGGTGATTCCTCGCAGACTTATCCCTCCTTTGGAGGTCCCCGGACGCGGATCGAAATGCGGGTTTATGACCTCCCCTGGTGCGGGCAGCAGTCGCGTCTCGAATTTGGCGGAGAATTCAGTTATGACCGGGTCCGCCGCGAACAGGCTTTCGGATATCTCCGCGTGCGAATTCCGTTTGGAGCCCGACAGAATCGTCCCGCTCTGGACCCGATGCGCCGCCGCATGGTGGATACCCCGGTTCACCGTGTCGACTGAACCGGTTGTTCCGCATCGCAACCAAATTCTTCCAGCAACGGGCCGGCATGGTCTCGATATTTCAGCCAGCGTTGCCGCGACGTTTTATAGATCGGCTGACGGGCCTGCCAGGCGCTGGCTGTTCGGACCGTTCCCCCCTGCACTGGCTGGAAATCAGATTCATTTCCCTCAGACAGTCCTAGAAAGGCGAGCATCCGGCGAGTTTCCGCATCCGGCGCTTCCACGAGATTCTCATACTGCACGTCAAGGATTTTTTCGGGTAGAACCGCTCCCCAGTGCGACATGAGTTGTTCGTAGCTGCGAATATATTTCACAAGGTGGTGAAGATTGTATGCATAGGGGATTTTCGCATTGAAGTGCTGAAAATAGCAGGAAAGGCAGACATCCCGGGGGTCGCGGCGGCAATGGATGATGCGGGCATGTGGAAAACACAGGGCAATCCATCCGATCCAGAGGAAATTGGCGGGCATCTTGTCTGTGAAGTGTGATGTTCCTGCCGGCAGCCGGACATCGCGAAGATAATTTTCCGCGAGTTGATGCACGTCGGCTTGCGTCAGACGCCCGACAGCGGCAAGATCTCCCGAATCGCATCCCAGCGACTGCTCATACTGATCGATCAACAGTCTGAGTTCCGGCCGTTCCCCCAGGGGGTGAATTTCCGGATGGGCAGCCAGCAGCCGTTCGACCAGCGTTGTGCCGGATCGCGGCATTCCCACGATAAAAATCGGGCTGGCAGCTTCATGGCCCCAGTCCTGCCGGGCATGGAGAAATCGGGCCGACCAGCAGTTCATCCAGCCTTCCACCTGTCGTTGATGATCCTCCGGGTCAAACGCAGCCACCACCAGAGAATTGGCCTGCTGGTAATGCTGAAAGGCAGTGGAAAACTCTTCGAGATCATCATGGGCCTTGCCCAGGGCGAAGTGATAATAAATCTGGTCATCGTTTGTCGTCAGCCGGGCGGCGACATGGTTTTGCATCTGCTGGAGCGATTCACGGTCTTCGCTGGAAAAACGTGTGATGGAGGCCAGGTTGAAAAAAACTTTGGCCGGTTGCGGATGCGTGGCAAGTGCCGTCCGGTAATATTGCCGTGCTTCCGAAAACTCGCCCAGATCCACCAGAGTATTGGCGAAGTTGAAGAGGATATGGGGAGAAATGCTCCCCCGCCCGATCACTCCTCGCAATAAAGTAACGGCAGCGGGGGCCTGTCCCTGCTCCCGGAGAACTGATGCCAGATTGACAGCGGCAGCAACGTTATGCGGCTCGTGTTCCAGCACGTAACGATAGTTGCCGACGGCAGATTCCTGTTCTCCCAGTTGCTTCTGATAATTCCCCAGAAGTAACCGGGCGCGAATGTCTCCCGGATGCAGTTGCAATGCCTGCTTCAGGCAATCCAGCGAAGGAGTGATTTCTCCGTTTTGAAAGAGAACTTCACTGAGACTGACCCACGTTCCCACACACAGAGGATTCAATCGAAGCGCCTGCTCCAGCATCCGGGCAGCTGCTGCACAGTCCCCTTGTAATTGGAATGCTTCCCCCTGTTGTCTGAACTCGTGAGCTTCTTCCAGATTCGAGTTCGGATGGGGAATGTTCCGGGGATGAGAAGAGGCGGAACCTTCGGCAGTTTTTGCGGCAGACTGGTTCAAACGGCAGACTCCGACATGACAATGAGACATCCGTGAGGGTTGCTTTTGGCGAGACACCTGCCCGGTTTTCCAGTCCTGCCTGGCTTTTCCAGCCATGATTGCTGGGGCACGGTTGTTGGAAACGCCAGAAAAAAGATCCCGTTTGACAGGAAAAATGCATCAGGCCTCTTCGTGTATCGGTTGTCCGACGGAGGATGTTCGGAATTTTCATCCTTTTGAAGAGATTCAGGCCAGGCTGCAAGGAGTTTTCCGGAGAAATCCCAAGATAAAGTTGATTTCATGTTTGGCTCATATCCTCTTCACCACCCGGTGCGATACTGGAGACATCAGAACACAACCCGGTTGAAAACCCCTCACGGTTGAAACCATCCTTTTTTTGTGAGGAGAGACCCATGCATTCCACAATCAGTAACACTCTGGCTTTACTCGCAATTGTCGGTGGAGTCGCAGCGGCGGCGGAAATGCTTCCCGCGAAGGCACTCCCTTTATCCACCATCCTGACAGGTCTGGAAAAAGCAGGGCTGACAATGATTGTCGATGCGAATTTCGATGACGGCGTCTGGGAAGTGGAAGGCATGCGCGGCAACCGGGCCGTGGAAGTACACGTTGATCCCCTGTCAGGAAAAATTCTCACCGAGCAACCCGAACATATCTCCTCCGTACCGGGCGCTCAGGCGAAAACAGCTGCGGCCATCGCCAAACAACTGGAAGATGCCGGCTATGCTCCCATCCTGGAACTGGACTGGGAACGGACATACTGGGAAGTGGAAGCAATCAGTGCCCAGGGGCATCGTAAACTGCATGTCGATGCTAACAGCGGAAAGATTCTTTCCGATCGCGCGGACGATTAAGCCCTTTTGAGAAAAAACAGTGATGTGATTGATTGAACGGGCATTGGTTCAGGCTGTTTCAGATCATTCACACGAACGCGGAGATGAGCAGATCGTATCTGTCACGGAAGAATGAGGGCTTCCATGACCGGATCATGATCTTCAAAGTCTCCGCGTTTTTCTTTTTCCCGTCTCGTTCCCTGCCAGTTTGCTGAAAAACGGACGGACATTTCTGCCCCGCCGAGATGCGCTGTGTTTCAACAAATGGTTATCCCCGGCTTCCACGGCGTTTCCCTTTTTGACCGCGACCGCGTCCTTTTTTCTGGCCGCGTTCCTGGCGTCCGCTCCGCACGAAACCGGGACGGCCGGCATCGCCGGCCAGCACTTCTTCACCCGACTGCATTCTGCGTTGCAGTTCTTCAATGCGATCACGAAGCGACGCCGCCCGCTCGAATTCCAGGTTTTCCGCAGCGTCGAGCATCTCCTTCTCCAGTGCCGCCACGAATTCCTGGGTGACGTACTGAGAGTCGCTGCCTGCTCCAATGGCGTCCTGTTCGATCTTCCGGGCGGAAATCTCTTCTTCAATGCCCCGGCGAATGGCTTTCCGTACCGTTTCCGGAGTAATGCCATGCTCCTTGTTGTATTTGAGTTGAATCTCCCGGCGGCGATTGGTTTCATCAATTGCCCGCTGCATACTCTCCGTGACGGAATCGGCATAAAGGATGACTTCCGCGTTGACGTTGCGGGCCGAACGGCCGATGGTCTGAATGAGACTCGTTTCGCTTCGCAGAAAACCTTCCTTGTCCGCATCCAGAATGCAGACCAGCGAGACTTCCGGCAGGTCGAGTCCTTCCCGCAGGAGATTCACTCCAATCAGGGCATCGAATCGGCCTTCCCGTAATTCACGGAGAATTTCCATGCGCTCAATGGCGTCCAGTTCGCTATGCAGCCATTCGCAACGAATCCCCTCTTCTTTCAAATAGCCCACCAGATCTTCCGAAAGGCGTTTGGTCAGCGTCGTCACCAGCGTTCGCTCTCCCCGTTCGGTCCGCAGTCGAATCTGTTCCATCAGATGTGGAACCTGTCCCCGGGCGGACCGGATCGTGACGACCGGATCGACCAGTCCTGTCGGACGAATGATCTGCTGGACGACTTCTCCTTCCGCCTGGTCCAGTTCCCAGTCGGCGGGAGTGGCCGAAACAAAGACCGTTTGATTCCGCCGTTTGTCCCATTCTTCAAATTTGAGGGGACGGTTATCCAGCGCCATGGGAAGACGGAACCCGTGTTCTACCAGCGTTCGTTTGCGGGCCTGATCCCCATTGTACATGGCGCGGATCTGGGGCACTGTCTGATGCGATTCATCCACGATGAACAGGAAGTCTTCGGGGAAGAAGTCATATAACGTGGCGGGTGGTTCTCCCGGCTTTCGCTGGGCCAGGGCTCGGGAATAGTTTTCGATCCCGGGACAGAATCCGATTTCCTTCAGCAGTTCCATGTCATGCCGGGTTCGCGCAGCCAGTCGCTGGGCTTCGAGCAGTTTGCCCTCTTTCTGAAACTTCGCCAGTTGCTGATGTAGTTCTTCGTCAATTTCCTGCATGGCGTCATCGATGCGGCTTTGTGGCAATACGAAATGCTTGGCGGGATAGATATAGATGTCCTGCAGGTTCTTGCTGCTGGCCCCGGTGAGGGGATCAATGATCGAAAGTTTGTCGACGTCATCCCCCCAGAGTTCCACCCGGTAGGCGAATTCTTCATAAGCCGGCCAGACTTCAATCACATCGCCACGAACGCGAAATTTCCCACGCTGAAAGTCATAATCGTTCCGGGCATAGTGGATATCGACCAGCTTCAACAGCAATTGATCGCGATCCACTGTTTTGCCCACGCTGAGTGGAACCATCATCGCCAGGTAGTCTTTGGGCGAACCGAGTCCATAAATGCAGGAGACGCTGGCCACCACGATGACATCCCGCCGGGAAACAAGTGCGCTGGTGGCCAGCAATCGCAAACGGTCGATCTCCTCGTTGATGCTGGAATCTTTTTCGATATAGATGTCCCGTTGCGGAATATAGGCTTCCGGCTGGTAGTAGTCGTAATAGCTCACGAAATAGGCGACGGCATTGTTCGGAAAGAACTCTCGGAACTCTCCATAGAGCTGGGCAGCAAGCGTTTTATTGTGTGCAAGGACGAGTGTTGGCCGTTGCACCTGGGCAATGACATTTGCCATGGTGAACGTTTTTCCGGTCCCGGTGGCTCCCAGCAGGACCTGCGATTTTTTGTTCTCCTGGATCCCGCGGACGAGTGACTGAATGGCCTTCGGCTGGTCGCCGGCGGGACCAAATTCAGACACAAGTTCAAATTGCGGCATTGTCCTCTCCCGGATGATATTCGATGGGGCACAGACTCATTCTAGGCAATCCCTGAACAAACGTCTCCTGTCTCTCTCGAATTGCTTCTCCAGAGCCCTGTCAGGGCTTGAGTTTGGGGAACGTCAGAACAAAACGGCCCGTCGTTGTCGGGCTTGCCTCATGCTTTATCCGAATTTTTCCTGTTGATAATGCATCCGTTTTTTGCGGATGAAGACGCCCATTCAAAGACCTGGCACCAATAAAAAGGCCTCGTGACAATCTGCCACGAGGCCTTTTTTCATCAATCATTTCGGGTTTTCATCAATCATTTCGGGGCGGAATCTCAATTAGTAGAGATCGCTGTCATTACCAGCCCCGGCGGCAGCTTTCTTCTTCTCCGGTTTTTCAGCGATGAGGGCATCGCTGGTGAGCAGGAGGGTCGCAACGCTGCTGCTGTTGAGGAGCGCGGTCCGGGTCACTTTGACCGGATCGATCACCCCCGCCTTAACCATGTCTTCGTAGGTATCGGTGGCAGCGTTGTAACCTTCGTTTCCTTTCTTGTCGGAAACTCGGTCGCAGATCACTGCTCCGTCGACACCCGCGTTGTTGGCAATCTGGGTCAGCGGTGCCCGGCAGGCCCGCTTGATGATGTTGAAACCAACTTCTTCATCATGAGTCAGCTTGCCGGCTTCCACAGCGGTGGAAGCTCGCAGCAAGGCCACACCGCCGCCCGGGAGAATCCCTTCTTCCACAGCCGCGCGGGTGGCGTGCAGAGCGTCTTCCACGCGGGCTTTCTTTTCTTTCATTTCGGATTCGGTGGCTGCTCCAACGTTGACCTGGGCTACGCCTCCAGAGAGTTTGGCAATCCGTTCTTCCAGCTTCTCACGATCATAATCGCTGGTCGAAACTTCGACTTCGCGTTTGATCTGTTCGATCCGGGACTTGATGTCGGCGGTCTTGCCCGCCCCTTCGATCAACGTGGTGTTGTCCTTGTCGATCACCACTTTTTTCACGCGTCCCAGATCAGACAGCTGAAGATTTTCCAGCTTGATGCCCAGGTCTTCGAACACGGCTTGTCCCCCACACATAATCGCGATGTCCTGCAACATCGCTTTGCGGCGATCACCATAGCCGGGAGCTTTCACGGCGGCAATCTTGAACGTTCCGCGGAGCTTGTTGATCACCAGCGTGGCGAGGGCTTCCCCTTCGACATCTTCAGCGATAATCAAAAGCGGCTTGCCGGCATTAACGACTTTTTCCAGAACCGGAACCAGGTCTTTGATATTGGTAATTTTTTTCTCGTGGATCAGCACATAGGCATCTTCGAGAAGGCATTCCATGGCCTGTGGGTCGGTCACGAAATAGGGAGACAGGTAACCGCGGTCAAACTGCATTCCTTCGACGACTTCGAAGTCGGTTTGCAGAGACTTTCCTTCTTCCACGGTGATGACGCCGTCTTTTCCGACCGCTTCCATGGCGTCGGCCAGGATTTTACCGATGGTTTCGTCCCCGTTGGACGCCACGGTTCCCACCTGGGCGATGGCTTTCTTGTCCCGGCAGGGAATCGCCATTTCCTTGAGTTTTTCGATAATCGAGGAGACAGCCTTGTCCATTCCGCGTTTCATTTCGAGCGGGCTGACACCGGCCACGACCGCTTTGAGCCCTTCGTTGTAGATCGCCTCCGCCATGATGGTGGCGGTTGTCGTGCCGTCTCCAGCGATGTCGCTGGTCTTGCTTGCGACTTCGCGAACCATGCGGGCGCCCATGTCTTCAAACTTGTCCGAGAGCTCAACCTCGCGAGCAACGGTCACGCCGTCCTTGGTAACGGTGGGGGAACCAAAGCTCTTTTCGAGAATGACGTTTCGGCCTTTGGGACCGAGTGTCACCCGAACCGCCTTGGCGAGCTTGCTGACGCCGCGCCGCATCGCTTCCTGGGCTTCCTGATCGAAAGCAATCATCTTGGCCATGAATGGATCTCCGTGAGTTTTATGTGTCTGTGGATGCTGCGGGTGGACCGCGTGGATCGAATCGTAAATTGAGCGATTCTCAAACTGCCGGCTGCAGCCGACAAATGGCGTGCTCACCTGGCAACGGCGTGACAAGGAACGTTGAAAAGAACTTTCCCGCCCGTTCGAGGTGCCGGAACATCAGTAGGTGCAGAGAATGTCGCTTTCGCGGAGCAACAGATACTCTTCGTCCCCGATTTTGATTTCGTCGCCGGCGTATGAAGAGAAAATCACCCGATCCCCTTCTTTCACCGTTAATGGAACCTTGGTTCCATCGTCACGGGTATGACCGTCACCAATGGCGATCACTTCGCCACGTTGTGGCTTATCCTTGGCGGAATCCGGCAGCACAATGCCCCCTGCTGTCTTCGCCTCGGCAGCCTGCCGCTTCAGAACGACTTTATCTCCCAGCGGAACGATTCGGGAACCGCCTTTGGCCTTCTTCGCCATGAACAATGACTCCTCACCGGTAATGATAAAAATCAGTCTCTCGCCGCTTTCCGGACAAACCGACCTCCCGGCCTGTCCTCCAATCGGAAGCGGCCGGAATGCGGATGCACCGCGACCGAATGGTTTTTCCTCGGATACTACAAACGCTGTGCCAAGCAGAAAAAGAACGCGTATCTCATTTTTTGAAAAGGAGATACGATTCGCAGACAGTTCTCAAAGCGACACCTTTTGGCGGATCACGCACTCAGGAAAGGGATTGCATCCGCCAAGTTGGCAGGTCACCCGTTTCTTCCGGAAGCGTCTTTTGCCAGTCCACTCCGAGCATGATGGAATTCAGGCCGCTGCCGATTCCCAGCAGAGCAATCCGGTCTCCAGCTCCGGCAAATCCCTGTTGCAGCCCCAGTGCCGCTGCGGTGGGTAAGGCTGCTGCCCCGGTATTCCCCAGAAATTCCACTGTGGGGAAATCCATCTGCTCTGAAAGGTTTAGACGGCTCAGCAGCAGACTGCGGTGAGCCCGCCCCACCTGGTGCGTAAAGACTTTTGTCACCGATTCATTCGTCCACCCCAGTTCCTGCCGCATCCGTTGCCATGTCTTTTCCGCCAGGGCAACTCCCGCGTGGAGGAGTGCTTCCGAATCTGTGCTCATCAGTGGACGACCATCTGTATTCTGTCCCGCATCGACTCCACCGGCGCACAATTCATGTTGCGATGTGTCAGCCAGGAATGCTCCCCCCAGCAACCGGTTTCCAGTCCGGGAAATCGATTCATCACAAAGCACGATGGCTGCTGATCCGGAACCGATGGTCAACGAAGCAAAATCGAGTTTGATGGTCTTTCGCGTGACCTGCGGATCGGCCAGAAGTTTGGCAATTGTCCCCTCCACAAGCGGACGGCCAATTTCCGTCCCGACAATAATCCCTGCCCGGATCCGTCCCAGTTCAATCAGATCCGCGACCATCAACATCCCGTTCAGCAGTCCCAGACAGGCGTTACTGAGATCCAGGACGAGAGCATTTTCCGGCAAACCGGCTGCATGATGCACTCCGGCCGCGGTCGCGGGTTCCATCTGATCGCGGCAGACAGAACCGTGAATCAAAGCGCCGCACAGAGCTGGGTCCAGGCCGGAAACCTCCAGAGCTTTGCGAACGACCTGGCTGCTGACCTGTCCGGGGAGTGTGCCCGGAGGGAAAAAACGCCGCTCGCGGATCCCGGACATCAGTTCCAGTCTCCCCTCCGGCAGACCGAGACGCTGATACACGGGTGCCAGACGGGTTTCAATCTCCGCGGACGTGCAAACCTCGGGAGGAAGTATGGTTGTCAGTGTTTCAAGACAGACCCGGGTGTACCGCATCAGGAAAAAATCTTTGTGTTGGAAAAACTCTGTGCTGCAAACTTTCGCAGCCGGGAAGGAGCTTGTGCAGCGGCGTGAATCTCTTTGGTTACGGCTGGAACGAACCGGCCGCTCGGGGTTGAACGGGCGCCTGGCCAGGGCTTTTGGTGCGGAGAGAACAACTGTCGGAGAATAAGAATCCCTAACAAAACGGACCGCGTTCCGCTCGTGGACAGGAAATTTTCACTGTCGGAAGGGTTTTGTTCGCGGCACTAAAAAAGGCCGGCCCCGAAGGATGGTGTCCGCCGGGACCGGCCGAAGAGGAGATGGAGACAGAGCGCAGAAATTCCAATGGAGTTTCTGCTGAACCTGACAAGCCCCCCGGTCCCCGCCAGAGCCAGTGCCCGTCAGAGAACGGGAAATCTGCGGCAGGTTGGATCAGACGCCGGCGGGTTCCACAATTTTGGCATCGCTGACCATCGATTCCACGGCAGCGATTTCCGCATACTGATCCTGCCGTTGCTGCTGGACCGCATCCGAAAAATTCTGCATGTCCAGGGCGACGGAACTTCGCACAAATCGCAGGCCGCGGAGGAGCAGTTCCTGTTGTTTACGTGTCAATTGAATGCTTAATTCTGCCATGTGAATAGTTCTTCCCCAAAACGGCTCCAGTCCTGTTCTTCATGAATTTCTTCCGTGATCTTCCCGAAGCGGCGGCTGCCGAATCAATTTTTCAGTCATATCCATCAATGGACGTGGACAAACTGCTTCACTTCAAACATCGTACCGGGAGAGAGGGAATCTTTTCCAACAATTCCTTGCGGGTTGCGACCGAAATAACCAGCAAAATCTGCCGCTGGCTGTTTTCGATCGTTTTTCCGGTCTCTTCGGAATGCAGGCTGGGGGGCGATCTGTTGCCGCACTGACTCCAGTGCGCCCCGGTCAATCCCCAGCTGCGCCATTATTGTTGGCAGCACGGAGGGTTCCTGACAAGTATGCGCTGGCCATGGCTTTGGGAATTTCTGCTTCTGCCAGAACGACTTTGGCCCGGTTTTCCTGGGTGAGTGCCTGCATTTCCTGTTCCATTGCCACCGCTTCCGCCCGCCGTTGTTCTGCTTTGGCCCGGGCCACCCGCATATCCGCTTCCGCCTGATCCGCCTGTAGCCGGGCGCCGACATTGTCGCCGACGTCAATGTCGGCAATATCGATAGAGACGATTTCATAAGCGGTTTGCGAGTCGAGACTCTTGCGAAGCACCGCCTGGGCAATCAACGCGGGATTTGCCAGAACCACTTTATGTGTGTCCGAGGAACCAATGGCGGAGACGATCCCCTCCCCCACGCGGGCAATCACGGTGTCTTCCGTGGCGCCCCCGATCAACTGGCTCAAATTGGTCCGTACGGTCACACGGGCCCGGGCTTTCAGTTGAATTCCGTCTTTCGCCACCCCATCCAGCGTGGTGCGGCCATTTCGGGCATCCGGACAATCAATCACTTTGGGATCGACGCTGGTGCGGACCGCTTCCAGCACGTCACGGCCCGCCAGATCAATCGCGGCTGCGGTATCCCAGTCGAGAGCAATGCTGGCCCGATGGGCGGCGATGAGAGCCCGCACCACTCGCGTTACGTTTCCTCCAGCCAGATAATGAGCCGCCAGGGCACTGGTCGGGATGTCCGTAATTCCCGCCTGAACCGCATTGATTTTCGCTTCCACGATCAGAGCGGGATTGATCTTCTGCAACGACATCCCAATCAGCATTAATGGGCTGATATGCGCCCGCGTGGCAAAGCCGCGTAACCACAGGTTGAAATATTTCCCCAGCAGGAAAATGAAGACCAGCCCCACAACCAGCAGAAAGAGGACGCCAATGATCATCACGGCATTCCCGGATTCGTTTCCCAAAATCAGCCTCCCGCTTGCGCGTCCACTGGTGTTCGTCTCTTCACCGGAAAAGCGAAGTGCATGAATAAGGTAACAACTTTGCGGGAATTTCTGTTGAGTCTTGCATGAAAATCGGAGAGGAAGCTGGATTGATCAAGACAGCTTCGAATCGCGACAAAAATCCGCCCTTCCCACAAGCACACTCTTTATTAAATTGTAATTTTCACAAGCAAAAATGCAATTCGGCTTCCTTTCAGAGACCTGCTCCCCCCAACGCTGGTCTGTTCCATTGAGGTGCCGTGGTCTTCCCTTTCGCTTCATTCTTGAGAAAAAGTGGAAATTTGAAATTTCATCCTTGGGCTTTTCGCAGAGATGGATAGACTCGTATTGATGCGAATCTCTTCGCGTCAGTCAGATGCGAATTCTCAAGAATCGGTTCTCCAGCAAGACGACCCATAATCAGCAACTGAACTCATCAAAATCGTGATGTTTTCATGTCGTCGTCATGCGTTCCAGTTCCCTGCATCTCTTTACTTTCAAGCGGGTCGAAAGGATTCGAAATGGCAAGGTCTCTTTCAGAAGAATCTCTCGCGGAAATTGTGATGGGGGAAAATGTCTGCTGTGCCCTGGATGACCTCGTTCCCGGCGAATGCGAAAGCGGCATTTATGGTGAACGGGTTTGTGTGGAAAACAGGATGACTCCCCATGAAATGGAACGTCTGGCCCAACGGGCGTTGCTGGGGATGCCCCGCGTGCAGTTCTCCTCATTACAGGTGCATCGCCTTGAAGACGGGATCTGCCTGACAGGAGTCGTCAAAGTCTCTGATTCGACAGACCGTCCTAATTTCGAGCGCGTGGCGGGAACTGCCGCTGGAGTGACCCAGGTGCTGAACCGGCTCGTTGTCCAGCGGGAAATATCGAAGAAATAATGGCTGGGGTTGCGAATGCATGACAGATGTTCTTCGCGCGGAGGGTGCCGTTTGTTCAAACCGGGGTCGTGAAAACTGGCGGTCATGCCTTTCCGCCGGTCTTGCACCGCATCGCAATGGTTGTCACGGGAAGCGGCCAGAAAAAGATAGAAACGCGGAGAGCGCTGAGGACGCTGAGAAGAAAGACTGAGTGATGTAAGTCAGGTCGGTTCGTAGGGTGTGGTCGAGGCCGGAGGGAGGGCGTTGTTACAGGTCAGACGTTTTGTCGGAATACGGTTTCATCTGGAATCAGAAGGGCCGCTGACCCACCTTCAGCGGACGCTTCACTTCCGGGCTGACTCACCTTCGGTGGACGCTCCATTCCCGGTGGGTCTGCGGTCGGGGTCCTCTCTGGCGGGGGAGCAAAATTCCCTGACAAACGACGCTGGTTTCTGAATTCGCCGACCTTGACCACACCCTACGATCTTCATCCTGCCTTCTGGTGGGTCTGCGGACGGTCAAACGGGGTGGAGTCCTCCGTTTGAAATGACATTCATCCTGCCAGGAGGATTCCTCGTCCCGTCCTTGACCGCACCCTACAAAGCAAATTTGCCATTGCCATTCCCGACTCGACCTCAAGACTTCCCCCCTACGCAAAAAGCGTGTCGAACACCACAGGGGGATGCCCCCTGGATGGGAACTCGAATGCCCTCACATTGACAGCGGCTGATGTCACTGTTTAAAGTAAGATCGTTTCCGCTATGATTGACACGATTCTAAATCCATGCTTCACGTTCTTCCGGCAATGCCTGAGCGTAAAAATACGCTGAACCAGTGTTCGTTTCCGGCAGCATCAAAACGAGGTCTCCAGCGAAGCTGATTT
>Ga0182738_1000581_pt1 | contig 50034 bp, 49 predicted proteins | sample eDN5th30CBELigMG_FD_128876 | JGI IMG/M metagenome (GOLD analysis project Ga0182738, IMG submission 128876) | Enriched Miracle-Growth compost microbial communities from Emeryville, California, USA - eDNA 5th pass 30_C BE-Lig MG (version 2)... ... | reverse complement strand
GAATTTTCTTTCAATGAGAAAAAGAGTATTTCGAACATTTGTCTTGTTTTAAATTTTCGTGAATTTTTTTTTGCCTTTCATTAGCTGTGAAGCGCAAAAACTGGATTTTGAAAAAACATCAAGGTTTTTTCGTTAAAGTGAGATGAATGTCAAAATGAGAGAGTTGACTCTTCTTTTTTTTTCAAGCATATTTTGGAAAGAATCTCAAGTGGAAAATTCCCTGCAAAATCCTTGAAATTAACAAGAAAATATGCCGAAAATTTTTTGGGGTTTTTTTGGTGATTTTTTTTTTCAAGCCACAGAAGTGATAAAAATTTTTGAAAAAATTTCCATTGATTTGGAACGAGATTCAAGAAAGTTCACATTTCTCAAGCAAGATATCTGATACTCTGAAAATGAAGAGCACAGAAAAATGAAACAGGCTTGCGCCGTTTAGCTTATTTAATTTTCTTGCTTTAAAAACCCTTTTAGAAAAAGAGTTCTCATGGAAATCTTCGAATTCATCTCTACAGTCTCTGACTAAAAATTTTTATTCCATGAACTTGAATCGTAGAAGGATTCATCACTTCAAAAAAAAGAAGAATCCATCTCCCCAAATCCCAGCTTTTTATGAAAATTCAGTGATATAACCTATGGACGGAGAATTCGAGCTTTTTTGCTCAAATTTTTCGGATTTTTTTCCTAGGCAGACCTCCCTGATTTTTCTTCAAAATATATATTTCAAACTTTTAATTAATCAGTTTTAAAGAGTTTCCTTTATTAAACTCAATATAAATATAATATTTATAGCTGTATCTTTTGACTAAAAGTGGAAAAAGAGTTAACAAAAAAAATTTTTTGATTTCTTCTTCCAAGAGGATTCAAAACAATTATTTCTTTTTGGGAGCGAAACTCTTCATAACACGAAAAAAAAAATTTTTTGTCAAAAACAAAATCCAAGATCTCTTCTCCAGGTGGATAGAAGTCAAAAAAAGAATACGAAATTTAATTGAGGGTGTCAAACTAGAAACTTTCTTGCTGTTGCTGTTAATAAAATTTATTCTCTTTTTTTTAAAAAATGATGGATGAGTATGATGTTATTATATGTGGTAGCGGTCTAGTTGAATGCATTCTTTCCTTACTGCTCTGCCAAGAAGGTAATTTTACCTGAATGTTTTTGATTTTTAAACTCTTTCAAAAGGCAAAAAAGTTCTTCATCTCGATAGAAATTCTTTCTTTGGCGGAGAAGGGGCCTCACTTGACTTGGGATCTATCTGGAGTTTATTTCGACCTGGTGTAGATCCTCCCAAATGTCTTGATCAAACTGGCCACTGGAATTTCGACTTGGTTCCAAAGCTTTTCCGGATGAATGGTATTTTGTTTCTTTAACAAATGCTCAATTCTCAGGCCCTTTGATGAAACTGCTAAAAAAAACAGGAATAAGCCAAGACGTCACTTGGAAAGCCACTGGTAACACATATATTTATCAATTAAAACAGGATGGATATTTTAGTAAAGGGGGTCCAAAAATTTCAAAGGTTATCTCCTCATCATAAAGTCATCTCCTCACACTACTAGGTTCCTTGTAACGACAAAGAAGCACTCAAATCTGATTTTCTTGGATTATTGGAAAAAAATAGATGCAGAAATTTCCTTGCATTCCTTCAAAAATATGACCCCAGTGATCTTGCAACTCATGCAAGTAAACTACTTAGAAATCAATTATTTCTCACTTGCTGTCAGATATCGACCTTGCACATGAAAACTTTTCTCGCTTGATTAAAAAATTCAATCTTTCTCCCAATATCGTGGATCTTGTTGGTCACGCTATGGCTTTTTATCAGAATGATGATTTTGTTGAAGAGTCTGCTCTCAAAACTGTCAATAAAATCTGTCTCTACATGCATTTGTGCAATAGATACCAGGGCTCTCCATTTCAATATCCTCAATACGGAATGCAAACAATCTTCAACTCTTTCTCAAGAGCCTTTCAAAAATATAATGGAGCTTTCTCGTTAGATAGGGATATTGAGGAAATTGTAAGAGATGCAGATGGAAAGGTGACGGGAGTGAAAAGTAGAGGAGAGCTTATTCGGTGTAAATCACTCATATGTAATCCTAGCTATATGATCAGAACTGGAAATAATGATAAAGTCCAAAAACTTGGTAAAGCAATCAGGTGTATATGTATTCTTGATCATCCTATCCCGAATTCAAATAATGAACATTCATTCCAAATCATTCTCCCTCAAAAACAAACCGGAAGAAAATCTGGTAATTATTCATTGTAATGTTTAGATAGTTTTCTAATTTTCCTCAGATATGTCAATTATTGTCCTATCAAATGATCATCAAGTCTGCAGTACTGGTTATTTTATAGCAATCATTTCAACTCTTGCTGAATCATCAGATCCCCAAAATGAGCTCAAGCCTGCTCTCGACTTAATTGGACCTGTTTTGGAAAAATTTGTTACTGTAATAGATTCTTCTCAATTTTCTCGTCAACTCTCACCTTTATAGATTTCAGATTTATATGTTCCAAATTCTGATTCCGATTGTTCAGACAATATATTTATCACTAAATCAGTTGATACACTGATCCATTTTGAAAGTGCTTCTGATAATATTCTTGAAATCTACAAAAACCAAATTCTCAGAAACACGGATTTAATTAAAACACCAAGCACTCCATCACCTTCCTCAAGAGATGTCATCAATCTTGAAACAGATCTCCTTTTCAATTGAATTAAAATTCATCTTGAAATATTTAAATATCGATTTCTTTGTTTTATTGGAAATTGAGTTTGTTGTTATTTATTACTTGGATCACACACACCGTATATCACCATCAAGGATGTTTCTTTTCATTTATAAATCACAACGAAGTATATATATTTTTTATTCATTATTCAAGAAAAGTTATTAAAGCGAAATTGCATTTAATCTTGATAAGCCTTAACACTCTTTATATCGAATTGAGGTCTGAGGTGAACGACATCTTGGATGGTCTTATTAGCAACCAAGAGAGAGGACAACATATTAATAAGAGAGGTTTCTTTATACTCCTCAATGATATCTTCACGGTAGCCAGGCTTGAATTTATCGGGAACGTTAATGCAAACTTCCTTGAGCTCTCTCATAAATTCAGCATCTTGTTGGGCCTTTGGGTTCTTTTCCAAGAACTTGAGCAACATTTGAATTTTTTCTCTCAAAATTTGAAGAGAGTTAACACTGTTTGACATGTTATCAGCAAACAAGGAGGTGTTGGAACTTGCCATATTCTTTGAAAGATGCTCAACACTGATAATTTCGGCTTTGACGGCTTCGACTTCATGGGCGACTTCTGATAAACTTTCAGTCTTGTCTTTGCCTTGAGTGGAAATCTTGGTTTCGAAAACTTTCAATGGGAGGTCATATCCGGAAATTTGCTTCTGGGGATCAAAAGTAATGTATATGGGGTTTTCATTCAAAGGATAAAAACCTTTGTGGATATCAAGATCTTTGGAAAGTGGCTCCATATTGGGAGTAGATGAGTACCATCCCAAAAATTCGCAATCCTTGTAGAAGTTGGCTTCTTTCAAAAGCTGCATCTTGGTATTAATATACTCGTAGTCAACGGTCTCAACTTCGTTCGTCATTCCTGCGACTTTAAATTTGGCTTCAAAACTACCAAGGACATTCAAAGTACGCCCCATCTGAGTTCCGAAAAGAGCACCCACAATTCTACGGGAGTTCTTGGGGTGTTGCAGAGCATTTCTGGTAAAATGATCGCATATGTTAAGGATAACAACCTGATGAATTTTGACTTGTAAAGCCATCGTGCCAAATTAATTTTATATTATATTTTGTTTTCTGAATCAATGTAATGATTTATTTATTATAGATACTAGTTTACATCAGATCTCATCTAATTATTTCTAATTACTTAATTTATTTCCACTTTTGGTCTCTCAACATTCTCATATTATTATTTATTGAATCAATTTAGTACAACAACAACTCAAGAAATGTAAAATGAAACTCAAACTCAAATTATCCAAGATTACTCAGTTTGCATATTAAATCTACCACCATTATTGTTCATATTTATATTATTATTTTGAATTTGGCTTTGAATATTTGGGGGTAACCCATGTTGGAGGGCTTTGGAAGGATCAGCTCTTTTTCCAACCACAATTTGTTTTCTCACAACTGTTTTTGTTGCTTGAGAATCAACGACATTTTTGGTACTCAAGATTGAATTTAAACTGTTTTGCATCTCGTAGTCCAGTATATCCATCATTATGTTATTAAACTCGACCTCATTTTGCTTAAATCGATTGTAAATATCTCCAAATAATTGGTATTCTTCCAATCTAGAAATTGGCATTTCATACTTTCTCAAATTTGTATTCAATTTATTCTATTTTAGTTATGACACTCCCAATTTATAATTATTTACATTAGAAAATGCTAGCGGGACGAGAGGCATGTCGAGAACTTCATCACTTGTCAAGTCAACAGGAACGGGATGTCTGTCCTGTTCAGTAAACTCTATTGGGATAATTAAATTATTTCATCATCTCCTCAAAATCTATTACCATTATACTCTTCTTCGTTCTTTTGTTCTTCAATAAACTGAGGCTGAGGTTGAACTTGATTTTTATTATCTTGGGGTTTGCTCTGATCTTGCGGGACATAACGAAGCACTTGGATCAGACTTTTAAAGCAAGCTTTGGCCAGGCCAGGAATATGACATGTGGAACTGCGATTGTTGAACAAAGACATTAATCCGAGCGAAATCATTTTTCGACTGTAACTATCGTCTCTGAAAAATTTCAAGTAGTTTTTGGGAACATCCTCAACTAAAACTCTCAACAACTCTTTCTCTGAAAGATTAGTCAGATGTCTCAAAGTTTCAGTTGGATAGTAATAAAGCAAACAATAGTAGATTTGATAGAATCTAAATGCACTTTTTCTCGTTTCATCTGAGACCAATTTTTTCTCAACTCTATCCAATTGAGAAAAGATTAAATTGATTGATTTTGCTAATTGATCTCTTGCAAAAAACTATCATAGATTAGCTACTCAAGTCTAACCTCAATACCTTACTTGAATAAGCATTTGAAGACAAACACAGGCTTGACTAAAATGGTGATATTCCTTTCCGAGAGTTTGAATTGGGAAAGACTCAATGCTTGCAAGACATATCTTCACCATCTGGAGGGGCTGTTTAGAAAAAACAAGTTAACTCAAAAAACTTACATCATGCAAAAGTTCAGGATTTTCTTCGGTAATAAACTCATTACCATTTCTTGCCCAATAATAGAAAAGTCCAAAGAAGTACTCATCAATGACTTCTTCATTTTTATTGAAGATGTGGAAAAGATATTTTTGCAATTCTGTGAAGATTGGACTATTTCGGGGCAACTGCTTGATGATTCGAGTCGCAATTATAATCAGGTAATCATAAAATTCAATCTTTCCGATGTGACCCAATAATGCGTACAAAGGCATCAAATCCTCTTCAAAACTTGTGAACTTCTCATCCATCACTTCTTTCATTGAAACTATCATGATAATTGCTTGTAAACATTCATTAATTGCTATGTTTGTTGTCTGATGCCCCAGCATATCAAATTCCCTAAGAATTCTTTGAACCAAAAACTTGACGTAGTTTGCGCTGAATCTTGAAAGTTGCTTGGGATATCTCCTACAAAAATTGTTTTACATTTTCAAAATTCTCATAAATACTCAAAAATCTCCTTTAATAAGCCGAAATAAGGAGCATCTTCAGCTTGGTTAATGATGTTTTCAACATACGTCACCAAATCAAACATGACTCCCTCCATTCTTTCAGAATCTTCAGGAGATTTCACCAGTTCTCTAATCGCTCCCAAGGCCTGAAGAGAAACCACAGATTGTTTGTAATCAATCAAGCATTCAAACAAAAATCTCATTGCAAAAGTAAAATGCTCAATATTGTTTCGGAAAAGCTTGCTGATCATTTCTTTCATAAAAAGACAGAGTCTAGATCTCACTAGCATTGAATCCACATTCAATAACTCATTAAAGTCTGATCCCAAAAACATATTCAAATGCTCACTTGGAAATGGTTATTAAGAATCTCACTTCAAATTACATCAAGTCTTTTCTTTGGATGATAAGTTCGGATAAGATTAATAATCCAAGGATGCCGGTTTCGATTCTATTATTCCCATCTGCTTTTGCAAAAAATAGAGATTGCTCAAAAGGTGCAAAGTCCTCATATTGGCCTGGCTGTCCAAGCGTCATATGGATGGATTTCAAAATGAAAATTGTGATCCAAGAAAGAGTTCCATCAATCTTGCTACAATAGTTATAAAGAAATTCTGCTGCACTTGATTTCACATCTTGTGATTCCTACGCAGGAAAATTAAAAAGGGACCCTCCAAATACCAGTCTATACTCTTGCACCAACAAGATCTTCTTCGTAATTGGCAAAATCTTTTGAATTGTCTTTTATCTTTTGATGATCACGTTTTGTTGTCAATAACAAATTCAACACAATATTCACGATCACTCTAATTGAAATTATTCGACATCATCATCCAACATCAATTACTCTGTTCTGTTATCCAAGAAAAGAGAATAATAATCATATTCCAAAATCATCTCATTGAGCAATGCCAAAACATTATAAACAAGATCTGTTTGCTAATTTTCAATTCGTTAACAAAGACAAGTTCAAAGGCTCTTACTTCGTAAGATAGGGAGGTGTTGATTGAAAATAAGACTATTGTCACATCATGTAACTGAGTGAGGAGATATTTCAAATGTTCTTCGAATCTTTTGGTAAAACCATCGAGGATCTCAGTCTCTGCTTCTGTAAACTTTCCTTTGTGAATTTTCTTGATTCCAAAGACATAGCACATTAATGAATTTAGAGTTTGCACTGTGTTCTTTTTTGTTTTATTTAGTATGGTGTTCACTGAAGCGTCTTGGCTGAAGGAGAACAGAGAGATGTTTGTGTCAGTCACATTGAGATTCAGAAGCTTCTCTAAAAACCCAGTGATCTGAATATACAGAGCACTCGACAAAAAGATTGGACTTTGGTGACAGTCCTGCATCTCTTTGGTAATGCCGAGGCGAGGGTCATCTAAAATAGGAAGCTTTTTAAATGCCACTTCGATCAGATGTGTGCAGATTTCAGAATGACTATTCAAAATTTCAAAGATGAACATCAAATCTTGAGGAGAGTTCGATAATAAGCTTTCATTTGACAAAATTGAAAGTCCTGTCTTTGACACTTCATCCAAATAAAATTGCACTTGATCAAGAGGCAAAACATCAAGGTGGTTCTGAAAGATTAGCTGATGTGAAAGCAATGTATAGCCCAGCGCTTGCATTGGAGACGAGCTAGTCAGGCATGAGAAACAATACTGGCTAAGTGTCACCTTTATTTCTTCTAAATTCAAGTTAGCGAGAAATCTCTACAGAACCGCGTTACCTTTTTTGTCTACATCAAAGTCAAACAAGTGTTCGATGCTCCTCAAGAGATATACTTTCTTTATTTTGATTGAGCACTCTTTGTTGATTAAGCAACAGATGTTTGCTGCAAGGAGAACTAAAAACTCCTCTGTATTTATAGCTCCAATTCCCTTCTCCTTCTTTATAAACTGTCCGACCTCGTGAAGGATATGCTCAATTGTTGTCTGATTTAAACTTTGTGAAAAGTACACAACCTGGAATAAACTCAGCACGTATTTCTTCCAATCCATTGAACGCCGAGCTTTATTCAACATTTCCTCCTTCTCTTTTCTCTCTTGGTTGCCCTTCGTTTGGTAGGTTGCTTCAATGAGAGAAACAAGCTGTCCAAGCAATTCCTCTTCAAGATTTTGCGATGATTCCAAAAAGGTGTTGATAGAATTCATCAAAAACGACAATATCTCATTATTTTGCGGCTCCATTTTCAAATAAAAATTATCTTATACTTTTTACGCTTACTACAAAAATTATATAATCAGTTTTTCCAACTAAAATTTGAGCTCATCAAATCTGATATCGTATGATTTTTTAAACGAAAAGACAAAGTCTTAGGAGCAGTTGATGATGTTACACAAGTAAAGTATGCAGGCAGGATTTGTAGATAATAATACAAATAATTTTGAAATGAGAAATATACTTGACAAAAGTCAAATTTTTTTCGCGTCTCACCACGTTATTCCCAAAAAAGAGAAAAACTAGAAAATACTAGATTTAATATTTGAAAATAGACTTCTTTTTTTGACAGCAGATTTATCTTTACGGGATAAAACACTCTTTGCTCGAGGAGTTGCGAGTTTTGAATTTGATTTCATAAGACTAAGATTGACTTCAATCTTGGCAGTCAGACTATTTTTCGCAATTAGATAAAGGTCTCACTCGATATTCTTACATTGATTCAGAGGCAATGCGATTCCATCTTTTGCAAACTTGCAAGAGAATGCAATGATCAGAATAGTTTAGAAAAGAGAAGCTGAAAAATAAGACTTCTTCTGGCAACTTATGATTATTCTTCGCCAAAAGTGACAATGGGCAAATCCTACATTACTCATTCAACAAAACATCATTCTAAAAAATTTTACATAGCACAGTGACTTGGCCTTTGCTTCAAGTTTCCTTGTTTGGGTTTCTTCTTTATAAACAACTTGGGTTCCTGATCATCTTGGTAACTGTCAGATTCCAGCTTCCTTTTCTTATTTGGAGGCATTTTTAGTCTCTAGAAAATCAAGATTTCTAAACTATCCTGGAAAATTAAATATTTATCACTCAGTGAGTTTGAAATTTTGAATTGAGAAAATCGTTACTTTCAACCTGTTTCTCCCGCTATTTCAATTCAATTGCAAAACATTAATTTTTCTTGAAATATTTTTCAAGTTCAGGGGAAGAAGCGCGATGGCAAGGGATAGGGGATAACAAAAAAGTGTATTATATTATATTAGCTTTGTAAAAAGATGACTCTATTTATATTTAAGCCAAACCATAACAAATCTCAAAACCAAAAGTTTGCTCAACTATTATTATCTTTTCTTTGGTTGTTCTTTTTCTTTTGGTTTCTTTCCTTCTATAACTTCTTCAATATATTGAGAAACAAACGCTTGATATTCTCTTTCAAGTCCTTCCTCAAGATCAGGATTTTCCTCCTAAAAAGTGTTTAGATCAGCTCTCCATTTACACAGTTTACTTCTTTAGTTTGGTCGGTATCTTCTGTGTCAACATCGGTCTTCTTCTTTCTTGACTCTTCATCTCTGATGGTAAATCTGCTTTGGAAGTACTCGACTCTCTTTACTTCTCTTTGATAAAAGTCTTCAATTGTATTCTCTTCACCTGCTGCTTTTCTGCTCAAATTTGAAGGCAAGACCAACACTCTCAAACTACCTTCATTATCTCCCACATTCTATTCCATTAAGTTAATTCGTAAACAATAACAGTTACCAGGATGTAAGGAGTACGTCTTTGGAATCTTAACGAGGCAACACCCTTCGGAGCAACTTGGAACACGATGATTGGCTTGTGAGATTGATCAGTCAAATCCCAGAAATCAATATTTCCGTCACTTCTACCAATGACAATCACACCTGGACGAGTTGGACTGAAACAACCGCAGGTCAACCAAGTATTTTCGTAATTCATGCTTGTAAATACAGGAACATTACAGTCAGCTCTCCAAACACAGAAATGATAGTCATGAATTGTCAAGATTGTGTCTTCGCAGAATGGTGAAATATCGAGTCCGTGGCAGGGTCTGTAGTCTCTTTCGTGCCCCCAAACTCTAGTGACGTGCTCCACCTTTGTGACATCTTCAGAAAGCTTCAAAGTCCAATCAAAGGTAAACAACTCTCCTTCATCAGAAACACCATACAAAATTGGTCTTGTCAAACCCTTCTTGTTATCAAAAATCAAATTAGAACCTCCCATTAGGCCAGCACCTTCAGGGCGGACCAATTGAATAGAGAACAAGGCTTTCCATGAGTATTCTTCAAGTTCCTTGTCACCTGGAATTCTGATATCCCAAATCATAATTTGTCCATCCTCACTCAAAGATACAAATTGATTAGTTTCCTTGCTCTTGCTAGCCATTGTGTAATGGAGGGCTCTCTTTTCGACTTCCCATTCATGTGAAACCCATTTAATGTCCACAATTTTAGCCTTGTGTGAAGGAACATTCTTGCTCTTTACTTCATCAATCTTGTTACCTGTGCCACTTGCCGCATCTTGTAAAGCTGAAACTAATTTTGGCTTCACAACTGGAAGTGTTTGAACTATTCAAAATTACTCGGTATTTTCACTATAACTTATTGTTACCTTCTTGTTTAGTATTTTTTCCTTTTTTATTCCAAACATCAGTCTGGTTCATTCCTTCTTGAAGGTCCCATCTGACGATTCTACCGTTTGCAGTACCACCGATCAATATATTAGGCTTTTCTGGGTGGAATTCAAATGTGGTAATTTCAAGATGACTTGTGACTTCCAAAGCGGGAAGAATCTCACTGACATCTTCAATATTCCACAAGAGCAAAGTGTATTTCATTGATTTAGTAAAGAGTTCTATTCTATCGTCGAAAGTAAAGTGGTCGATATAACCAACGCAAACCAACTTTGGTCCAGAACTTTTGAAAATATTACTTGGAGACATTCGAAAATTCTTACTCATTTACGCTGAGAGGAGGCATTGAACGGATGCAAAAAATCTTTTTACCAATGCAGCTGTGATAAGTTGTTCTCTTTAACTCAGAAATTTCACTTGTCAACTTGCCAACTTCATCTGAAGAGAATTCATCGTGAGGGAGAACGGCAAAATCATCTTGGAAAATATCGATCATTTCGTTCTGCTGAAGTGCGCTTTCCATTTCATTCATCACCTCAAAGTTTCTCATCAAAGAGAGCACGCCTTTATCATCATCTTCAACTTGGATTTGTAAATCCTCGTAAACAGTTTGAGTAGCATTATTCATTTTTCTGTTCCAAGGAGTTTGAGTTGCTAAATCTCTCATGGGATTACAACCTTGAAGACCCATTTCCAAAGTCTGCTTCTTCACAAATGTGGCAAAAGTATCATGCTGTTGGCGGATTTCAATCACGTTATCGTTGGGATCTTTGTCTCCAAATTTATATGGACGAGCAAATTCTCTTCTTTTTTTGATAAATTGCATCTTAAACAAAGGCCTTGTTGGAGCAACCTCTTGATACAAAATCTCCTTCACAGTTTGTTCAATAGTTCCCGTACTCCAGTCCCTCGCAACCAATGGTTTACTCACTTTTTTAATCAATTCTTCATCATTAGCCAAATCTATAAAATTCATTTAGTTCATTCTTTAAACAACAAAATACTGGGATTCTCAGGACTTTCTCTGTCATCAACCATATCAACGTCAATCTCAGCCATTTTTTAGATTATATAATACCCAATCTATCTTTTTAAAAAATATAATAAAACAGTTTGTTACAAAATTCAAAGCTTTAATCAATTAAATTCAAGGCTTTCAAGCTTATATATCTCTTTTCAAAAATTATCCTTATCTCTATCTCTATTCATATCCTAATTCATTCTTGAAATTTTTGTTTTCCTATTTTAAAAAATATTACAATGAATCATCATTGGTTTTGCCAACTTTTTTCAAAAGACTTCAAACCCTAATGGTAAAATAAAATGTTTAATGATAAGCAAACAAGAGCCACTTTTTTTGTGTTCAGTGGAATCTTCAATACAAAGGACCAATACATTCACTGGAGAGAAAATTTCGCTATATCCTCATATATTTTGAAAACTCGTATTTCTTAATGCAGAACTTCAAAAAAATATTTGGAGGGAATATTCGATCCAACTCATTTTTCAAAATGTAGAGGATATTTATCTCTATTTTTTGCTTTATCAGATAAGCTAAATCAATAAAAATAATTCTCTCTCTAAATTTCTCAGTGAAATTTATTTAATATTCTCTCAGAAAGAAAAGATCCTCCCAGAATTTAGAATTGGGCCAATCCAGAATCCTGAATCCTTCTCGCTGAAATCCGACAATATTTTATCCAAAAATTCTGAAAAATTTAGAGTTGTCTTTTGAGCGAGTTTTTTTTTTGTTTTGTTTAAGTAAGGAGAGTTTCTCGTTTGATCTTTTAAAATCTATTTTTCTTTGTCAAGTTTCAATAATCATTTTGATTCAAGATTCAGTGATTTAATGGATCTCACATAATTATAATTCAACTCTAAAAGCCACAATCAAATCTATTTGAAACTATAGCAGGAATATCTTTTTCTGCCGGAATGGCCGTAGCCCTACCGAAAGCTCATTTTACCCCAAGGAAAATTTTATGAAGAGTTTTTTCTGACAAAAGAATTTTCAAAATTAACAAAAAAAAGTTTTTTCTAGAATTAACAGTCTTGAACATGTCATGAATTTTGGATCTCTGATGGATTGAGTGAAAAAAAAAAATAAGGATGAAATTCTTTTTTAGCTCTTTCTCTCTTGTTTTTTTCTGCTTGCAGGAATTTACCGAAAATCTCTTTGGCCCCCTACCGAGATCTGGTCAAGCTTGTAGACACCACTGAACTAGAGGAAACACTCTGAAAACTTTTTGGGAAACTGAGAGTAATTCCGATGGTTCTTTCATCTGTGAAAGATTTTGGAACTTCAAAACAACTTTTTTTGAAAAAATTTTCTCTTGGGAAAATAGAACAAATTTTCCAGAAAAAAATATCACAAGAAAAACTTTAAAAATCTTTAATGTCCAGATAAATCTTTATCCCTCAATCATTATCGTGTCGAGATGAAGTGAAAAGCTTTTGATAACTTTTTTGGGGCTTTCCTGTTATTGCCGAATCATTGAGATGATTAAGAAATATTTTGGCTTTAAAATTTTTTATTGATTTTCTTTCTTCCAAATTTTCCAAATTTATTCTCAAGTCAGAGAATTTCCTTGGTCGTTTGAGTGATTTTTTAAAAAAGCTATGATGATAGTGAAGAAATATTGAGGTTGGGGTTATCAAATCAAAAGTCATATTAAATAAGTTTGATGATTGATTGCTCCTTTATAGTGATGGATACTTGTACTCATCAGGTTCTAATATGAATTTTATGCATCTTACAAAACTCTTCTTTGGCAAACTGGACATATTAATAAAATATCTAGCATTTGTTATACTAGGATTGCGAGTTTGGGAAAGAGAGATGGTGGGGTTTATTTATCTAATACATTCCACCCATTCCTCCCATACCGCCCATAGCGCCCATATCAGCACCACCAGCAGGCTTGTCTTCCTTAATTTCGACAATCATGGCTTCAGTGGTAGTCATCAAAGAGGCGACGGAAGCAGCATCAACGAGGGCAGTTCTGACGACCTTTGCGGGATCGATGATACCCTTTTCAATCATGTGAACGTATTCTCCGATAGCAGCGTTGAAACCCATTTCTTCATTGTTCATTTCGAGGATCTTTCCGACAATGACAGCACCTTCTTCACCAGCGTTTTCAGCGATGGTCTTGGCGGGGATTCTGATGGCCTTTCTGACAATATCGATACCGACATCTTGGTCAAAGTTAGTACCCTTGACTTGATCCAAAGTCTTGGAAGCGTACAAGAGAGCGCAACCACCACCTTTAAAAATTAGATATTTGTCATCTCTAGAAAAATTCGTACCAACAACGATACCCTCGTCGACGGCAGCCTTAGTGGCGCAAAGGGCATCAGTGATTCTATCCTTAATTTCACCGACTTCGACTTCGGAGGCACCACCGACCTTGATGATACCAACACCTCCCTTAAGCTTGGCTAATCTTTCAGAGAGCTTTTCTTTATCGTATTCAGAGGTAGTAACGGCAATTTGGTCCTTGATTTGAGCAACTCTTTCTTCGATAGCTTCTCTGAGGATAAGTTAGAAAACAAATAAATCAAACTATTTCTTACTTAGTACCAGCACCGTCCATGATGATAGTGTCATCCTTGGAGATGATGATTTGCTTAGCTTCACCCAACATGGCTAAATTAATTAGTTTTATGCGGAAAAAAAGGAAAATTTACTGGGTTCAGCCTTTTCGAAGGTCAAACCGACTTCTTCAGAGATAACGGTACCGCCAGTCAAGATGGCAATATCGTTCAATTGGGCCTTTCTGTTGTCACCGAATGCGGGGGGCTTAACAGCGGCGATCTTGAGACCTCCTCTGAGTTTATTGAGGACCAAAGTGGCCAAAGCTTCACTTTCGACGTCGTCAACGACGAGGACCAAAGGTCTGTTTTGCTTGGCGACGAATTCGAGGATGTGCAAGATAGATTGGAGGTTGGTGAGCTTCTTTTCGCAGATGAGGACATAAGCGTTTTCGAATTCAGCCTTTTGGGTCTTGGGGTTGGTGACGAAATAAGGAGAAATATATCCTCTGTCGAATCTGAGACCTTCAACGAATTCGATTTCGTGGTGAAGGGTCTTTCCGTCTTGGACGGTGATGGTTCCGTTTTCACCGACTCTGTCCATGAGTTCAGCAATAAGGTTACCGATTTCAGAGTCACCATTGGCGGAGATGGTGGCAACGGAAGCAATAGCTTCCTTACCCTTAACAGGTCTGGATCTCTTTTTCAAGTCCTTGAGGACGTGGTCAACGGCCAAATTTATACCTCTTCTCAAATCCATGGGGTTCATACCGGCAGCAACGCTCTTGCAACCTTCCTTGAAGATGGCTCTAGCGAGGACGGTGGCGGTGGTGGTACCATCACCAGCTTCGTCGTTGGCCTTGTTGGCAACGTTCTTAACGAGGGAAGCACCGAGGTTCATGTATCTGTCAGCGAATTCAATATTCTTGGCGACGGTGACACCATCCTTGGTGATCTTGGGAGCACCGAAGGTTTGGTCAATGACGACATTTCTACCCTTTGGGCCGAGGGTGACTTGGACGGCATCAGCGAGTCTTTCGCAACCTTCGAGCATCTTTTGTCTACAGAGAGCGCCGAAAACGATGTCCTTGCTGGCGAAAGTAGCAGGGGCAAAGTAGTTCAAAGTTTTGGTTTGTTGTCTAGCAACTTGGGGGAGGATTTTTTTACCAAGAGAGAACATGCTTAGATGAGCTGGAGCTTTTGAAAATTTGGGGATGTAAATGAATTATTAAAATAATATAAATCGAAATCTTCGCGTTTAGCTTCAATTTAAAACAAAAAGATATCTTTCTAGAAAATTCAAAAAAGGTAATTTGCTAATCAAAATTACCTGTTTTAATATTATTCTTAAACCCTCTATATCCTTGACTTACTATTGGTTTTCTCTCTTTGTCAACTGAAAGATGGCATATCATCCTCAAATCAAGTCTTTACTCTTCTAGAGTGACTAATCTCGAGACTTTACAACAGAAAAAATACTGAAACTTAATTCGGGAAATTATACCGAATTCAAGTGATGTTTTTCGCATTTCAAAAAATTCTAGTATATTCTATTTAATTATTTTTGCAACAGGTCTTTCTTGATCATAAAAAAACTGAAACTCCTTCTCTAAATTCACCACCACTCTGGAGAATAAGAAGAGAGAAAACTTTTCTCCAGTGAAAGTGAAAACAATTTTTTTGAGGTTTAATCTTTCAAGATTTTAGGCCAAAAAAAGACAAATTCCTTTCAGAAAAAAAATTTTTTCATTCTTCAAAATTTTGTCTTGTTCACTAATCCTCCAGCTTTCTTAAACTCATTGAAAACTCCTCTTTCAGCTTTATGATTTATACGAGCTAATCAATTGAGATAAGAATTTTCTCTAGTTTTCTAGAAAACCAAAATTGTATCCAAATTATTAACCTTCAAACGAATTGACAGTCCTCGCCCTCTTTTGGTCAAGAATAATAAATAAAAGTGTCGAATTTCGAAATTTCGCAACGTGTAATAAAAAATAAAATCATTAAATTTTAATTTACGGCATGATTTTGCTTGCGAACCAAATTAAAAATCCATCCAAGCTAAGAAATATCTAAATGTTTAGTATCAACCAGTGAGTCATTCGGCTCAGGAAACAAAGAAAATTGAGTTCTTATATCCTTTTATTACGTTTCTGTGTCTCAGATTTTCCAAGAAAAAAAGTTCACTTTGTTTTAAAAAAGTGATATTTTTCTAAAATCCAAAATTCCTTATATTATATAATAAAAGTTATTTTTTAATCTAAAAGTTTAGTGAAGAAAAGATGTCGAGTGGAAAGCCATGGTTAAATTGAGACACTACATGCCCTTTTTGTTGAAATTGAATTTTGAGAATAAATTAATTGATGATGAGATCAGATATGATTTGAAATTACAAACTCATCCTGCAAAAACACTCAACTCGAGACCTTTTGAGGTTTATGATGCTGATTTAGGCTCATAAGATGACGGTTGAGGTGAAAATTTCCTAATTTCAAAGATGACAAATCAGTTGATCCGAAATCCTTTCTCGTATAAGACCAAAACCAAAACCAAAATAGTTGAAATGGAGTTTAAAACCCTTCTAAAGAACTATTCTTTCTCAGCATACTTGAAGATCTCCTCAAGAAATTCATTTTTACAAATTTACTTCATAAAATACTTTGATTCTCTCTCACTCTCAGAAAAAATTTTTCAACAATTAAAAGTTGCAAGTGATGGTGATGATTTTAGTGTCCAGATAAATATAAAGTAAATATGAATGAAATGAAAAGTAAAATTTTTACTCGTAAATAATATGATTACTTCTTCATATCGACAATTATAATCAAAATGTTTCACAATTTGCTATTCACAATAATTGATCACAACTTCTGGTTTATACAAGAATATTCATTTGAGTATAATTAAAGTTAAGACTGGATAATTCATGAGACTTCTTATAATAATAATAAAATCTTTTATTCTTTGAAAATGCCTTTAACCAAAAAATTTTGTCGCTTAGTCAACTTCTAAATTAGAAGAAGTCTCCCCAAGCCTTTATGGCACTCTCGAGGGAGCCTCACTTAATTCCATCTGTTCTCCCTTCGGTTACAAAAGAGATTGGTCAGTGTGGAAAATGAGCTTCCATTTTTCTTGAATAGTTGCTTCTTTCTTGCCCTGCAAGATCATATTATAATCACTACAAGCGCTTAAAATTTGTCCTTCATCTGACATCAATGGCTTCTGGTCTTGAATAATATTGCACATTCTCTTTTGATATAAATGAGCATCTCTCAATAAATCAGCCTTTACAATCTTCTTTGCATTCTTCCAAGTTTCACTATGAAATAAAAGGTCAATTTATGAGCCGAATATCAAAATCCTTACTGCACACTTTCTCCTGTATTTTTCTTCAAGAATTGCCAGACGTTTCCATAGTTTGGTTGAGCATTTATAATTTTCTATAAGAGGTTTAGAATTAATATTGACCCAGGAATTACCTTTTTAAGGTTAGAGAACTCTTTACGATCTCCAAGTAATAAATAAAGACGCATGGCTTCAATAAATGAGTCACCGTATTGAGGAGTAAAGTAAATCGCGAAATTCAAGAATCGCTTAGCCTTCTCGATGTTGAATCTATCAGACAAGGGGTTTAAGCAAACTCTTGCTCCTTCACACCAGACTTCTCCGGATTTAGGAACCTCATTGACAGCAATCATAAAAGCTTTATAAGCATCAGTACCAGGGCTGTCAACTCCTGTGATGTGTTGCAACTGAATCATGGAGGCCCAGAGTCTTCCAGCCAAATTATGATAATAAAGAGACTCCTTTGCCACTTCGAGTGCTTGGTCGAATTGGTGGTTTCTGATCAACATGTGAATGTATTCAAGGTAAGCCTTCCATTCAGATCTCATGTAATCTCTGGTATTCTCAAAATACAAAATGGTATTGGCAGTATCACCTTGGAATTCGGCAATCTTGGAGGACTCAATCAAAAGATGGTACTTTTGCTTCTCATTCTGAGTTTGGAGATAATGGTTAACCAACTTCTTGGCTTTGTCAGGGTAGCTATCCTTGAGTTCCAGCCTAGCTCCGAGAACAAAACACTTCCATTTCACATTTTCTGGGCAGCCCATTATAGCCTTTGTGATGTAAGCCTTGGATTTATTAATGTTGTTTTTTCTTTCGGCAATGCCAGCAATTTCGAGGTAGATTTTCCAGAGCATATCTCTTGGGAGGCAGTCTGTGGCCAGAGACAGATACTTGTCTACAGGGATATTATTCATACCGCCTGAGATCTTTTCACAAAGTCTCAAAGCATAGGCCCACAAGTTGCTGAAGCGAAGGTTTCTGTTAATTCCTTCGTAGCAAATCTTGACAGCACCAATGACGTTGCCAATATTTTCCTCAAACTTTGCGTACTCTAAATATACATTGCCTTGCATATCCAAGTTCTTGAGGAGCATCTTGAATACTCTTTGGGCAGACTTTGGGTTTCCACATTTGCCCTCAAGTTGAGCTCCTTCAAGGTACAACTTCCAGATCTTTTCAATATTTTGGTTTTTCAATTTGGCCAAAATCTTACGAGACTCTTCAATCTTTCCAAACTTTTCTTCGACACGAAGGAACTTGATCACGAGGTTCTCGTTCAAGTTGTTATATGTCATTGCTTGCTTAAGGATTTCCTTCACTTTTGTCAAGTTTCCGTAATCTTCTTCCAACTTGGCATATTCAAGCCAGATATCAGGGTTGTAAGGTTGGAGAGAGATTGCTGCTTTGTAAAAGAACTTGGCATATTTATAGCTGCATTCTTTTTTGCAAGCTTCAGCGAGATCTAAAAATAACTTCCAATGATATTTTGACTGAACTTCAGTCAGCATATTCAAGTAGAAAGTTAGGATCTCAGTGATGCTGCTTCTTCCATTAACTTCCTTTCTCTTCTTTTCAACATCATCAAAGAAAACTTTTGTTCTTGGAGAGAGTTGGCAATCACGCTTTAACCTTCTAGCATCGTAGCCCTGACTTTCTTGGTGGAACCTCTTTGAGTGGGCAGTGAAGCTATCATTGGCTGATTTATTACTCAGGGTGGGGGTGTTGTCACTAAAGAAGGGAGAAGAGCACTCGCGAGTTATTTCAGGAGTGTTTATTTCAAAACTCTCTTCAGGGAAAGCATTTTCAACTTTGGAAAAAAAACTTTTAGCAGATGCTGGGTTTGAATCGACACTGGGATTCCAAGTGCCTTTAATACTCTCAATTTGGCAATTCAAAATGTTGGTATTCATCACTCTAAGCTTTTGAGGCCTTGAGTTTTGGTAAGAATTGCCTTTATTCTGGATATTCTTTATGCTTTGAAAATTTTCCCGATCCATCTCCATGGCCAGGGACTCGCTAATCTTATTCTCTTTATTAAGCTTTCCATTCTGAAGCTTCTGGTAAAGTGATGTCTTCTTCTGAGGCTGGAGGCCTTGAGGTAAGAGCTGAGTGCTGTTAGATTTCATAAATTGAGGAGGATTCATGCTTAATCCTTTCTCTTGCACATTTTGAAGACGAGGAGTCATTGAATTCTCTTTTTGCAAAAAGTCATTGCCATCAAAAGATCTCTCAAAGTTGAACTTGGACTTGGGGTATGTTGCAGATTGAACTTGCTCTCTTTTGAAAAGCGTGGGACTATTGAAGAGCGAGTAAGGGTTATTGTTGCTGGGAGAGCATTCAGCTAAAGGAATTCTCAATACTTTCTAAGAAAAGTTAGAAACGACAAGGGACAAAACAAGTACATTAGCTTCGGCCTTTTGCTGCATGGCTAACAGAGAGGAATTATTTAATTAGTATATGTTGCGATTCACCCCAAATTATGAATCCCTAAGCTTAACGGCTGCTTCATTAAATTTTCTTTAACAGCTAATTTCTTTCTTTTTTTAAATAATTTGGGTAAAAAGAGCTTCTTACTCCAAATTTCATGAAGAATATGCATATGCATAACTTTCTTTCCTGATAAACACCAAAATGAATTTATTCCGATCTCATAAATATCATATATTTTCATTCATTAAATCTTCCCCCTGTGTAAGACCAAAGAGATTCCAGATCACGCTTTTCTTTATCTAACCTCCAGATTTAAATAGCTAACCGTATCTCAGTCTCATTTTTTGAATTTAATACAATTTAAATAAATCCGTTCGAGTAAAATACTTGAGGCCTCGTTTGAATTCACATCTCGTTTTGACAAGACTCTCTTCACCTCCTAAAGCAATTAAATGCTACATTTGGACTAATAATTTAATTATTCAATACAAACTCTAAACAAAAAATTATTAACATCATGGCGCCAAATCTCCATTCTTAAAGAACCATCCATGTTCTAGGGTTCTACAGAAAAATATGCTGGAAAGATTTTCAAATCTCAGTTCGATAAAAATTTTACATATATAAATAATATTATGAATTTTTCTTATTATTTATGAAAATTCAGTTAAATTTTCTGCAATTTTATTGCAATATAATGACGGTTCTTGAATTTGAAAATATTTTCAATCAAATTATTAGAGGTGTTTGCCGAAACCCAACTAAAAAGATCGTTTCAAAGATCGTCTGTTATTTCAACATAACTAATTCGTTTTAAAAATAATGGCTTGGATCCTTGTAGGTTTTCCTGATGCAAAAATGATTTTTTTTTCGGCATTAGAATTTAAAAAAAAATGAAATACTTTCTCGACTTTTCCCAATTTCCCCTCTCAAAAATGATGGTTAAAACCCTCTGTGACTTTGGACTCCTGAAAAAAGTTATACAAATATTAAACCCAAGACACTCATTAATTATTCTAAATACAGAATTCTCCTATTTTTCGGTTTCTATTTTCCTGCAAATCTCAATTTAGTAGTCATTAAATTTTTTTCCAGAATTTTGCAATTGTATGAGATGTATCATCTTCATTCAGTTGTACTCCATATCTCGTAAACAACTAAAGACATTATCAATTCATTGTATTGTCTTTAATTTTAGAGAAAATTAATTAATCAACACAACACAACATATAATCAGAAGCTGAAAAGATTGTCTTAAATTTTTGGCAAATTCAAGAATGAGACTTGCATTATTAATACTAGATTAAACCCAAGCCATAAACCGAAAACCTCTAATCAGCCACAACTCGAGCCATCAATTTAAAAGTTGATTTCCTCTCGTTTTGCCACAACAGGAAGAAGGTATATTATCTAGAAGGAAAAATTCGTATTTAGGCTTGATTATAATAATCAATAAATAGATAAAATAAAAATCATCAAAGACCAAAATCAATTTGGTACCTGACAATCGATTTCAGCTCAATCTTCTTAGAAAATGCTAGAAGGAATTATTCGCCTACAAATTTCGATTGTGAATTCTGGTTAAATAAAATTTCTGTCTATTATTTTATGAACTTAATATTGTTGTAAATAGTAAATTAAAAACTTTTGAGCCCTTTAATGAGTGAAGTTATTCTACAGACGCATCCACTTGAATTCCAAAACAGTCGACAGGCCACAAAAATTACATATCTCCAACATGAAATTGTCCACCTTCAAGATAATGTTAGGGATCTTGAAGAATTGGTTCGCATTAATAAAGAAGCTATGAAAATCATGTCCAATCAATACTCCCAATCCAACAATAAAACTAAAAGCTCCAGCCAAGAGGACATCACTTCAAGCACCATTGACCACCACTCAAGTCCCCAGAGCAATAAGAACTTCTACGCCCTCTCGGAACAACTTCAGGAGGAAAATGCAAGATTATTGGAAATGATTCAGAAATTGAAAAAGGATAGAGCCATAGCTCAAAGCAAAGTAAAAAGTTATATGTGATTTATATTAATCTCCATTCAGGCTTTGTTAAGCGAGCAAGTTATGGAGGAAGTCCAAAGACATGAGGCTGAAGTTGTTGGTGAAATGGAACAAAAGGTTCTTGACCTAAGGAAGATGATTCAGGACAAAGAATTCTTTATTCAACAGTTGGAAAAGGTTAAACCATTCCCTGACCAGGATGGCGTTGTTGTAAAGTTTAGAGAGGTAAAATTAGAAAGAGGTTGTTGATTTAAAATATTTTAAGGTGATGAGTGCTACGGATCAGAATATGCGATTACATGAAGAAATTAATAACTACAAATTCATGCTCACTAAAATGGGCATAGAAATAAACAAAGTCAAGTCTGAAAATCAAGAACTGATCAACGCAAATTCTGTAATTATTTTTATGATACACCATTTTTAAACTCATTTGAGCACCTTAATAATGAACTTGTCAAATTAAAAACAATGCTTGCCAATCCCATGAATAATAACAAATTTAGCCTGAGTAAGAGAATATCAAGTCAACAATACCAAAACTCACCACCTTTATAGAATCTTTATTCACAGGAAGACGTCAGGCAAAACTTAATCAATCTTTGCACAAGTCACCTCTGCAAATACCTGATGATGACCTCAATTCATCAAAAGGTTCAGTGAATAAATTACCATGTGGAGGTCTCACTAAGCCCTCCAAATTCAAAGATGCTCCAAAAATCCCCCCTCAAAAATCAAGCAGCCCTCGTTACAGCTCCAATCCACTTTTGGATATAAAACTCTTGGAGCAAATCAGTCAGTAAGAGAGTTTTTCTTCTTGCATTTTAACTTTATCCTCATCCAAGGTTGGAGACTGAATTAGATTCCATGAAAAGAAGAGCCAACTGTGAGCAAATCAACAACGGTATCCTCTCAGATGAACTGTTGAAGATCAAAAGAATTTGTAAGGATATGATGGCAACTAACGAAATCTTATGCAAAGCGAATAAAAAGAATCAAGAAAAATGGGAACAAATGTCTTATGCGATGGAATTCTACAAAGCCTTCTACCATAAATATATGGACCTAATTTCCAAACGCAAACCTCAAACAAGAGGAGCAATCATGGAGATTCCCAATATCGAAGCTCTCAAAAAGATCAACGAAACTCTAGTCACTGGTCTTGAACTCACTCCAGTCAAGCTCTTCACTGAACGTGACCGCGAAGAAAGCGATCTTTCCAATAAACCAGAATGCTCCAAGACTCCCAGAAGATCCACAAAAATTGTCCAAACTCCTTATCAATTCACTAAACAGCAAGCTAAAGCTTTCCTCATCAATCTCTCAAAAGAGTTTTACGCAAATATTCACCCTGCTCTCGCTGCACTTGAAAACTCTCCAACCATTCCAGAAGAACGTGAAGACAATGAAGTGAAGTGCAGAACTAAAGTTCGTAGATCCAGGAGATCAATGAGCAACGCTTTAGATTATGTTTGTGCAAGAAGAAAACTGATATTTGAACCTATCCAAGAAGAAGAACCTGAAGAGATCAGGAGAGCCCAAAGAAAAGGAAGTCTTGTTGCTTGGAATAATGCACAGGGTAGAGGAAATGAAATCGGAATCCTTGCTCTCCAAGCCAATCGCTTGGCCTCTATCAAAAATAGCGAACATCTGAGCTTCTCAATTGATATGGAAGAGCTCGATAAGGTCAAAGCAACCGAAACCAGTTTCATCTCCACCAATGATTTTATTCAAACCCTTGATTGAATAAACTAAACAATTATTTAAACATCCCACCTTCTGTCTTTAAAATCAAAAGGTTTACTTTGTTTGTTATCTACTTTTTAAATAAAGAGTTTTATTATTATTATCATTATTGTTGTTGTTTATAATGTTGATTTGTAAATACGACTCCTTCTCCATATTTTATTTGAATCCGTATCATTTCGTTTGTAAATTCCTTTGGAAAATCTTCTTGAAATATTCACAATAGAATAAAATTGTTTTCTTATGCAATAAAATTAAGAAGAAAGAGTGATTTTTTTAGTTTTTTTTTTTCATAAATCATTCTTTCATAACCAATCCACCAACCTATTTAAAAGGCCGCCTATCTTACTAGCTCCTATTATCACGTTCTTAGAGTGTCATACATTATCTTTCTTATTGTACCAACACATTTTACACAATTGTCATCAATCACAATCTTTTGTCCTTCTGTGAGATACTCAGCGAAATACTTGAACTTGAATGTAATCAATTTTGTTTGTCCAGGCTGAATCACTATTGATTTTTTCTTGTCATTCTCTAATTTCTTGGAATGCTTCTTCAATAGTAAACTTTCTTCATCTTTAACAACCCAGTTGCACACCTGTCTGATTGATTCTGAAATAATGACAGGTTCGTAGTTTTCATTGAACACAATTTCTTTTTCTTCGTTTCCAACTGTAATTTCAACAGTAAACTCTCTACAAACTGCAGGTTTCAATTTTGGGTCAACCAAAACAACTCCTTAGAGAGAAAATTAGGTTCCTCAGAATATATCCTTGAATTTTACCATGTTTTAGAGAATTTTGGATTGTGCCGAGTTTTTCTTGAGAAAATTTGCCGAGTTTGATTTCTACGGTACATGTTTGGCCTGCATATGCATGCTTAACAGAAACATTCTTGCATCTGATACTCTGAGCTTCAGCATATCTGAATTTCCCTTCAGAATCAGGCCCAAACATCAAGATTTGGTGTTTCTTTAAACATCCTCTTCGGACAGTACCAGCTAAAATTATTTGCTTCTCTTTCTTGAAAACTGTGTGTGCATGAAATTCTGTTGGAGCACATGGAGTATTCTCAGAAAGAACATTATTCACAGGAAGTAAGGTCAGAAAGGTTTTAAATAGATTAAGATTTTTGCCATTTACATTTGAAAGCTAAAGAAGTTATCGATTTAGGACTCAAAATAAAACTGATTTACTTTAAATACAGGGATGACGACCCCTTGTTTCAGGGTACGACTTAAAATCAAATTGTCTTCTTCACTCTCAGCAAACAACAAATAATGATCATCAGTAAATTTTCTCACTGAAATCTCAATCTGCAGAATAATTTTAATAACCATTTCAATCGAAAATCCCATACATTGTTTCGCAAAGTGAAAAGATAGTTTCCAGACACCAAGTCTGTATGAGTTAAAATGATCACAAGAGGTATTTTCATAGTCATTGCCATTCTGATATGCTCTTCGGAAGTTTCGGAGATCCCTTGTATCGCAGAGATTACGAGGAATGCGTAATCGGGATGAACCGAGGCCATAGTTGAGAGAACTTTGTTTGCGTTTCTTTGACTTCCTCCCACATCAAAAAAGGTCAACACCTTTGCTCCTGATTCGACTGATTTAGCCCACATTCTCTCATCTGAATTCTTCAATGCAATCATATTTCCATCATTCTCAATACTCATCATCTATTCTCAATGTTAATAAAACTTGTGATCTAATTTTTTCAAACATGAATATTCAATGTGGAGGTCTCTCCTGATATCATTTCATGTTTATGAGAATGCACTAATGTTCTTGTCAAGCCATTTCCATCATCTAATTGCTTTGATGTTAACACACCAACCTAGAATAAACATTAAATTTTCTTCAACTTTGTTGTTAACTACCAAAGTTGATTTTCCGCTTTGAGTATCACCAAGAAGCATAATTTTGATATCAGGAGTCATCTCATCATTTGTTGTAGATCTGACGAGCAGATGAGCTATTTTACCATGACTTCCATTCTCAAAATGAACAATCAAAACGTCAGCCAATAATTCAGAAGCAATCATGCAGATGTTTTCTAGGAATCAAAATTATTTCACAAAAAAATTCTTCAATTTACTGAGAGAATAAAACATTTCATGTTTTTTGAGACCATTGCCAAAACCAACAATATATCTTGCTTCTCCATAGCCATCTTGAAGTTTCAACTTCATTTGTTTTTGATAGCTTTTCATTGTCTCAAAGCAAGGGTTAAAGAATTTCAACTCTTCTTTAGTTGTAGTAAAAGTTTCGAGACAGACTTTATTACAAGCTGCCTCGTTATTATTATTTTTACAATAAAAAAATTCAAGTAAATTGTCAAGCATGATATTCACTTCTTCTTGGTCTGTTATGCAAAAAGTAAATTTATACTCATTCGAAAATGGCTTACTGAGACAAGAAGTTTGAATCAGCTTAGGTTCCATATACTGATTATTATTTCCATTAGAGCTCGCCTGAAGGTAATTCTCGTTTTCCAAAGAGTCTAAATTTCTGCTGGGGCAACACTTGCCTCCTCGCTCTCTTGTTATTTTTCCTCTCCCTCTGGCACAACCGCCAAATTCAGAATTACTATTCAAAATTGCATTTCATCGTTATGAAGAAAATACCTTTGCAAAGTCAAATAATATTCATCATTATTCTCTTTGGCTTCGTCAAAGATTTCTTCATTGGCATCGACCGTGAACGGAGAAATAGTTGAAGGTGTCTCACTCTCCCCAGAAGCAGTGACTTTTGAATGCTTCCGACTATTAGATTATCACTCCCAATTCGATGGAAAACTCTACGTAGGAACGAGCTCTTCGGTGTAATCCAAGGATTTCTCTTCATGCTGATCGTCATAGACATCCAAAAAGGCGCTCATAAATACTGGAAGAAAAGGGAACGAAAAGTTTTGTTTGATGTTGAGTTAAAGTTAAAACTACGTCTAAAGCTCTCACTATTTTCTATTATAATTAATTAAGACAAGTTCTGAGAGATGCATATAATCAACAGAAATTAAAAATGTTATAATCTCTTGTCCATCCATACGAGCTCATCTGCGATTATCCCTCTTTTTAGTTCGTATCATCTCGATACAAATGGAAAGTGTCAAAGAGTTCGCCTTTGCCTTCATCATTGAGCTTTTTTCCAAAAAATAGATTTCTTAATTCTCAATCAAATCGCGGGAAATAAAAGAAGAATTTTTTCAAATCACAATATCGGTTCTAAATAAATTTTTTCCCAGCGTTAGAAAGATTAGACCTCAAATCATCGATATTTTCAATCACCAATAAATAAAGACATTTCAAGAGCAAGCAATCTTATAATGAAAATAAAAAGATGAATTATGCACGAGACTTTTATCATAGATGGAGGATTAGAAAGTAAATTTCAACTATATAACAAATCGAACCTTATTTCAAAAGAAAATTCTTTGCAATACATGAATAAATAGCCTGATAAGCTATCAGTTAAAAGTGGAGTAAAATTGAAAAAGTATTGTACACTCGACCAAAAAGCTTAGTTTATACAACTAATCTCCTCTGGTTCCTTGACATGTTTCTTGGAGCAATCGGAACATCTTCATCGTCCTCAATTATTGTTATCACCGTTCGATTTGAAGTGTTTCTCCGATTTCTATTTGACCTTGTATTGGTCCTTGAAGGTTCTTCTTCAATTTGAGTTGTTGTTCTGCCGTTGTTGCGATTTCTTGGCTGGTCTTCCACAATAAAATTATCCAATGAACTCTGTCGAGCAGTATTCGTTCTTCTCGAGTTTCTACGAGATCCTGTCCCAGCTCCGGTTCCTGCACCTGCACCTGTGCCTGTCGCTTGATTTGATCGACGATTTCTTCTACTTGTCGTAGAATTCGAGTTTGCAGTTGTATTTGTATTCCCTCCTCTTCTTTGGGCTCTTCTAATCGCAGGTAGGCAGAATTTGCAATACCAATCCTCGATTGGGACCGTCTCAAAAGCTGGAATACAACAATAAGTATGACAACAGAAAAATCCGCAATGATCGCATACAAGTAAATGGGCATCATCATCTCCATTCTCACATTCATAACAGTTCTCATCCATGTCTATTGTGAAAATAATTAATATATATCCTACTATTTCGAGATTTACCATCAAAGACACCTTCATCTTCATAGACTTGCTGCTTGAATACGACTGGGACTGTGTCAAGAAGAGTGCCATCGCTTGAAAACTTTTCAATAATATTGAATCTTCCTTTACAAAGTGGGCATTGATTTGTGATCTTTGCCCAATCTTGGATACAAGTAAAGCAGAATTGATGTGTACACGAGTCTATTTTTCCGCCCTCCTCAATATCACCTATTCACTTAAGCATTTTAAAATATTGTCACTCTCTTACATAAACAGATGCTGCAATCTCGAGTTTCTCGGACTGATTGATTTGGAGGTGTTTTGACTGCTGAATTCTTGGCACTTGCACTTTCTCCTCTCTTATCTTCAATGAGTTGTTGGAGCTGCTTCATTTTAGAAACAGCAGGACTCAAAAACTGGCTTTGCTGATGAACATCACTCTTTCTCTGAGAAGAATGTTGACTCAATGACTTGTAAGGCATGAGATTTTGGCTTTGAGTCAGACTTCTACGCTGAGAAAAGTGTTGTGTTCTGACGATTGTTTCTGGAGGTGGCGTCTTGTGCTCCTCAATCTCTATTCTCGTCGATTCCATTCTCATTTGGTTTGGACTTTCACTTATCATCGTCATTCTAGGAAGCTGACTTATGCTTTGGTCGATATTCTCTTGCGGAATTCCAACTTCTGGAGATAGAATATTTATCACTGGACGTTGCTGTTCAATCACCATTGGCGAACTTGGTCTGATCATCAGATTATTCTCCTGTGAAATTCCATTGCTCTGTTGTCTTGTTTGTGCAAGTAATGCTTCAATTTCATCTTCTTCTTCCAAATCCAGTACACAATAATTTGTCTTTCCTCCAGTGAGCATCAAGTTCTCCTTCCTTGGCGTTTCCTTAGGTAACAGAAAACGAGTCTCCAGAGTTTGTTGAGGAATGCTAGATTCTCTAGTATTACTATTCGATGGTTCATAAAATACAAAAGCTTGTTGCCCAGGTGTTTGCTTAAAGCTAGACTGGCTTTCGGCTTTCAACAAATCATCCACATAGTCCCATAAACTTTGCGAATCCTCCTCATTCTCGTTGTCATTAAATTTCACCACGCTCTGTTTGGGAGGTGGTGTGATGAGATTGCTCATGTTGTTTAGTTGACTAGTGTTTTGAGCTGGAAAAGGGGAATGGCTTGTGAGAAAGCTTGAATCCTGATTCGATAGAGTATTCTGGATGCTGAACCCGTTTTGTTTCGAATAATTTTCAAACAATAATTCAAATTTCTCAATCTTTAGAAAAGCTCTCTCTTCCAGCATAAAACTGTCACTCACAAGAAGACTTTTATAAACGTCTCTTTCTGTGAACTATTTGGGATTTTAGATCTATACTTCTATTCAACAAATGCAAACTTACTTTCACATTGACAGATGTCGTAAATGAGTTCTTCAAAATCCAAATTTCTAATTTTTGTATGAGAAATTTCCACCACTTTCCAAAGGCTTACCTGAATCATTTTTTATTTGAATTGCTAATATCAAAGGGTTTCTAGTCCGATCTTTTGAGAGTTCTATTCCAAATTGGTCTCTCAAAAACCGAAAATCAATATTCACATTACTGTCTAAAAACTAGCAAAATTATCATTAGACGAGCTTTCAAATGCTCCTGTTACCACTTCCTTATTCTGATAAACTATTTTGATCTTGCACTGCATCTTCAAATCAAACAAGGGCTGTGACACTCTTTGATAAGAATTTTTGTAGTAACAATTATTTTTAAATTCAAGTCATTTGATTGAACCATTTAAAACATAGCGCGTTTTTCACTACAAAATTATCTAAATAACTCCAATCAGTCCAGAACAATTCCCCAGAGAATTCTTTTTTTCAAGAGAGTTGCTCAAAATCCTTCCATTTTCCTGATCTCTTTGTGACAATCTCCATCCCTTTCAAGGAGGGAAACTCTCAACTCTATTATTAAATATTTTCACCCCTCTTTGAAAAACGTGTTAATTCATTATCCCTTATTTTATCATGAAAACAAACTAAATTTTCACAAATTACTTTGTCAAACTAAATTAAAAAAAAAATTGTCTTTAATTACTTCGAGAAATAAACAAATTTTTGAGGAGATTGATTTCTTGTTTTTCCATAACCACAGTTAAATGTAGAGTTTTGACTTACTTACTTACTAACTTATTTAAAGTGTACGGAGAGCAAAAATGGAAAATATAATTATATAGAGTTAAAATTTTCTATTCTATTCTATTTTATCTCTTGGCAGAAACACGGCAGAAGAACATTTCTTCGTCATCCTTATTTTTGAAGGGTCCAGCAATAAAGTTAAGTTGTTCAATTGCAGAAAATCCTTCCTCCTTCTATTTAAATGATAAACATCATCAACTCTTAAAAAAAATATTTACGGTGGGTTCTTCGAAATCCTTGAACCACTTGTGGACAGGCATTTTGCCAACAGCGCCTGATTCATGTTCACGATGAATATTGTAGTTTCTCAAATCATCGTTATGGAAACAAACTTCCTTCTCAATATTCCATCTAAAAGCACGAACAGGGTACTCTAGAGTTCAATTTTAGCATAAAGTCGTCAAGCTCTCTAATTTACTATATTGTTTAGCAAGGGCGAGATAATCCTTTCTGGCAGCAGCAGTGGGGTTAGTGTTATCAATAACAACAGATTTTCCATCCTTAAGGGCTTCTTCTGCGACCTTCAAACACTTGGCTTTAGTCTTGAGAGTATCCTATTGACGGATGAGCTTGAAAATCATTTTTCCCCCAATTACATTATTGACACGGACATAATCAGAGAAGTGGTTTCTCCAGAGAGTTGACTTTCCTGCACCAGGAGGGCCAACAAAAATGATCACTTTAAAAAAATTATATCCTTTAAACTCTCGCAATAAAATCTTACTTTCCTTGTCCTTGGTCTTAATATCTGAAATATCTTTGCCTTTGAAAATTTGTCCAGTAGTGGGGATGTTTCTTGGGTTAAATTCAATTGCAGGCAAAGTTTCCTTAGAGCCGAGGAACAACATTTCGGGGGTCTTGAAGACAACTCCGCAGTTCAAAGCAAATTTGCTAGGTCAGAGTTTTAGATCAATATTCAAACATCGAGAATTTACTAATCAGTGTTATCATGATCAGCTTTTCTGGTGCCTTCTTTGGGTCTTCCAGCAGCATCACCACAGTAAATCTTGTCAAGTTTAAATTTCACTCAAAAATCAGAACATTCTTACAGAAACTGTCTTGTCAATGGGCTTGCCTTCGTTCATATCCTTTTCAAGGTGTTTCCACATTCCTAAAATATTTTATTCCTCGTTTAAATTCATTTTTTTATTACCGATGGATGGCTTTCGGTAATAATTCTTCCAAGGGGAAATCAAGATTTGCATGGGGACACCAATCTTTCAGAAATTAGACCTCATAAAAAACCCTCTCTTACAGTTTCAACGATAGCTTGGATCTTCTTTTGAACAGTTTCAAGAGTGGTATGACCCTTTTCAATACCTCCTTGGTTTGTCATAATGACAATCTTGAATCCCTTATCATAATACTCCTTAATGGTGGAGGCAACTTTATCATTCAAGAGGACCCAATCATTTGAATCCTTAGCGAATTTTCCTCCGCTCTTGACTTTGATCAAAGTATCATCCTTTCAAATTATTTTTTTTTATTTATCTTTTCTATGTACCATATCGAAAGCCAAAATCTTATCAGAGGGCTTGGTTCCGGCATCACCAAATGAAAGAAGATCATGCTTAGTCCATGTAATTGGGAACTTAAGGTTAGCAGTAGCTTCTTCTTCGACTTGCTTCTTTTCACGGGTTCTCTTTGACATTGATAATTTCTGAATAATTAAGGATATGAATTATTAAGATTTATTTTAAATAGTGACAGTGCGCTATAAGAAGCCGAGTTAGATCAATTCATACAGAAATGATCAGAAGATTCCAACGACCATTCTTTGACGAAAATATGGCTATACTCCCTTCCTGTGGCTTCTAGAGTCAATGTCAACTTGGGTCACTTCCATAGTTTGATAATTTTCGATGAAAATTTGGCATTTTAGTTGAATTCTGAAATTATTTCAATCTCCGGGAATTATTTTTTCAAAAAATTCTTTTTGTTGATTTTTTTTCTTGAGATTCTCTCTGAAAATTTCTCGATATCGACTTTGGATTATTTCTTTATTTCCTTTCAAAAAAAAATTCGAACGAGGGTTTGAGACAGATTTTAAAATTTCCAAGACAATCTTTGAGTCATCAGGAAGCAAAACTTCTCTTCGAGTAAATTGCACTGAAAAACTAATTTACTTTTTATTTCCTCAAGTCTTTTTATTGAAGACACTCAAAATATCTCTTGTAAACCCCTTCTTCGAATATTTTACATCACAGGAAGGAGATTTTTTATAAGGTTAGTTTTCATATTTACATGTCTTGTACCATTTATTTCAATTAAAACTTGAGCGCATAACGCGAAAATTTAAATCAAAAATGCAAAACTACAACCCAAATGTGAGCAACTTGAGGCCTCTGAATGCTCAATACCAAGTGAGGCCTATGTTCCAAAAAAACCTTAATCTAACTGTTGACCCACTCTCTTTGAGACCAAAGAGTCATCACCAATCCAAGAAAAAGAATCTAATGCCCAGACCAAATATATCTCTCACCATTGAACAAGGAGAACACCTCTTAAATGTCTGGAGAGACAATAATTTCGCAGACTTCAACTCTTGGATTCAAATTGCCAAGGCTCAAATGAATACTGAAATTTTCGAAAATACGAATGAAATCAATAAGGCAGCCAAAAAAACCTTTAATTGCAATCTTACCCTGACCTTCGATGAAGATCCAAATGCCATGATGATTGCAAATGGTTTTGCCACAAATAAAAAAGATGCCAAGAGAATGGCCATTGAAAAAATCGTTATTGACCTGATCCAAAATGGAGAAATCAACCGCGGGCTCAGAAACCTTGATTTCCTTGCAGTGAAAAAAACAGAAACTCCTCAAAACAATAACTCGTATTATGAGAATAATGCTGAAAATTTGCAAAAGAAAATCCACAAGCTGTCCAAAAAAATGCAAGATCTCCTTAAAGCTGACAAATTTTTGGATGCTTGTGAAGTTTTCTGTGAAATTCTTTCAAAGAAGAAACCCGATTGGAATGAAGTAATTTTTTATTGAAACCTCAACTCATCCACATATCTAGCTTGCTTTTATTTGGAATTATGCAATCATGAAAAAGAACTTTTCTTATGTTAAAGCAATCATCGATATGATTCAATACAAAAGAGTCCAGCCCGCATTGAGCTCTACCAACTCTGAAGAAACCAAATCTAATGAAGATCAAAGAGAAGAATTAGCTAAACGGGAACTCTTGAAAAAATACGGAAATTGCCGCATGAAAAGTGATAATCCTTACGACGTCCTTGATGTTTTTAATATGGAAGTTAACCTCCCTGAAATTGGTATTTATCCCGTACTGAATTATCCATAACCTCTCCCTTAGATACAAGAGAAGGTCGAGTTGTGAGTGATGAAGAGGCTATGGCAGAAATTTTAAAAGATCCATTGGCAATGGATCTCGCTAAACTCTTTACTCCTGACTCAAATGGCTCATTACCTTTTGTGAACCTTTTGGAACAACTTCCAGGCCAAAACAACTCAAGAGACCCAAGCGCTACTTTTTCTGATGCTAAAGTTCTTAATAGTTTGACTGCAGTCGAAGCGAATAAATTATTGCATCAATTGAACTTCCAACAACAAAATCAAAATCGTAATGTTCGATCAGCATCTGAAAATACCCCAGATCCATCTTTGATTCAAGACTTGAATCAGAGAGCAAATATTCTCAGCCAGGCTCAAGGTTTTATGCCAGAAGATAACAACTCTGATTTTGGTATGACCCGTATTGACCTCAAAACTTCAAAAGAAATTAAAGATCCTTCTGTCAATTATATTTCCTATAAATTATTGAATGAGTTTTATGAATCCCTCCTTTACATCCCAGATCTCAACTTCGCATTGAGCGTAGCTGAAGTTATTTACACAAGAATAAGACTTGACGACGATGACTTCATCAATAATTTTGCTTGCTTGTATTATTCCAACAAGAAAAATATGCTCATGATTGAACTCATAGAATCAATCTTCCAGCCTGTCAATAGAACCAAAAATAAACTCAATGAAAACGCCACCAACATTAACGGAACACTTGAAAAAGTTGGAAACAAGTTTGCTCAAGAAGTTCTCATGTTCTCACCCTTCGATTCTGAAGAAGAATTGAGAGGTAAGATCCTCAAAAGAGGTCACAATGAAGGAAGGGAAAGCCACTGCCAAATTGGAGAAGGAGAATTTGTACTCCTCACCACACATCAACTCCAACAACAGCAACCTGGTATGCCTCTCCTTCTTTCCCAAATGGGCCAAAGTCTGGGTTTGAATGGCTTCCAAAACCAAAGCTTAATGCTTCAACAAAATGATAACACCGTTGCCAATGGTCTCATTGCCTGCGTAAGAGAAGTCACCAAAGATTACAAAATTAAGCTCTTTGTTTTGCCAAATCAACAACAATCTGACTTCATCTCACAAAAAACAAGGCTTTGGAATCTTTCCAAATTAACCAACAGAACTTCTATTGACAAAACTTCTGAAGCCCTTGAAACTTTCTGTACTCAAATCACCATGGCTCATCCCCTCTTGCAAATCATCCTTTCGCCCCCAATTGTTAACAACAACTACGTTCAACAATTGGCTGAAGCCAAAGTCTACGGAAACAATAGATTCCACCAACAAGCCCCCGCTACAAATCTCAACGACTCTCAACAAAAAGCTTTGCATTCAGCAACTTCTCATTTGCTTACTCTGATTCAAGGTCCTCCTGGTACAGGTAAAACCACTACTGCTGTCGAAATTGTCTTGGAATGGTTACGTACTTCGTCAGCTCCGATTTTGGCGTGTGCAGACTCCAATGTTGCTGTTGATCTCTTGTATCAAGAATTCATGCAAGCTGGCATTAAAGCTGTGAGAATTGGCGCAGGTTTCGATGAAAATATTGATTTTAAATCAGACAAACAGTATGCTTCATATCTTGCTTTCCAAAATGCCAAGCAATACCATAACGCCAACGGAGTCAGATTCAATATTCTCAAAAGAAAGATCAATGAGGCGCAAGTCATTTGTGCCACTTGTGTTGGAAGTACCTCAGAATACTTGAAATCTATGACCTTCCCAAGAATCATCATGGATGAAGTAACTCAAGCTAACGAACTCGCTACCTTGATCCCCTTAATCAAGGGCTGCCAACAGCTTGTTCTTGTCGGTGATCACAAACAGCTCCCACCAACTGTGATCTCAACCTTTGCTCAAAGTAAAGGTATGACCATCAGCCTCTTTGAAAGACTTGTCAAACAAGGAGTCCAGCCCCACTTGCTCGATGTTCAGTACAGAATGCATCCCTCAATCTCCGAATTCCCTTCTTATAAATTCTACAACAGTCAACTTCATAATGGTATCAGCCCTTCTGATCGACCAATCGTTCAAGGCTTTGACTGGCCCAGTCAATTAACTCGTGTTGCCTTCGTCAATGTTAAAGGAACTGAACAAATCTACTCCTCTTCTATTCAAAATCCAAGGTCGATATTTCTTTATGACTTTCTCATCACCTTATTAGGGAAGTTGAAGTTGTAGTTGAGGTGTTTATCAAGTTACTTGCTTATAATGACATTAGAAGTATTGGTATTATCACCCCTTACGATGCTCAAAGAAAACGTTTACGAAATGAAATCAACCTTCAAGCTAAAGTAATTATCCATTCTCTCTAATACACAAAAAGGATCGATGCTATTCAATGGGAAAAAATTTTATCAATAAAGGTCTCGTTCCACTGCTCATATTAGCCCACTCAATTGAAATGAAAAATTTTTTGAATCGTTTATCGCCTTTTCCCGTACTCTATGTACAATTTGAGTGGGCTAATATCAAAATTTCCTAAAATTATTGGATATTCAAAATAATATCACATAATCAATAGGATTCATCTTGATCTTTTTCACACAAAATTTTTATTCTAATTTTCTTAGAAATACCCTGCTCTTTTTGGACTTACTCCTGAGCAAGCTCAATTGGTGAACAGAAACACTGCCTTGAATGATATTGATACTGTTGATGGCTACCAAGTAGATAAATCCTCCGAGAATAATATTGAAATCTCCAATAGGGAATGGAAAGAGATGTGATTATCTTCAGTGCTGTTAGAAGCAATAAATCTGTAATTTCTTAATTTTTCCCTATCTCACCCTTTTCCAGGGAAGTTTAGGATTTTTGAGAGATCCAAGAAGATTAAATGTGACTTTGACAAGAGCAAAAAGAGGTCTTATTGTTGTTGGTAAATTTTTCAAAATTCATTTTCACTTATTCCTTCGCAAAGGTCATATGGAAACTTTGATACATGATCCCAACTGGAAAGATTGGGCACAATGGTGCAAAAATAACAAAGTTGTTTTGAATTACAAATAACCGTATCAATCAATTTTATGCCAATTTTTACAAAGTAAAGGTTTTGTTTTTGTCGAAACCATTTTGTTTCATAATATTTTGAGAGTGTTTTTGTGTTTGTGTGTTTATATAAGATATAAATTTAAATATAAAGAATTGAAGAGTTTTTGTGAAAGTTCTTGATTGATACTTCATCATCAAAATATATTTAAAATAAGCTTCGAACCCTTAAGAAACAATCTTGACAAAAGGAGTCTGCTCACTTTGATCTTTAATTTTGCTACAAAGTGCAAAGTAATAATGTTTCTGCAAGATCCACCATTCTTCCAATTCATCCAACCATTCAATCTTTTCAATTCTATCAAGAATATTAGTTTAAGAAGTGTGTTTCTCTAATATATACCTTTTTCTCTCGTCTTGATTCAAGTGTTTATTATAGACATCCAACATATCGAAAACTTCGACATTTGTGTATCCAAGTTCCTTAAATCTCTTTTGAAGGCTTGGAACATCAGGATACTCATTTATACCCAGTAAATCATATCCTCTGGCTTCGAAATTCTGAATCATGACTTGACCAAACGAATCCTTTAATCTCATCATTTCCCAATTCATCAAATAAATAGTGTCAAAATTATCAACGAAATATTTCATAATCTCATTGGAATTCTTTGTTGGCAAATAGATCAAAACACACTCAGCAAACACAAGAGTTGGGGCTCTAAAAAAATTAAGTATTCTCTCAACCCATTCAACTTTACTTCAAGTCAATCCCAACAAACTCAGACATCTTTAAGAAATTGTCCAAATTTCTCAAATCAACTGGGACAAGTGAATAATTATTACTCTTCAAATAAGTGTTATGTTCTTTTTTTTAAATTATAAAACATGAAAAATTCATGGTCCAAACCTCCAATCTCATGCTTTCCTTCACTGTCAATGAGTTCCAATAAATCCTTTTGTTCAGAGATCAATCTCACCTAATAATTGAAAAATTGAATCTTGAAAATTCTTTTCACCTTTCTTTTTATAACTCCTGGCAGATCCATCTCAACATATTTCACATTCTCGAAATTTGGCTTTTTTGCGACTTTTTGGTTAAAATAAAAAGTGTCATAGCCTGCTCCGAGTGATATAATTTGTCTGTGTTGCCCTTCTATTAATTTTCAACGACTTCATTCTGCTTTTTATCACTTACCATAAGTGTTTAAAAATCTTTCAATGATCATTCTGATGGCTTCGACTCTAGCCCAATATCCTCTGTTAATTATACACTCTTTCTTTGAAGTTGTTTTGCAAAATCTTTCCGCATAGAGATCTGGAAAATAACCCAAATGGATTGCTGAACTATAAAAGACATAAAAATATGATTTTCTGAAACAACTCTACAGCTTGGCAACTAAGGCTTCAGCATTGGTGTCTTCAACTGCATTTTCGGCGTGATCCATCTCAGTTTGAATTTTATTTGTATTTGGTTTAGTTTACTGATAAGTCTGATTATTTTAATAATATTTTCTTTTAAAAACACGAAAAAATAATTCATGAGATGAAATTTTTCCCAACAAAAAATTTTAAGCAAGAGAGAGAAGTTGGTACATAGAGATAGTAATGCAAAGATATGTATGTAACATCCTGATCAGATCAAAGAGATTTGTTCATTCATTTTACAATTCGAAAAAAATATTTATATCAAGCTGTCGCTGCCGCTGCTGCCTTAGAATTCATTCCTAAAACATGCTGCTGCACTTTCTCCTACCCTGGTCTTGTTACATTAATTAAATTTGATTATTTAGAATTTTATTAAGATTAGTTGTCTTTGTTGCTTTCTAAAAAAAGAGTTAGATTTATTTGCAAAGTTCACAATTACATTTTTTCTAGCTTCTTTTAAGGCATTTTCGAATGAATGATCAATGTAGCTAGATGAGGGAGATTGGTTGACATTCTCATTTTTCTGGTTGAATGAATTATTCATTTGAGAATTGCCAACCGTATTAAAGTTCATTAAACTTGAAACGCCGCCAATATTTCCTTTCTTTTGGTTTTTAGCCGAGGAGGGAACATTCTTTGAAATTCCTTCGATCATCAAAGATTTCTGAAGATGTTCCACTGATGCTTCATTCCTATGTGAGTCCTCATCTACGATGCTTAGTTCTGACAATATTCAAAGTTATCGCTCACCTGCAATAGATACGAAATTGCTTCCAGCATAAATGTTATCAAGCTCCTCAAACTCTTCATCAAGGTACTCAAACTTTTGATTTGGGTTTGAACTTCTCAAATTTGTAGTAATCACTTGCATTGTTGATTCGTGCTCACTCTTTTGATCTTCAGTCTTTATGTAACTAACTCCCTGCAATAAAGGAAGAATTTTCTCAGTCTCATTATTCTGATATTTTCTTGCTAAATCCAAGTTTTTCAGAGCTTCAGCAGGGAGTGCTTGAGATAAACTCTTGTATTTCGTATTCAATGGTGCCACATTCCACGTTCTAAAAATTGTCATGAGGGCGGCCAAAAGTTCTTTGATACTCATGTAATTGTTGAAGATAGGTTATAATACAATAGACTAAGAGCCCCTTGTTTTGATTTGAAATATTCTCTTTCAAACTCAAATCCATGATTTTCTTCATAAAGGAGTTTACAAGCACTAAAAGTGCTCCTTCTTTTCTCACTAATAAACTGTCATTCACTTTTATAGCATGCTAGGGGTGAAAATTTAGCTTTCATTAATCTCAATAATTGTACGATGATTAGATTTAATAGTTTTAAGCTTTCGTGATTGGTTTCAGTGAAATTTTTGATTGAGTTAAGATTGCTAGCGAGAACAGCATAAGCAATGTCTGGTGGGCAGAACAACAAATCGCTCTTCTTATCGGCTGATGAATCTCTGTTTGTTATTGCTTCATCATTGAATGAACGGATGTTGAATAATTTTTCAAGAGCTCTGTAAGTCTTGGGAAGCAACTCAGGAACACTTCTAATCTTTAATAAAACACCCACACTTTCCTTAGGAACTGCATATTGACCTGAGTAAAAATTAATAAGTTTCTCAGGTCTCTCCCATTCTCTTTACTTGGGAAATTTGTAGTACGGTCAAGTGTGAAACAAAGCATGTTTATCATCTCTTCTAATAACAAATCATCTCTATTCTCTTTAAAAGTGTTTCGGTAAATCTGTCCAGAAATCGCATTGATCATTTGAACCAAATTCTTTGAAGAGCTGCTAATTTTCTCGATAAATCTTTGTTCGCAACTGTACAAGGTTTCTCTGAATTGATCAAGTTCGGGATTGCTGTTTGATGCAGTCAAAAATCTCAGATTACTGACCAAGCTGATGGTGATATTCTTTTTTTTAAATCTCAATATTATTCTCAAAAATAATTCTTACGTCAATCACTAAAAATGATAAGAAAGTCTTCTTGGTTCTTTCAAAGATGGTTTCCAGCAAAGAGAAGACTCTGATTTTAACACCAATATCTCCATTGTGCTTGAATGTGTTGAGAATAGAATGCGTGTTGTATTTATCGTAGTCAATATACTCCACAATCTTGTCAATCAAAAACACCTCAACTTGCTCAAATGAAGTATTATTCATTGAGTCAATAATTGACATAAAAATATCAGTCTGTAATTCAGTGTTTTTCCATTGTGTATTGTCGAAAAATGCGAATAATGGTGTTATTAAGACTCCAAACTATGAGATGTTAAGTCTCAGTTATACTCTCAATAAATTTTACCTCATTAAGATCAAACACACTTTGGACAATAACTTCAATCAAACTGAATGATGCCTTTGATAAGTTTTGAACAAGTTCTTTAGTCTCTGGATCACTTGGAATCTGATTATTTTGATTCTCTGATCGGTTAATTATTATACAACTATGTCTCAATGTTTACGTTCATATAAAGTTTTGAGGGTGCTGTATCCATGATTGATGAATTTATGTTTGAAATTGAAGATGATAGGACTATTCTTGGCCATTATCATCAAAAGATTTAAAAATTGCAATTGAACTTCCAAATCTAAACATTGTAAATTCTTATTCACTCGATCTCAAAACTCACCTTCTTTATTGCTCAAGGTCTGATAGTTTTCCATCATTGCCAAGGAATTGTTTAATATCACTTCTCCTTTGTCTGAGGGAATAGTTCCAACATGATTTTTAGTGTATAATTCCAAACTCTTCAAAACATGCTTAAACGATGCCTTTCCTAAGGAAATAATCAAGACTTGGTCTCCTTCAAAACTTACGGAAAGGATTTCTTTTGTCATCGAGTAAGAAAATCACAATTTCAATGTAATAATCTTCAAACTGAACAATATTGCTTCTGAGATTCTGGGCATAGTCAGCAAATGAAGAGTTATCAAGTTCCTTGTTGGCTTTTGCAGTTTGACTATGACCTCCGTCCTTTACATTCTCTTCAGTCTTATTATCTTCAAACTGACTTCTTCGACGAAGCTTCTCCAGAAAAGACTTGTCATGACTAAACTTTGAAGAAGCATTCAACAATTCGATGATAGTCAGGATTCCGAGCATATGAACTTCCGGGTTAAATGAACCAGTTATCACTTTGTGCAAATAAGCTCCTGTATCGATAACTTTATTATGACTTCCTTCCAAATAATCAATCAACGCCTTCACATGGCTTTTCACGTGAGCCTCCAGTTTAGGAACATCCACATTCTCCGGGAGGGATTTATTGTTAGGATCGGAACTATCTAGATTCATACTCTTGCTAGCAGAAGTCTCAAGACGGGGCTTTTCGTAAGCAATCTGAAAGATCTGGCTCAACACAGTCTTGTAAACAGGCTTAGGGTTACCACATGGGGTACTTTTGCAAATAGCGGAATTTCCCATTTTTATTAATGCAATTGGTTTTAATGTAATGCGATTCTTTGTTGAGAAAATAAGGATTTATAAAAAGATTTCTCAATTACAAAATTCTTCCTACTGAACTTGCAGAAATTATAACAACTTTTCGAAACGATCGTCCTCCCTTCAGAAATGGTCCAATTCGTCTTTTTTTAGTACAAATCATTTTTGACCCAACGGCGACATTAAATCAAAATTTGTATAGAAATTCGATAAAAAAACTTGCCCTCGCCTTATTTTAATGTGATCCCTTAAAATTTTTTCCGATAAAGAAATATCTACATTTCTCCACCTCTTGAATTCGCAGTTAATACTGGAGATCTCATCATAAAACCTTTAATCATTCTGAAAATAAACTTTCTAGGTGGGGTTTTTTTGAAGTTTTTGAGAAATCCCCCTTAATTAAAAACTATACTATACACAAATAATTAGAGACAAAACTTTAAAACGTTAATAATCAACTTTGACAAAAACAACCTTTATTAGAGTAGTCAACTCCCTTGTCGAAAATAAATTAAACTTAAGATAATTTAAAGTTTTTCTCTCTCAGTATTGTTAAAAATTATCAAATCATTTTTTCCTTTTCCAAAAAAAATCTTTTACAAAAAAGTTTTCAAATTTTTTTTTCAAGATATCATCTTCTTGATTGTGAATTTTTCGAGATATTGGATTCCAAAATCTTGAAACACCTGAATCAATCCTAATATATTCTCTCCTTATCTCAAGTAGTAAAGAAGTATCTCAGAATACTCTTCAAACTTACTAAATCTGATCTCTAGAGAGAGAGAAGTTTTTTTACAATGCAATTTTCTATTCAATCATAAAGAGATAAATTTCCCAGTGAGCAAAAATTATAAAGATCGCGAGATACTTTCTGCCAGATTTAAGCTCGAAATTTTGATTTCGCTGTAAAATTTTAAGATTCAAATTCCCGTGACCTGATTGTATCGATAGTCTCTACCCAAAACAACCCATAAAATGCAAGCATACTCATGGAACTGTATTTGTAATCTCGATGGAAGAGATGCTAATCCTTTTGAACTCGTCAAATGTTACCATTGTGGATGTGAAGCTCATTCAAATTGTCATGAATTGTACAGCCCTGAAACGAAAAAGAATTTTTTATGCTTACGCTGCAGGAATGAATTCAACAATCCTTATTTTGATTACTTGTATACTCTCACTAAACCAATCTGCTTTCTTTCAGGCGAATCAATCAATCAAGAAATCACTTTCAACCTCCCCCCTCAAGAAGTAGCTGCCGTCAGAAATACTAAAGACCATTCAGTCATAGCAGTACTCTCCAAAGTCATTTATGAAAATCCCAAGTATATTGAAATGCCAGATATCACAGATATCAGTATCAGCGTGTTTTTAAATCATCAGCCTCTCACCAGATATCCCAGGAAAGAAATTGTCTTGGACCCCTTCATTAGGGAAGGAAAGAATACTCTCCAAATTGCTTCTCATAAATTGCCGTCGAAATGTGTACTTGCCATCTATTATGGAAAGAAAGTTGATATCAAAGAAATCGCCAAAAGGATATTAAAACTTGAAACCCAACAATCTTTCGAGGAAGCCAAAGCTAACTTTGAGAGTATTCGCTTTCGAGAGTTCGAAGTCCTTGCCGCCTTCCCAGTTCGAGACCCCATCACCAATAAAATAATGAACTTTGCTGCTAGAGGGTCTAAATGCAAACATCTCCAATGTTTTGACTTGATCAACTTCCTCAAGTTCTACCAAGGTCCGACAGAAAAATACTGGCAATGCTTCTGGTGTAAAAATATCATCCCTTGGAGAGACATAATGGTTGATCAGTTCCTTTACACCGTCCTTAAAGAAATCAGAGAAAAATACAAGTCGGAAATTGACGAGATTGACAATATCTGTTTCGATGAAGAAGGCAACTGGAAATTACAAAAAGATTATTCCAAGGAATGGGAAGAAAACTTTGCTGCGAATCGAGAGAAAAGACTCAAGGAGAAAAAAGATAGAATGGAAATTGAAAAAGAAAATCTCGATAAAAATGGGCAAATGCAAGAAGAACCAATTCGCGCCTTCTCAAAGTCCAGTTTATCAGTTGAGGAATGCGTCGAATCTTATAATGTTCTCGTCAATCAATTATCCCACATGCCTGACACCAGACAAAATCATGAATTGGTGGCTGCAAAGATGAAAGAACTTAATTCATTCAAAAACCTTGCTGCAAACAAAGTCTTTGAATTCTTTTATAGCACAAAAATGTATCTCGGCTGGAGTTTAGCTGGAATCTTTGATAATAGAGACGACAAAATTCTCTTTTATAAACTTGAGGAGCTTGCAGATCTGGCCTACAAAGCCAAGTTTGATTCAACAATTCCTATCATTTTTGCTTGGGCAAAAAGTTACGATGACCTCATTGTGATAACCCTTTCAATTATGACTAAAAACAAAAAGGAAGCTCCCAATATGGGTCTCGCAATTGAATTGCTATTATGCTATTGTTGGTTTATGGAAACAAGGAAAATCAGCTTGGAAGGCCTCATCAAACAAAACATGTATCAGCTTTTCGGAAAGCTCTTGCATCATTTTGGTAATAAACTTCAATGGGGAGTCCAAGAATATGCAACCTTGATGGTCCTCTTCAAGAAATACATGCCTGACATCCATGTCCCAAGCACAATCCCCAAAAAATTCTGTGAAGAAAGTCAGAGAATATTTTCTCGTCAAGCAGATTTTATCTCAAATATGGTTAAATCCTTCACAATGAATGAATTAATTAGCTTCCTTGAAATGGTTTATAAACCACCTGTTGATGAGATCCCTCCTGAGGAAGACAAGATTTTGAAATATGTATTTTATTATTTCATGGAGATCTTCAAAAGACATCACCCCTCAATCACAAACCAAGAAATCGAAAAGTGTTTCAAAAAATGGGATAAAAACAATAAAGCCTCCAAAGTGTTAGAATCTGAAGGAATCTCTGCCGGAACTATCACCAACCATCTTCAATTCAATTAGAGCCTACTTTATTTAATTTATTTTTGTCTTTCAAGGTGTGTATATCAATCATTTTGTTTGTATGTAAAATTTCGATTTATGCATACCTTTCAATATCCAAGGAAATGAATATGAAGAATAAAATTATAGTTACTTCAAAAAACTTCACAAAAGATTCGAAAGAATTCAACATAAAAGTTCTCACATCAATGAGGCAATAAAACGCATCATCTATATTAATTGAAACAAAAAAGATTTAATTGAACGTTATTTATAATTTTCCCCAGGTCACTGCAGTTCAACATTTTACATGAATCCCAGTACGAAACCTTCTGAAATACAGGAATCTCCTGAGGCTGCAGCTGAACAACATACTTTTCGCCCTGATCAATCAAAGCCAAATAAAAATAGCACTGAAAACATCCTGGCAGCATTAAATACTGACCATGCAAATCACGATGATAGCTCAAGTTCGAATGAAGCAGCTTCTCATTCATCAGGTCATAATGATGGCCTTCCGACAAATGAAGATATTCATGCCAATCCCTCAATTAGTCGCGTGGAAACTTGCCCAGATAAATTTACTAATTTCGAAAAAGCAGAGGATTCCATGATATATTCTCCAACAAAATCAATTTTAAAGAGAAGCGGAAGTCTAAAAGACGGCGATCTGTCACCTGATAAAAAGAAGAAGGGAGTCGCTTTTTCAAGCGACCTTCCTGCAACCACTATAATCCAAGCTCCGGTCAACGAAAATGAACAAGAGCAGGATGACGATGAAGAGCAAAAAGCTGATAGTTCAAACATGAATACAAGGTATAGATCCAAATCAAACGAAACCGGAACAAATTCTTTAAATCGCAGCAGAGATAGAATAGAAAATTACAAATACGACGCTCCAAAAAATATTGTTATCAGAAATGTCAGTGTTGGCAAAGTTCAAGATGGAGTGGCTATTTTATTATCTGAAGACTTTAACGTCATGGAAATCCCTCTTTCAATGCTTCCTTCTGATGTTCGTAAAGGAAATATTCTCAAATTCAGTATTGAAAGAAATATTGTTGAAGAGGAAAGTCGCAAAGAGAGCATAATCAGGCTCCAAAAAGAACTCTTGCATGATAAAGAACTCTTTAGTGATTACAATAAAAAGGTCGAGTATTATAAAAACAGAAAACTCGATAATCCCAGACCTGATATCAATTTACAAGGAGTTATTGATGCTGTGCATGATAATTTACAAGACACGTCATTTTTGGATCGCAGTGAAATTGTGTATAATGAGCGAGTTCTCGTAAGACCAAGCAAACCAACTCCACAAAATACAAATTATGCCAATAAAAATATTCTCCCTCAAAATATAACCCAAAATGTTCGAAAATAAGTCCCCACTTCAATCAATGTATTAATACTGTATTCTAGGGCATATAAACAATTTTATTGTATTGTTACTTCTCATCTCATAAGAGCTATATCTAAATTATCCTCATTCAAACCAAACCAAAATTATTATTTTTCGAAAGTTCATTATAAAATTGAGAAAAATCATAAAAATATAAAATAAATATTTTTATTAGGCAGATTTATTGTAAACATGATCTTGAGCAATGAAAGGGACCAAAAAATCATTAGATAAAGTTTTCACGATATCACCTGAAATATCTGGTGTTTCTTTGACTGGAACATATCGGATCACTTCCTTTTCCTGGACAATGACAACTGGCTCAGCTTCAACATAGCGAATGATTTCAATAGGTTCAACTTTAGGAGGAAGAGGGACTTCTGGTTCAATAGGAACAACTTTCTCTACTTGAACAGGAGGGAAAGGATCGACATTTGACAATCTCTTTTCACCGAAAACGTCATAAAGGCTTTGGAAAGAAGAAGCCCTCCAAGGATAAATCGAGGAGATTTTATGTCCAAGGTAATAGAATAAATGCTTAGCAGTCCCTGGAATTTCTGTCTTTTCATCAACGACATTGAGAGTGGCATCAGCAGAGGCTATTGGGTTTGACAAGGTCAAACGATTAAGGAACCTTTGATACAAGCCTGTAAGGAAAGATGCTTCTGTATCTCTGTTTTCAAAGAGTCTTTGGTACCTTGCGGTGTCCAAAGGTCCAGGAAGAGCGGTCACAACATCAATTCTATCCCCAAATTCTTGTTGTAAAGCTCTGGAAAGGGTGTTGTTGAAAGCCTTTGTTGCAGAGAATAAACTCATGTAACCAGCAGGGAAGTCACCAAGTTCTGAACCAACGTTAATAATGCAAGATCTCTTTTCTCTTTGAAGCATTTGAGGGATAAAGGCGTTCAAAAGGAGTGTAGTTGACAGAACTCCGGAATTAATGGATTTTTCAATTTCACGAGGATAGATATGATCAAATCGTTGGATTTGGTAGGTTTCCAAATTATTCACCAAAACACCAATATCCAAGCCTCTAAGCTCATTATAAACGTTATTGAGCTGGTCAGCATTTTGGGGCTTGTTAAAATCGAATTCCACAGTTTTTACTTTGACACCTCTCTGAGTCTCGAAATCTTCCTTTTGTCTTTGAAGCTCCTCACCATTCTTTGAGATCAAAATCAAGTTGAATCTTCTCTGGGCTAATTGGTCGGCATAAGCGTAGCCCAAATCGCCTTCAGAATCAGTAACAAGGGCATAACATTCGCCATAAGTCTCAATAATTGGCTGTCTTTCCTTAAAGTTTCTGAGATATACTTCATTGCCGAGAGTGTAGCCAACTTCTCCAACTTTGTACAGACCCACGCCCATTACAAGGTATTTCAACCCTTTAAAAACCTTCATCTTCGGTATCAAGAATAGATCTTTGATTAAAATAAATCTAAAATTATATTATTGAATTAAATGTCGAGCTAGTTTTTTACTACTTTTTCGAAAAAGAATTTTCCTCTATATTATTGTATTTCTTTGAAAAGTATTTTGAATTTTGCTTTTTGATGAGCAAAAGAACCATCAAATCATCAAACAAATCGGAATGATAATAAATAAATCATAAATATATTCACACACAAACAAACGATCAATTATATCTCTTTTTTCCTAGTCTAGTTATTTATTTACCACCCTTCTTCTTTCCAGTGATCTTGGGGATATCTTCTTCATCGAAATCTTCATCATCATATCCAGCGAAAGCACCACCGCTTCCCATCAAACCGCCATCTTCATCACCCTTTCTAAGGCCGAGGAAGTATTCCAAATGGTGCAAAAGAATTTCTTCTCTGATGCTATGAGCAATGTCGAGTCTTTCTTGGATCTTTTGTAACAATTCTTGACCTTCTTCACCTTCATCACCTTCGTTTTCAGGGACTTCAACAGTCTTGAAAATGTTGAAGAAAGAGTCGGCATCAACGATCTTGGTGACATTTTGATGCTTGCCGGTCTTCTTATTCTTCTTTCTCTTGGTGATGCTTTTTTGGGTGATGTTCTTTCCTTCCTTCCATTGGATTTCAGAGGCTTCAATCTTTTCAGCAACGTCATCTTCGACGAGGAAGAACTTGGCGCTAATGGAGTTGTTTTCAAAGAAGTCGTTGGGGGCGAAGTGGAAGACAATGGTAAAGTCAGAGCTGTCGCCTTTTTCAGGGATGCAGTCAATCTTTGTGATCTTCTTCAACAAAGCGTGATCAGTTTCAAAGATGTCGTTCTCAAATCTGATGCAGCTGGTCAAGACCTTGAACCAGTAGTCAGGGATGGCTTCAGCAGCGAGGTTCTCACCGATCTTTTCGACTTCTTCAGCAGTCAATTGGTCCTTATATTCAGCAATTTCTTCTTGAGTGGGGGCCTTTTCACCAGAAATGATTTGGTTGATGCTGTCAACGTGGGGGTTTTGGAGTTGGGTGTACTTCTCGTTGATTTCATCAATCTTAGCACCAGCTTCTTCATCGTCTTGCTTCTTCTTGAGCAAGAAAGAGTTGAGGGCAACGAGTTGGAGTCTTTGTTCTAAAGGAAGCTTCTTGATGGCTTCGACAATGTCTTGTTCGAACTTAATGTCATCCTCTTCGTGAGGGTATCTCTTTGTGGTGGTTTCAGTTTGGGTTTGTTCCATCTGGAGAATTTGCTCTTCTTAAAGATATTTATTAGATTTAGATACCAGTATTTGTGTGATCTATCTTTAGTTAAAGTTTTAACTCAACGAGAATTCTGAAAGAGTGGCTCCAAAGCATACAATTCTTATCTATATGATCAGATCACCTTAAAAAATTTCACTTTCAAGAAAATCATGTTTTATTTTAAATCTATGGGGAAATAAATTGTTCTTCTCTTATAAAACCCCTTCTTTACAAAATAATAAATAATGAATCCATATTCCATACATATACAATTTTTTTCGTAGACAGACTAAATTTATTTTTTACCAAACTTCTTTTGAAGCTTAGTGAGAGCATCTTCTTCAACCTCCTCTTCATCATAGGCTTGGAAAGCACCTTGATCTCCAAAGATATCTTCAGCTTCTTCACCAGTTCTCAATCCAAGGCAATAAGACAAATGATGAATGATGATATCACCTCTAATGAACATGGCGATTTGATTTCTTTCTTGTAATTTGAGAAGAGTAAGGTCTTTTTCTTCTTCAGTTTGGTTCTTGTCTTCGACAGTTGAGTCAATGGATTTGAAAAGGTTGAAGAATGAGTCAACCTCTTCAGCTTTCATGATATTCTCGTGCTTACCAGTCTTCTTATTCTTCTTTCTCTTCTTGACGAGCTTTTCGGTGACATTCTTTCCTTCTTTCCATTTAACGTCACACCCGATAATTTTCTCAACAACTTCATCAGAATCAACAACGAATGTGGCAGTCATTGAAGTATTCTCAAAATAATCATTGGGAGCAAAGTGGAAAGTGATGGTAAAATCTAATTTATTCTTTTCGACAAAACCTTGTTCGATCTTGGTGATCTTTTTCAAAATAGGATGATCATGTTCAAAGATAAATCTTTCAAGTCTGACGCAGCTTGTCAAAACCTTATACCAGTATTCAGGGATAGCTTCAGCTTTCAAATTTTCTGGGGCTTGAGCAAGTTCTTCAGCTGTCAAGTGTTCTTTGAAGCTATTCACTTCTTCAAGGGTAGGAGCCTTTTCACCAGCAATGATTTGGTTGATGTTGTTTAAGCAAGGTTCGGTAAACTTGATGTATTTTTCGCTGATCTCATTCACAACGAGTTGCAAATCTTCATCTTCCTTCATTTTAGTCAATAAATGAGAGTTAAGGGCAACAAGTTGAAGTCTTTGTTCCAAAGGAAGCTTCTTGATGGCTTCTCTGATCTCTTGTTCAATAGACTCATTCTCCTTTTGCTTAGAAGCAAGTAATGTTTGATTTTGGTTATTCTCCATTTTACGCCGATAAAGATATTTATTAGATTTATTTACGGGGAATTGCTGATTCAATAAAATTAATCAAACTATCTGGCTAATTCATTCCATCAATCATCAATTACTTTGACATTAAAAATTTTTGCAACAAAATAAGTGAGTTTACACATGACAGTCGATGGGAGACTTTCAAAATTATTATTTTTATTTTATCAATCCGTTCTTGGAAAATCAAAAAAAAATTCACAACTCTGCTCCTCCAGGCGGATCGCATCTAGGTGGATAGTTCCTTTTAAAGTCATCAGCAATTTGGTTGCCAGATTCATTAACATCTGTTGTCTTATCACTATTCTTCTTCTCGAATTTGGGGCAAAATATTTAGAGGAAGTAAGTTTTTCTTCCCCAAAGATCGAACTCAACAACGAAATTTTTACAAAAATAATTTTTCCAGATCACGTTTACGCAAAAATTTTTCTCACCACAATGAGTCTAAAGAAAAAGTTTTGACAGCCTCTGTCCATTTTTGAATTTTCCACTTTTTTCAATTTTTACAAAATAAAATTCCAAATAATTTCATTTCGAACCAAATAGCAAATTTTCTCAACATAAAAAAATCTTTCAAAATTTTTTTCCTTCTTGTCCCAAAGAAGATGACCTACCTAATTCTCAGGCTGGTTGTTCCCAGACAGGGTCTAAATTCCATTTGAGTTTTCGAGGGATGAAATAGAAATCGTTATAGATTGATTTCATTAAACATCTCTCCGCCTCTTGGTTGAATATTTTGCTTCTGAAGAATTTATACTAATTATAAACTCATCAATTAAAGGCAAGCCAGGATAAACTCTTTCAACAAAAAAACTTTCCTT
>Ga0182738_1000580_pt1 | contig 50038 bp, 41 predicted proteins | sample eDN5th30CBELigMG_FD_128876 | JGI IMG/M metagenome (GOLD analysis project Ga0182738, IMG submission 128876) | Enriched Miracle-Growth compost microbial communities from Emeryville, California, USA - eDNA 5th pass 30_C BE-Lig MG (version 2)... ... | reverse complement strand
GGCGCTCGCCCCAGTAATCCCCAGTCACTTCGCAGTAATGATATCCTGATCGTCGAGCGCACGAGTAGCCAATTGTGCAAGCAGGATATTGTCCGCACCGTCGATCGGACCGGCGGCTTCCCCACCGGCGTGGTCTTCCTCGGCGACTTTGTGCCGTACCGGAAGGCAAGCAACTGACCCCGACGGTGCAAACTGGCCAATCCAGCGCTCCCACGCGCCGGGCTAGCCTGCCTGACCGTTAGAAGCCGTTACAGCTCTCTCCACTTGGGGTAGCCTGTGAGGATGCCGACCTCGATCACACGCGAAACCCGGGGTGCGCAGATGTACCCGGTGCTCACGGGCGCCGAGATCGAGCGCATGCGGCGCTTTGGAACATTGGCGCATTTCGCACCTGCTGACGTCATCGTGCGCGAGGGCGATACCGAGCCCGGCATCGCCGTGATCCTGGATGGAGCCGCCGAGGTGGCACATCAGGGGACGGGCCAGCTTACAGGCTTCGTCCATCTGCACGAGGGCGGCTCCTTCATGGGCGAGCTCTCGCAGCTTTCCGGGCGGCCGTGGCTTGCGTCCGCCACGGCGAAAACCTCGGTCGAGGCGTTGCTGATCTCGCCGGAGAGCCTGCGTGCACTCATGATCGCCGAGGCCGACCTCGGTGAACGGCTGATGCGCGCGCTGATCCTGCGGCGCGTCGGACTGATCGAAAGCGGGGCGGGCGGGCCGATTATCATCGGCAGTTCCGCCGATGCCCGGGTGCTCCGCCTGCAGACCTTCCTCGGGCGTAACGGCCATCCCTATGTGCAGCTCGACCCCGATGAGGACAGTTGCGCGCGCGGGCTGGTCGAGCGGATGCATCTCGATCCGGCGGAACTTCCCATCGTGCTCTGCCCCAATGGCGATCTCTTGCGCGCGCCAGACGAAGGGACTCTCGCGCGCTGCCTCGGCATGGTGAGGCCGATCGACCCCGAGCGGATCTACGACGTTGTTGTCGTCGGTGCCGGTCCTGCCGGGCTTGCGGCCTCAGTCTATGCTGCTTCCGAAGGGCTGGCAGTCCTGACGCTCGATTGCCGGGCGTTCGGCGGACAGGCCGGCGCATCGGCACGGATCGAAAACTTTCTCGGATTTCCAACCGGGATTTCCGGCATGGCGCTGATGGGGCGGGCGTACAACCAGGCGCAGAAGTTCGGCGTCGAGATCGCCATTCCGGACGAGGCTGTTCGCCTTGACTGCGGTCTGGAGAGTGGTGACGGCGTCCACCGTGTAGCATTGGGTGACGGATCGATGGTGCAGGGTCGCACCGTCGTCATCGCGTCCGGCGCGCGCTATCGCCAATTGGACCTCCCCGGGCTGGATGCGGTGGAAGCCACGAGTGTCCATTACTGGGCGTCGCCAGTCGAAGCGCGGCTCTGCGCGGACGAGCAGGTAATGCTGATCGGGGGCGGCAACTCGGCTGGACAGGCCGCGGTCTTCCTCGCAGGAAGGGCCGGTCGGGTCGTGATGCTCGCGCGCCGGCCGCTTGCGGATACGATGTCGCGCTACCTGATCGAGCGGATCGAAGCGCAGCCGAACATCGAACTCGTGGAAGGTGCCCATGCGACGGGCATCGCCGCCGACGGGACAAGCCTGCAGGCGGTGCATTGGCAGCGGGGCGAGGAAGCAAGAACCACGCAGGTCCGCCACCTCTTCCTGTTCATCGGGGCGGACCCGCATACCAAGTGGCTGGACGGCTGTGTGGCGCTCGATCGCAATGGTTTCGTACTGACCGGCGACGATGTGGCCCCGGGGCGCAAGCCGATGGAAACGAGCCGGGCAGGAATCTTCGCAATTGGCGATGTGCGGGCAGGATCGGTCAAGAGGCTAGCGGCCGCCGCCGGCGACGGCGCGCAAGTTGTCGCATCGATCCATCAGGCACTGTCAGGGCAGACGAGCCCAGCCTAAAGCCTGCGTATAGCAGCGCGGGAAGTCCCCGATCTGGAACTTGCAAAACTACTGCGCCGAATGGACCCGAGATCGTCGCGGCGCCAAAATCGCCGCTCTCGAACTCAACGAAATCTAGGCAAACGCACCGCCTGCGGCTTATGGGCATTCCTGAAAGAGGAATGCATCATGAGTGATGAAGACTACGTCTATGACGATGAATCCGGCGAATGGATGCCGGCTTCGGAATTGGCAGAGCGGCAGGCTCGCGCGGATCAGGTGGAGGTGCGTGACGCCGTCGGCAACCTGCTCGCCGACGGCGACCAGGTCACGCTGATCAAGGATCTCGAGGTCAAAGGCGCGGGACAGACCTTGAAGCGCGGAACGCTTATCAAGTCGATCCGGCTCACCGGAGACCCGCAGGAAATCGACTGCAGGTACGAGGGCATCAAGGGACTTGTTCTGCGCGCGGAGTTCGTACGCAAGCGCACCTGAGGGAGCGGGCTGCCTCCCTGAACACCGCTAGTTCGCCACGACGGCCAAGGGCTGTGGAGCAAGAATCTTGCGCACAAGAGCAGCGTCCGCCCGTGGGTTGCACCCGCATTCCGCTGTAAAAATATCGCGTGGCTTCGCCGGCAGTTTACCGGGTCTTCATTCAATTTGGGGATGGAGAGGGATGGTGACCATTTAGAGCGAAGAAAATGCGCGTTCGACATGGCTGAGTTGCTGCATCTTCAGAACGCCATTCTCGAGATGGTGGCAACCGGCAGCCCGCTGGATGTGACAATGGACCGGCTCTGCCGCGAGGTGGAAGCCGAGTTGCCGGAGGTCGTCTGTTCGGTGCTGCGCGTCGACCGTGCCGGTCTTCTCCATCCGCTCTCCGCACCGAGCCTGCCTGAGTCTTATTGCGCCGCGCTCGACGGCCTTGCCATCGGGCCCACTGTCGGTTCTTGCGGGACCGCCGCCTATCATCGCCTTCCGGTCGCGGTCACCGACATCGCGACCGATCCGAAGTGGTCGGATTATGCGGACGCTGTCCTGCCGCTGGGACTGCACGCCTGCTGGTCGAGCCCCATCTGCGGCGAGGACGGATGCGTTCTGGGGACCTTCGCCTTCTACTATCGCGTGCCGAGGGGCCCGAACCCGGAGGAGCAGGCGGTCGTCGCCACCTGTCTCCACCTCTGCATGATCGCGCTGGAGCGCCACGAACGCGTTCTCGAGAGCGATCGGCTTGCCAACAATGATGCGCTGACCGGACTTGCCAATCGCGCCCGCTTCAACCGCGTGCTCTCGGCCCTGCCTTGCGACGTTCCCGGCGCCTGGGCGCTGCTGGTGATCGATGTCGACAATCTCAAGGTGACGAACGACACTTTCGGGCACTTCGCGGGCGATGAGTTGCTGAAGGAAGTGGCGACCCGCCTCGCACGGACGGTCGACGCGGACATGGCGTTCAGGCTGGGTGGAGACGAGTTCGCGGTCATCGTCCACAACCCTGCCGGCGATGACGACATCGAGGCCGTTGCGCAGCGCCTCCTTACCGCATTCGACCAGCCAGTAACCTGCAATGGGCACCTTATCCATCCGCGCGCGACCATCGGCGGCGCGATCCTCTCCGCCGAGGACGGCACTGCCGACAGCGTGCGCCAGAAAGCGGACTTCGCACTCTATCACGCCAAGGAAACGGGGCGGGGCGGCTTCGTGCGCTATTGGCCGGGCATCGGCACCGCGATTACCCGCCGGCTGACCGCGATCAAGGATGTCAACGACGCCCTTCGCGAGGACCGCATTCACGCCTATTATCAGCCGCTTGTTGACCTCGACACGGGCATGATCGTCGGTGCCGAGGCGCTTTGCCGGCTCGTTACCCAAGACGGCGAAATCGTTTCCGCAGCGGAATTTTTCGAGGCCACTTCGGATGCGCATGTGGCCTGTGCGCTGACCGATCGCATGCTCTCCCAGATTGTCGCGGACGTTCGGCGCTGGCTCGATCTGGCCATCCCCCTCCAGCATGTCGGCCTCAACGTATCCTACGCCGACATTCACCGCGGCACGCTGGGAGCGCGACTGGCCAGCACGTTCGCAAGTGCAGGAATCCCGCTGGAACTCCTCGTCGTCGAGATCACCGAGAACGTCTACATCGGGCGCCGCGACCACGTGATCGCGCACGAGATCGCGGCGATGCGGGCACTGGGCATCCGTATCGCGCTCGACGATTTCGGGACCGGCTTTGCTTCCCTTACCCACCTGCTGACGGTGCCGGTCGACATCATCAAGATCGACAAATCCTTCGTCGCCAGCCCCAAGCCCAGCGGACCGAGCGGAGTGATCGTCGATAGCCTGCTCACCATCGCCCAGAAGCTGGGGATCGGGGTGATTGCCGAAGGTATCGAGGATCCGTCCCAGCTCGCGCAGTTGCAGACGTATGGCGGCACGTTGGGACAGGGTTACCTGTTCTCACAGGGCGTGGATTCACACGAGATGACCGATTTGCTCTTGCAGCGCGTACCTTACGGCTGGGAGCAAGCCCGACCCGTTGCAACGAGGAAGAGACTTCGGTCCGCTCGCTGAGTTTTCAAACTGGAAAAGTATGCAGAAGCGGTTCGCCGCCGCCAGTCTGTGCGCGTTCAGCCCGAAGTGGACGACCTGCTGGTAATCTGAGAAGCAGCGATTGGGGCCGGCCTTGGGCGCCGCGGTGATGGTGAGGTATCTTGAGTCGCTCTGGAAAAGCATTCGGGTTGTGAGCGACGCTCCCACTAGTGCGCCCGGCGGACTTGTCCGGTCCTTATCGCTGACGCACGCGGTTCTCTATGGCCTTGGCGTCACGATTGGCGCGGGCATCTACGTCCTCGTGGGCGTGTTGGCAGGCCGGAGCGGGATGCACGCTCCGATGGCTTTCCTCGTGGCCGTAGTCCCGATGGCGTTCAGCGCTGCCTCTTTCGCCGAGCTCGGCACGCGCATGCCGGTAAGCGCAAGCGAGGCCGCCTACGTCGAGGCGGCATTCCACCGCAATTGGCTCAGTTTCGCGGTCGGACTTCTGGTACTCGTCACAGCCACGATCTCCGCGGCTACCATCGCGAGCGGCAGTTCCGGCTACATTGCCTCGCTACTGGACCTGCCCGATGCCTTGATCATCGCCGGCGTCGTTCTCGCCATGGGCCTGGTATCGTGCCTGGCGACTGCCCAGTCGGTGACGTTCGCGGGGATTCTGACCGTCCTGGAAATTGGCGGCCTCCTCCTGATCATCGGAGCGGGCGCCATGCTGGGCACAGAGCCCCTCGAGCGGCTGCCCGAACTGGTACCCTCTGCCGGTGATGTGACCGTCTGGATTTCGGTGCTGGGGGCAAGCCTTGCTGCCGTGTTCGCGTTTCTGGGCTTCGAGCACCTGGTGAACATTTCAGAGGAAATGAAGAAGCCGACGCACACCTTGCCGCGCGCGCTCTTCTGGACGCTGGGGCTCACAGCCGTCCTTTATTTCCTCGTAGCCTGGATCGCTGTCGTTGCCGTTCCTCCAGCCGAACTGGCGCAATCGCAGGCTCCCCTGGCGCTCGTGTTCCAACGCCTGACGGGACTTCCCCTGGCGACGATGAGCGCAATCGCGATCCTGTCCACGCTCAACGGCGTAGTGGTTCACATGATCATGATCGCGCGCGTTCTTTACGGCATGGCCCGCCAAGGTCTCATGCCGCGGCGGTTGGGGACCGTCAGCACCCTGACCGGCACGCCGCTCCTTACAACGGGCATCGGCGTAGCAGCCATCCTGGCCCTCGCTCTCACACTATCGCTTGGCGGATTGGCTGACCTCGCGGCGAGGGGCACGTTGGTGATCTTTGCCATCATCAACGCAGCCCTGATCCGCATGAAGACAAGGGAGACGGCGCCGCCGGAAAAGGTCTTCGTGTGCCCCCTGTGGGTGCCTTACGCTGGCTTCATATCCACGATGGCCCTGCTTGCTGCTGACGTGCTTCTGTAGCGCAGGCTCTGCTGCAGCCTGCTAGCGCCGTACTATCAGCACCGAACACTTTGCGTGACGGACCACGCGCTCCGCGTTCTCGCCTAGCAGGAAGGCCGCGGGCCGCGGGGAGCCATCACGATGAGGTCCACATTCTCGCGTTCCGCGAGGTCGAGAATTCCGCGATAAATCGATCCGGTGGCGACGTGGACCGATATCTCTTTGGGGGAGTCGTACTGGTTCGCGAGCAGGCCCAGCTTCGCCCGCGCGGTCTCGAGGATCCGGCGCAGCGCCAGCCCCGACCATTCGGCTTCGAGCTGGAGAACCAGGTCGGAAACGACGTGGATGAGGGCGATTTCGGAGCCGAAACTCCTGGCGAGCGCAACTGCGGCTGGGACCGTTTCCTGCCACGACGATGGATCGTCGAGATCGATCGGGACCAGAATCCTCGAATACATCGCCTTGGCACTCCTGTTATGGCGAAGGCGACGTTATCCCGTTGCGCCGAACAACGCACCCACTGCTGCCGTGACGGCCATCGCCAGGGCGCCCCAGAAGACAACACGCAGAACGGATTTTGCTACCGGTGCACCGCCAGCCACGGCGCCGAGCACGCCAAGCACGGCGAGGAAAAGCAGCGACGAGATTGCCACGCCCCACTGGAGCATCGCCTGCGGTGTCAGGACGGCAGCGATCAGGGGGAGGGCGGCGCCGACCGAGAACGTCGCCGCCGATGCGATTGCGGCCTGCAGCGGGCGGGCGGTCATCTCTTCGGTAATGGCCAGCTCGTCGCGGGCATGGGCGGCGAGGGCATCGCGCTGCATCAATTGCTCGGCGACCTGCCGGGCGAGCGGGGCATCGAGGCCGCGGTTGACGTAGATCTGCGTTAGCTCGTCCAGTTCGGCCGCGGGCTGGGTCTCGAGTTCCGCGGTCTCCCGCGCGAGGTCTGCCTTCTCGGTATCGGCTTGCGAACTGACCGACACGTACTCCCCTGCCGCCATGGAGAGCGCACCGGCGGCAAGGCCTGCGAAGCCTGCCAGCAGAACGTTCGAAGTGCTGCTTGCCGCCGCCGCAACGCCCACGACCAGGCTGGCGGTCGAGACGATCCCGTCGTTCGCGCCGAGAACTGCGGCGCGCAGCCACCCGATCCGCGCGACGCGGTGGCGCTCTACATGGAGTCGACTCATGCTTTATCCTTTCGTGGCGTGGGGGAGCATGCGGGCGAGCAGCCCGTCGCGCAGGACATACTGGTGGAACAGTGCCGCAACCGCATGCAGGCCGACGACCCAGTAACCGATCGCCGCGCCGGCCTCATGGACTTCTTCGAACAGTTCTGCGGTGTCGTGGTCCTGTGCGGGGGTGAGGTGGGGAAGCGTGAAGCCCAGGAAGGACACTTCCGCGCCTTCCGCGCTCACGAGCAGCCACCCGACCAGCGGCATGCCGATCATCAGCACATAGAGAATGCCGTGCGTGGTCCTGGACAGGACATGTCGCCAGCCGCCCTCGATTGGTTCCGGTGCGGGCCAGACGAGCCGCGCGAGAAGCCGAAGCCACACCAGTGCGAACACCGTCAGCCCAAGCGCGAAGTGCCAGGTGGCAAGCGGTGACTCCTCACCATGCTCCTGCAGCTCGGCAGTCAGGTAAACCGCGACCAGCAGAGCCAGCATGAGCCAATGCAACAGTATCTGGACTGAAGCGTAGCGTTCTGTGGATGATGCAGTTGCCACGGAATTCTCCCTCCTCATCACGCGCCCGCTCAGGGGAGGAGTAGCGGAGACCAATGCGGGCGTAGCTACGGATATTTCCGGAGCGGCGCACCGAACGAACTACGGACATCTGCGGAGTTACGCGGGCTTCGCACAGTCATAACACCTAGCCGAACAGACAGGAGGTTTTGGCAATGAAGTCCATACTGCTGCACATTGACGATGATCCCTGCCTCGACGCGCGCATCCAGGTCGCCCTGGATCTTGCTCGCAGGTTCAACGGCCATGTCACCTGTGTTCAGGCCATTCCCTTCGTCGTGGGGATGCCCGGCGACTTCTACGGCAGCCTCATGGCAGAGCTCATCCCCGTTTTCGAGGAAAGGGCTGACGACCTGAAAGCGCGGGTAGAAGCGGACCTCGGGGATGAGGACGTCAGTTGGACTTGGGTCCAGCTGCACGGCAACCCGGTGGAGCAACTGCTGAAGTTCACCAATCTCAGCGATGTCGCCGTTGTCGGCTGCTGCGATCCACTGCGTAAGGGAGCCTCGCCTCTTGCCGGCGAGCTGGCGATCCGCTCCCGCACGCCCGTATTGGTGATTCCGCCGACGTCGCCGCGGTTGGACTGCGACGGCCCGGTTGTTGTGGCCTGGGATGGTTCCCCGGAATCGTGCCGTGCGCTGCGTGCGGCCTTGCCGTTGCTGGCCTGTGCCTCGTCCGTCACGCTTGCGACTGTCGAGGAAGAGGGGAAGCGCGAATATGACCTGCCGCCGACGGATGGGGCGGAGTATCTCTCGCGCCACGGCATCAGGTCCGAGGTCGTCGAGCTGCCGGCAACCAGGTCGATTGCCCAAGTGCTGATCGATGCGGCGACCTCGCGCAAGGCGTCCTACCTCGTGATGGGGGTCTACGGACGTCCCCGGCTGCAGGAGATCGTATTCGGCGGCGTGTCGCGGGAATTGCTTGCGCATCCGCCCCTGCCGCTCCCCGTCCTCGCCTATCATTGAGCGCGAGAGGAGAACGAACATGCCCTCTGAACTCGACCGCACGGTGGCGGGCCAGGCCGAGGCCCATGTCGTCACGCGCTCCGGTGTGCGGCTGGTTCTCCGCCCGGTCAGTCCGGACGACGGCGACAACCTGAGGAAGCTTCTCGCCTGCATGACGCCCAGCGACTTGCGATTTCGATTTCTCGCATCGCAGAAGGAGCCGGACGAGGCGGCACTCACGCAACTATTGGCCGTGGATCACCGCCGCACGGAGCACCTGCTGGCCTTCGATGTGCGGACCGGTGAGCCGGTCGCCAGCCTGATGATCGCGGCAGATGCCGAGATGGAGACGGCGGAAGTCGCCATCGCAGTCGCTTCGGGTGCGCGAAATCGAGGGATCGGCTGGGCCTTGCTGCGGCACGCGGCGACTTGGGCCAAGGCTCGGGGTATCAAACGGCTTCAGGCGATCGAGAGCCGTGAGAACCACGATGCGCTCGAAGTGGAGCGTGCCTTGGGATTTGAAACTCGCGCAATCGACGGTGACCCTACGGTCGTACTGGTCGAGGCCGATCTCACATAACCGCCAACGGGCCGCGTTACTGCGTCACAGTGCCCCGGGGCCGGTCCACCTGGTACTGCTTTCGCCAGGCTTCTTCCGATCCCATGCCGGCGGCGAAGGCAATGCGCAGCGCATCGGCAAAGTTCGTAACCTGGAGTTTGGCCATGACATTTGCCCGATAGACCTCGACGGTGCGGGAACTGATGCCCAAGTCGTAAGCGATGGTCTTGTTCGGGTATCCGCAGGCAAGCCCTTCGAGGACTTCGTGCTCCCTTTCCGTCAGGGCCGCGATTTGCGTTTTCGCCCAATGCTCGCGCTGCCGCTGGGCTTCCCTGTCGGCTTGCTGCGCAAATCCGATTTCGATGGCGTTGAGCAGGCGCTCGCGACTGAAGGGTTTCTCGAGGAAATCGACCGCACCGGCACGCATGGCGCGAACGGCTGTCGAAATGTCGCCATGGCCGGTGAGGACCACGACCGGGAAGTTGATCCCCCGGTCTGCCATGGTCGACTGCACTTCGAGCCCGTCCATCTCCGGCATGCGGACGTCCAGCAGGACGCAGGCGGGACGGGCGCGGTCGACGCGCTTGAGAAACTCGACACCGTCCTCCCAGCGTTGCACTTCGTAGCCGGACGAGCGCAGCATGAAGTCAAGCGAACGGCGCACGGCCTCGTCGTCATCGATGACGTGGACGAGCTTGTCGTGAGGCATCTCGATTCCCTGCTCCAGGCGGCTGGCCGTCCGCAACAAGCGCAAGCGACAGGCGATCGCGCAAAGTTGACAGAAGTTATATAGCGTGGGTGAGAATTTTGGAAAACGTCCAAGGTCGCGCGAGCAGTATCAATCGCAACTAAAAGTGAACGATCTGCAGCGTATCGCAATCCGGGGGTGGGGCACGGTACCCCAAGGAGGACATGGTCGGTGACCGAACGTTCATCGCATCAAGAGACTGAATTCCGGATCGAAACCCATCTTCGCTCGATCCTCGATACCGTGCCCGATGCAATGGTGATCATCGACGAGAAGGGGCATATCCTCTCGTTCAGCGCAGCTGCGGAACGCATGTTCGGCTACTCGGAAGCCGAGCTTCTGGGTGAAAATGTCAGCGTCCTGATGCCTTCGCCGGACAGGGAGCAGCACGACAGTTACCTTGAGCGCTATGCACAGACCGGAGAGCGGCGGATCATCGGCATCGGCCGCCTGACAACCGCGCGGCGGCGCGACGGCAGCACGTTTCCGATCGACCTTTCGATCGGGGAGGCCCGGTTCCCGGACCGTTGCGTGTTCACCGGATTCATCCGCGACCTGACGGAAAGGGAGCAATCGGAGCGGCAGGTGCACAGACTGCAGGAAGAACTTGCGCACGTTTCCCGCGTGACATCCATGGGATCGCTGGCAACGTCGATCGCGCACGAACTGAACCAGCCGCTTTCTGCCATCGCGAACTACACCGAAGCGGCGAGCGATATGCTTTCCGATCCCACGCCCACGAATGTCGCACTCGTCCGGGAGGCTCTGGACGAGTGTGCCGCCCAATCGATCCGCGCGGGGCAGATCGTACGGCGGCTGCGCGACTTCATCTCTCGCGGCGAAACCGATCGCCAGATCGTTCCGCTGGGCCGCATGGTCAACGAAGCGAGCGCCATGGCGTTCATGAGCAGCAGCAGCCGGCAGCTCGACTTCGAGGCAAAGATTCCCGGCAATCTCGTCGTTCTCGCCGATCGTATCCAGGTCCAGCAGATCCTGCTCAACCTCATCCGCAACGCGGTCGAAGCCATGGAGGAGAGCCAGTTCCAGCGGCTGGTGATTACCGCGAAGAAAGCGCCACAAGGCATGGTCGAGGTGACGGTCGCGGATAGTGGCCCGGGCCTCGCCCCGGAAGTTGCCGAAAGCCTGTTCTCACCGTTCCTGACGACCAAGCCCAAGGGCATGGGCCTTGGCCTCTCCATTTGCCGCACCATAGCCGAGGCGCACGGAGGCCGCATCTGGGCCGACAAGTCGAAGCTGGGCGGTGCGGCCTTCCATTTCACACTGCCCAACGCAGCGGCGGAAGGGCTTGAATAGTCTTAGGGGCGGATACCGTCGATCGAGTCCACGCGCGTTACGCGGAAGGGCAGTTGGGCTCCATCCGGCTCGGTCAGCGTGAGGTATTCCCCCTCAAGGAGCGGGTGGGCCTCAAGATGGAAAAGCTTCTCATCGTCGTCCTCGCCGATTTCGTAGGAAAACGCCCATGTCTTCCCGGCACGGATCACGTAGCCCTGCTGATCGGGCTCATTGGCCCAGAAGCGCTTGACCGTCGCCATTGCCGGATTGCGCGCGACCTCGGCTGCATCGATCAAGCCGTCAGCGAAAAGCGGGAGCCTCAGGATAAAAGCCCGGCCCGGCGAGCCGTCGGGAAAGCCGGCAGTACGCGCCAGCTCGAGGCGAATGATCTTCCAATCAGAAGCGCCGGAATGAGTAGCAACCATGCCCGACACATGCCGTACTATTCACCGCGGCGGCATTGGGAGATTTACGGAGCTACCGTGCTCAGCTTCTGGAGCCCGCTCAGCGCAAACAGTCCTCCAGGAGGGCCAGGGTGCGATAGCAGTCTGCAACCTCCTCGATCGAGGTAGCTGGCGTGCGGTTCTCCAATATGGCGGAGACAAACTCGCGGTCCTGCTGTTCCACGCCGTCGGCATCCCAACCGCCCGGCGGGGAGGGCACGTCCCTGCCGTGACCGTCCTGGAGCGACAGTCGCCTTGCGACGTAGGTCCCGCTGTCACCGATGTACCTGATGGTCGAGCCGAGCGGTCCGTCGTTGTTGAATGACAAGGATAGCGTGCAGATCGCTCCGCTCTCGCTGCGCAGGTTGATCGCCATGTCCATGGCGATCCCCACTTCGGGATGAAGAGGGCCCTGCATGGCCTGCACGTCGGTAATTTTCCCGCACTGCCAGCGAAAGAGGTCAACCGAGTGGGCCGCATGGTGCCACAGCAGGTGATCCGTCCAGCATCGCGGCTCACCCTTCATGTTGGTGTTGGTGCGGCGGAAGAAGAGCGTCTGGATGTTCAGGTGTTGCAGAGCGAATTCGCCCCGCTCGATCAGCGAATTCATGTACCTGTGAGATGGATAGAACCTGCTGGTGTGCGCCACCATGCAGACCCGGTCGGAGCAGCGGCTGGCGGATAGGACCGCCTCGAAGTCCGCCTTTCCGTCTGCCGCCGGGATTTCAATGAGGACGTGCTTCTCGTGGCGTAGGCATGCCACCGCCTGTTGGGCGTGAAGCTGGGTAGGCGAGGCGAGGATGACCGCGTCGATATCGGATCGCGCCAACACGTCGTCGAGCCTGTCATCGAAAGTGTCGACTGAATGCGCCTGCGCAAAATTGCGGGCTTCCGCCAATGAGGCGCTCACGATGCAGGCAACTTCCACGTCCTGAATGCGCTTGAGCGCGTTGACGTGCTGTTCGGCAATCGCGCCGGCTCCCACAAGTGCAATTCGGATCATCTGGAATCCTACGCTCGCCTTCGGACCGAGTGGCCGTAGCCCATTCGAGGCCAGACCTTCAGCAGGCATCGGCGGCTTCGGCAAGCCGTCAGCTTGGCCTACTCGATCCCCGAATGTGACGAGCCCCGCAGTCGGCATACCGGCTGCGGGGCTCGTTCCTTGCGTTCAGGCTACATCACGCCTTCCAGCGAGATAAGAGACCGTGTCAGAAACGGTAGGCGATGCCTGCCAACACCTGATGGCGCTCATATTTGCCGAGGTCGTCGTCGTTGCCGAAATCGCTGTAGCGATACTCGACGCGGGTGGAGACATTATCGAGGAGCTTGCGCTCCACGCCGCCACCGACGAACCACCCATCGTAGTTATCCCGCGAGCTGACCGTGACGTCCTCGATGTCCCGCGTCAGGCGCGAACGAACATCGGCGTAGCCGCCCCGGGCATAAAGCAGGGTGCGTTCGCCAAGGACGTAACCGGCGCGGGCCGAGAGATCGAACGAGTAGCTCGGGTTGAACGACGCATTGTCGTCACCGTAAGGGCCGACCCGATCGTCCGCGCCGAGCGAAAAGCCGCCTTCAACGCCGAGTACGACATTAGGGGTCACGTGATGGTCGTAACCGGCGAAAGCCCCACCGGTGAAGGCGTCCTTGTCACCGACGGCCTTGTCCTGGCTCCACCCTACTTGGGCGCCGACATACGGTCCTTGGAACTCCTGGGCGAGGGCGGGCGCCGATGAAAGAGTGACAGCGACGGCTGCCCCGACGAGCATAAAACGGTTCATAATCATTCCTTTCCTGAAGTCGGCCGAGCGACATTCGCCGGAACGAACCCGGCCTGGGGTGAAGCAAGATCACACTCGAGAGAGCGTCCGGACGGGTCCGCGGAGTTCCACGGCCCGCGCCCTCCCATTGTGTACCGATAGGTATGGTAATCGGTGCTCAGCGGATCAAGGGCGCTTGTGTACCGGGCGATACATTTTTCGCGTCGATGCAAAATTGCACAGGACGGGGAGTGGTCGCGGTTGCCGCGAGCAAAGCTGTGTCGCAGCTGTCCTTTGGCTTCCTTAGTGGAAGACGTAGGCCCCATCGCCGGCCTGCAAAAGACGACTACTCGGGGGCAACCCTCTCTTCTCGGTTTACAGCTTATTAAGAAATGCAATCCACATCTTACCGTATTTCCACGGTACGTGGCGTACATCTCTCCAATAGTGTTTATTTGAGCAATATTATTGCAAATAATTGGCACGAAGAATTGAGGATTGATAAGTGCATTCGATCTTTTGTGAAAAAGTTGAAAACCATGATGAGCTTATTGATTCTGAATACCGTTCAAATATTCGTAAAAGTCACATGAGATCGGTACTGCCTGTCAAGGCGCTCAGGCTCTCTACTGCTATTGGCGCGGCCTTGTTGGCTGCGCCGCAAGTAGTTGCAGCTGATACAGTTACGGTTGACGATCCCGCAGAGTTCGAGAGCGCGTTGTCCCAGATCGCGGCCAACGGATCCGGCACCAACTCGATCATCTACAATGGCCCAAGCGGCGACCTCGTGATCAATTCAACCGTAGGTTTGCCGGGGCGGAACTCCAACCTTTCGGTGACGATCAATCCGGCCAAGCTGGTGATCGGAAACACCTCGGAGGGGCAGCTCACTGTTGGCCTGAACTCCTCGATCGACATGCTGGCAGGCGGTGGCAAGCAAATCGTCATTGGCCAAGGTAACACCGGAACGCTCGTCATTGACGCCGCAACCGTCAATGTCAGCGGGATCGGCTCCAACACGGTTTATGTTGGCGGTGATGGCAAGGGTGGCACGGGCCACCTCATCATCAGGAACGGTGGCGTCCTCAACATGGGGACAGATGCCGCTACCACGTACACCGGGTTTTTCGGCGGCTATTATGGCCAATCGGAAATCACGCTCGATAACGGACGGATCAATTTTGGAGAGCAGGGTGCGTCCATCCGGATCGGGTTGGGCGGCAATATGATCCTGAATCTGGCCAACGGCTCGGTGATCGATAGTTCGCTTGCGGCAAGTCATTTCAGGATCGGTGAATTTACGGGCGGCACTGCTACCGTAAACGTCGATAATTCCACCATTATCATTATGGGTGGGGGTACGAATGCCGCTATAGACGATCGCTATTTCATAGTTGGCGAGGCAGGGGGCACCGGAGTGGTCAACCAATCCGGTGACAACTCCCATGTCCATATCGCTGGCCTTGCCTTGATGGGTATCGGCCGAGGCAATGGCTCAAGTGGTACTTACAACCTCAATGGTGGTCTGTTCGAAATCGGAACTCCGACCTTGCCAGGCGTCTTTTACGTGGGTCTCGGATACCAGGCCAGCCAGTCAACCGCGGTCTTCAACGTAAACGGCGGGACGGCGCTGTTCCATGGCAACCTGGAGATTGCGAATGCGGGGACGGTCGGCTTCCGGCCGGATGCGACCGTCAACATCAACGACGGCGTGGTGACGGTGAAGGGCAAGGTTCGTTTCGGCCCTGGCGACGGCAAGATGAACCTGAATGGCGGCGCGCTTGAACTGGGCGGCACCGATGCAATTCTCGGAACCGGCGTGCTGACATTCGAGGGCGGCGCCATCCGTGCCACCTCTGACCTGACGATCAATCACGCCGCGACCGTGGAAGGGGTTGGCGGCCGCTTGGACAGCAATGGCCATCTCTTCACCTACAGCGGCGTCATCTCGGGCGAGGGCGGCGTCATCAAGGAAGGCGCCGGAACGCTGCTCCTGAACGCCGCGAGCACTTACACGGGCGGGACGACCGTACGTGGAGGCATCCTCGAGACGGCCCATGCAAACGCCCTTGGCGCAGCGGGCGGGCGCGTGACACTTGATGGCGGCGCCCTCAAGCTGTCCACCCTGGTCGACCTTTCCGGCGGCATTACCGCCGGGACGGGTAATGGCGTGCTCGACATGGCCGGCCATAACGTGACGCTGGGCGGTGCAAGTAGCGGTCCGGGCGGCGTTACCTTCAACAACGGCAACCTGACCCTGGCGGGCACCCTCGGTTGGAGCGGGCAAACCGTTCTTGGAGAGAATGTCACGCTGACCACCACCGCGGCGAACCAGTTGTCGTCCAGTTCCACGTTGAACCTGGCTTCCACAGCGACGCTTCAAAACGGAAATTATGCGCAGCAGCTTGGTGGGCTGGCGGGTGCCGGCGCCGTGAATTCGAACGGCGTGCTCTCCATCGGCTCCAACAACGCTTCGACCACGTTCAGCGGGGTAATTTCGGGGGCCGCCGAACTGCACAAGGTTGGCACCGGCACCCTGACGCTCACCAACGAGCAGGCCTATACAGGTGGCACGGTTGTCGAAGCGGGCACGCTGAAGCTGGCGGGTAACGGCGCGTTCGTCGATGGGAGCGACTTCCGGATCGTCGGCGGCGTCCTCGATCTCGGTGGAAAGACCCAGGAAGCCGGGCGAGTGTCCATTGTCGGAGGCACCGTGGTGAATGGCGTGCTCAACGCAGCGGGCGTCGATCTGGAGAGCGGCCATTCGGACAGTGAAATCGTGGGCTCCGCAGACCTGGTCAAGACCGGCACGGGCACCGTGACGCTTGGCGGCGTCAACTCGAACTTCTCGGGCACCGTGATCGTCGAGGAAGGTGAGTTGCGCGGCGCCATCGGTGCCTTCGGGACATCCGGGGCCATTGAGAACGATGGCCTGGTCACGTTCGTTGAAGATGGGTCGGCGGTCTGGGACGGTGCGATCACTGGTTCGGGCGATCTCGCTCTGACAGGTGGTGGCGACTTCGAGATCCTGGGCGATGACAACACCTATTCCGGGCAGACCTTGATCGACGAGGGCTCGCTTCGGGTGAATGGCTCGATCGCCAACTCGACCGTGGTGGTGGGCGCAGGCGGTACGCTTGGAGGCAATGGTACGGTCGGCGGCGTGATTGCCTCAGGCGTGGTTGCGCCGGGCAATTCGATCGGAACGATCACCGTTGTCGGTGACGTCACCTTCGTGCCGGGGTCGGTTTACCAGGTGGAGGTCAACGCGGCCGGGGACAGTGACCTTATCGCAGCGACCGGCGCCGCCGTTCTGACTGGTGGCGAAGTGCAGGTTCTTCCCGAAGCGGGCGAATACGATCGCCGCACCAACTATACGATCCTGACGGCGGAGGGCGGCGTCACCGGGCGCTTCGATTCCGTTTCGAGCAATTATGCCTACCTGACGCCGACGCTAAGCTACGGGGCGAAAGAGGTTGGCCTCCAACTCGATCGCAACGACCAGGCATTCGGCGACGTTGCGCTGACCCTCAACGCGAGTGCTGCCGCGACTGCGGTCGAGCAGCTTGGCTATGGCAATCCCGTTTACGATGCGGTCCTGTTTGCCACGGAAGAACAGGCCCTTGCCGGCTTCGACATGCTCTCGGGCGAAGTCCACGCGTCGATCCAGTCCGCGCTGATCGAAGATAGCCGGCATGTCCGCAACGCGATGGGAGAGCGGCTGACGCGGTCCGTCGGCGATCCGGGCCTCGCGGTCTGGACGAATGCTTTCGGGAGCTGGGGCAAGCAGGATAGTAGCGCTGGTGTGGCGTCAATGGACCGAGACACCCTGGGCATCCTGGCTGGCATCGACACCGCAGTCGGCACCCAAGGCCGGCTTGGCATCCTGGGCGGCCACAGCACCGCCGACCTGAAGAGCGCACGAGGCTCAGCCGACGTGAAGAGCTATCACCTCGGCGTCTATGGTGGCTTCCGGTTCGGCGCTCTGGGCCTGCAGGTTGGCGTTGCGCGCAGCTGGCATGACATCAATACGGGCCGTGCCGTGGCCTTCAACGGCTTCTCGGATGATCCGCAAGCGTCATATGACGCCGCAACGACGCAGGTATACGGGGAGGCGAGCTATGCCATTCCCGTAGGGGCAGGCTCGGTCGAGCCGTTCGGCAACCTTGCTTATGTGAAGCTGAGCACCGAGGAGTTCGACGAAAACGGCGGCCCGGCAGCGCTTTCCGCTGCCCGTGCGAAGAGCGACGTCACATTCTCCACGCTCGGCCTGCGCGTTGCCACCGCCAAGCTTCAGGGACAGCGCGGTATCGCGCTGCGTGGCTCAGCAGGATGGCGCCATGCCCTCAACGACCGCCTGCCCACGGCCGAGTTGGCATTCGCCGGAAGCAGCCCATTCACGGTAGTCGGCACGCCGCTTTCGAAGGACGCAGCAGTCCTCGACGCGGGGGTCGACGCCGCCCTGTCGTCACGGCTGGTCATCAGCCTGGGCTATAGCGGCCAGATCGGCGGCAACGGTTCCGATCACGGCGTGAGGGCGGGCGTGAACTTCGGTTTCTGACGGCCGAAATGCTGCTTTCATTTATTGTGCAAAGCAACATACAACGCTTTCGACCAAACAATGGAGCGTTGATGAAAAACCTGCTGTTGGCCTTGCCCTTGTTGGCGGCGCTGTCGATCCATACGCCGGCAAATGCCCAGTCCCCGCAGTCGGTAGCGGGGCTTCCCCATGCCGCCGCGGAGCAGACAAATCGACCGGTTCGGTTCGAAGCGGCGATAGGCGTGACGGAAGGTTCGCTGGTGCTGCCGCTGGCGTCGGAAGCCGATCTTGCCCAGCGCGGTGCCGGTCTTGACGATGCCACCCGGGCAGGGATTTCGGCGGCCTTGCAGTCCGCTGATTTCAAATATGCTGCGGGCTCAAGCGTGTCGTTGCGTGGTGTGGGCCCATGGCGGCGGGTGCTGGTCGTTGGCCTAGGTGAAAGCGCGGAGGAAGCAGCGTTCCAGACGGCGGGAGCTGCGGCCGGGAAAGCGCTGATGCGCGAAGCTGGCGCGGTGACAATCCTGGGGGCGGGCCTGAGCCCAATGCAGGCCGCCAGTGTAGCTACCGGGTTTGGGCTTGGTGAGTACCGCGCCGATATCTACGCCACCACCAAACGCCAACCCTCCGCAACCGATCGGGTGACCGTAGTGGTGAACGATCTCGCTGCGGCGACCCAGCTCTTTACCACCCAGGGTGAGGCGCTGGTGAAAGCGGTGGCGTGGACCAGGGATATTTCGAACGAACCGGCCAATGTCGTCTATCCCGAAGTCTTCGTGGAACGGACGCGAAAGGCCTTTGCCGGCCTTCCGGGCGTGCGGATCGAGGTGCTCGATACTGCGGCGATGGAGCGCTTGGGGATGGGCGCAATTCTGGGCGTCGGCCGCGGGTCGCAGCGGGGGCCGCGGATGTTGGTCGTCCGTTATACCGGCGCCGGTGCGGCCGACAGCGCCCCGGTGGTGCTGGCGGGCAAGGGGATCACCTTCGATTCCGGCGGCATCAGCCTGAAGCCCAGCGCCAACATGGGTGACATGAAGTTTGACATGTCGGGCGCGGCCATCGTCACCGGCACCGCCCTTTCGCTCGCTCGTTCGCGGGCGCCGGTCAATGTCGTCGCCATCGCCGCGCTGGCCGAGAACATGCCTGACGCCGCCGCGATCCGTCCGGGCGATATCCTGCGTGCCATGAACGGTCTCACCATCGAGATCGGCTCGACTGACGCCGAGGGACGGCTGGTGCTCGCCGATGCGCTGGCCTGGGCGGACGCGGAGCTGAAGCCCGCCGCTATCGTCGACGTAGCGACGCTGACCGGCGCGATCGTAGTCGCGCTCGGCGACGACTATGCGGGCTTGTTCAGCCGCCACGATGCACTCGCCCAGCAGATCGAGGCTGCCAGCAAGAGGACCGGCGAAGGCGTGTGGCGAATGCCGCTGCACGAAAGCTACGCCAAGGACCTCGCGTCCGACTACGCGGACATGAAGAACAGCGCATCCGGGCCCGGCGGCGGCATCGGCGCGCACTTCATCGGCGAGTTCGTGAGCAAGGACACGCCCTGGGCGCACATTGACATCGCGGGAGTGGTATACGGCAAGGGCAGTGACGTCAGTTCGGCGGGCTCAGCGGCCTGGGGCGTCCGCCTGCTCGATCGGTTCGTCCGGGACTTCACTCCCGTGGCTGAGGTTGGTCAGTAGGTTTCGGCAGGGCCGCGATCGGGGAGCAGCGTGGCCCTATCCGGCCGGGCTCTCCGACCACCGCATCTGACTTGCGCCGGGGACGGGCGCCTTGCAGCTTGAGCCTCCCCCCAAGGAGCGCTCGATGACATTGCGCCTGTCCGTCTCACTCGTAATGCCAATGGCTCTGATCGCCGGCGCGGCTCACGCGCAGGAGCCGTGGATCGATGCTGGGCAGCAGGCGAGAATCCAGCACTACAACGACCTTATCGAGCAGCAGTCGGCGCCGGGGCAGAAAGATGCCGCGGAAGAAGCGCGGAACGCCCGAGGCGTGGAAGATGCGGCGAAGTCCGGGAGGACGAGCGCTGTGACAGGGCTGCCGTTCGTGAGAAATTGCGGCCCGAATACGAGCGCCGCGTCTCCACGGAGGGCGCCGAGGCAGCCCAAACATGGCTGCGCCTGAAGGCCGAAGAAGCGGGCCGCTACGTCGCGCAGCACTGCTGATCGCGCCCCGGCTGCAGACAAATGATGGGGGCAGCCGTCGCCTGCCCATTTGCGGGCTTGTGCCGCTGCGATAACCTCCCAGCATGACATCCAACGGACTGCGAGCGTTTCTCGCCCGCCGCCATCACGCGGACAGTTACGTGCTCGTGCTGTTTTTCCTCACGGCGCTGGGCGTGCTTGGCTTCTTTGGCATCGCGTCCGAGGTGAGCGAGGGCGAAGTGTTCGCCTTCGATCGCTGGCTCTTGGTTGCGCTACGGACGGATGGGGATACTTCGGTTCCGATCGGTCCCGGCTGGTTGCATACCGCGATGGTCGACCTCACTGCTCTGGGGGACACGGCTGTTCTTACGTTGGTCACGGCGGTTGTGGCTGGCTACCTGGTGGTAGCCGGGCGTGTGAGCACTGCCGCATTCCTTGCGCTGGCCGTGGCCGGTGGCGCGCTGGTCACCACTCTCCTCAAGCAGTTGTTCGCGCGGGCCCGGCCTGACGTCGTGCAGCACCTGGTGGAGGTGAGCAGTGCCAGTTTTCCCAGCGGGCACGCGGCGAATTCCGCGATCTGCTACCTGACGCTGGGGGCCCTGCTGGCCCGCACGCAGGCGAGTGGCCCGGTACGCACTTACATTATCTCGGTGGGGATCGCCCTGACGCTGCTGATCGGCAGCTCACGCGTTTACCTGGGCGTGCATTGGCCCAGCGACGTGATGGCAGGATGGTGTCTTGGCGGCGTCTGGGCCGTCCTGTGCTCACTGGCGGCACGAAAGCTTCAGCGCCAGCGGGCTATCGAGCCTGTGGGCGGGGTGAGTGGTCCGTCGAGGCCTGATACTTTGGAGTAACGATCCTGCCCAGGGTTTCCCCTGAGCAGGATGCGTCATCAAGTCATCAAGGCGTGGTGGCTTCGGGCTTTGCCCAGGCGGCACCGTCCCGGGGCACGAAGTCGCGGACCTGCATCCATGCCAGGAGCGCGTCCAGCCACATGTCGCCGGGATTTCCGCGCGGCTTCAGGCCGACGCGGTCATTTATCATGTCGTAGATGTGCAGTTCCGCGGGCCGTTCCGCCTCTTTCCACTTCTGGAACAGGGCGACGAGGCCGTTGGTAACGTTCCAGTGCATCTGGCCCACGGCCATGAACAGCGGCGGTGCATGGGGCGGCACCTCCACGTCCTGCAGCGCAGGGCCGTAAACGCTGATGAAGAAGTCTGGGTACGCATCGCCGGGCTCGGCCAGCACGGTCCCCACCGCGATCCCTCCACCGGCCGAGATGCCCATGATCCCGACCCGCTTCGGATCGATGCCCCATTCGGCGGCCCTGCTGCGGATCAGCCTCAGTGACTGCTGGGCATCGGCGGTGGCAGCCTGCAAGGCCTCGGCGAGATCCTTGTCTCCGGGGGTCGGGTCCGCATTGGCATTACGGATCTCGATCTCCGGAGGCAGCATCTTGCTGGGCGGGGGCGGTGTCATTGGTGCGATCGGCCACGAAGGCGATGTCCGTTGCAGCACCCGGTGCTTGAGTACGAACGCCGCAATGCCATGGTCCGTGAGCCACTTAGCCGCGAGCTCGTTGTCATCAACGGAAAGCATGCGCATGCCGCTGCCCGGTACCACCAACACGGCAGCGCCGGTGGCCTTTTCCGGGTCAGGCAGGTGGACGGTCAGCGTTGGCTCGGTGACGTTGATGATCGACTGCGATCCCGAGCGATTGGTGATGACCTCCTCTTTCTCGGTCCAGTGTTCCGTGCCGGGGGCGGGCCCCGACCACACCGGGACGACTTCGGCGGCCATCGCGGGACCGGCCAAGGCCGATGCCACGACGGAGCCGAGGAAGAGGATGGCGGGCGAGAGCTTTCCGAAGCAACGCATCGCGATCACCAACGCTTCGTGAGCGAGAGGGCAACCACCCGGCCAAGTGCGCTTGCCTTCGACGGGTCGTAGGCGCTCACACGGTCAACCTTCGGCGGGTTCGTGTCGAACAGGTTACGCACATTCAGCGAGATGCGGGTGTCTTGCAGCAGGCCGGTCTGCTCGAAGCGGTACGCAAGGTCGAGATCGAAGGTGGTGTAGGAATCCACCTCAGGCACGAGCAGGCTCAGGTCGTTGAGGTACGAATTCACGTGCTGCGCCGAGAGCGTGGTCTCGAAGCCCTCGTAATCCCAACCGATGCTGGCGCGGCCCGAGAACTTCGCCGGATAGCTGATCCGGTTCAGCTTCTGCAGCTTGGGCTGCAGGCCGTCCTGCGTCGAGTAGTCGAAGAAGCGCGTGAAATCGATGCCGAAGCGAAGCTGGCCTGCCGATCCCAGGTCCTGCAGATACCTGACCGAGACGTCGAGGCCACTTGCCTCCACTCGACCGACATTGGCGCGCCGAAGGTCGACCAGCACGAGGTCCGACTGCGAATAGTCGATCGGGCTCGTCGCGGTATATCCGAACTTCTGAATGACCTCCCGGATGGCGGCGAAGCTGGGCGTCCCCTGGAACCCGACGAGGTCAGGATAGGCGGCCGGGTTGTTGAGGTAGAGCGTGCCACGGCCGCCGATGCCGTCAACGATCTGGTCCTTGTACGCGATGTTGAAGTACGTGGCGGAGATTCTCAGCCCGGGCACTGCAACGGGCTCGAAATCGGCGCCCAGCGTCCAGGTGGTCGCGGACTCCGGCTTCAGGTCGGCGCGGCCGCCACCGAAGGTCACGGTGTATACCACGTCACCCGAGGCCAGGACCGTGCGGGTCGGGCCGGACAGCAGGTTGCCACCGCTCGTCGGGTCGTTTTCGGTCAGGCCAGGCGCACGGAACGACGTGCCGTAGCTGCCGCGGAGCGAAAGGCCGTCCACGGGAACCCAGGTCGCGCCGATCTTCGGGTTGGTCGTGGAACCGAAGTCGCTGTAGTCCTCCCACCGCACGGCGAGAGAGAGCGCCAGCGACTGCGCGCCGGGCACTGCATTGTCGGCGCCGAACAGGGGCACGTACAACTCGCCGTACAGCGACTTGATGTCACGCTCCCGGTCGCTCAGCGTTATCCCCGGCAGGCCGGTTGCTGCGACGGCACGGACCGAGACCGTGTTGAGGGATTCCTTGCGGTATTCCGCACCAGCGGCCAGGCGGACGGGACCACCGGGGAGGGAGAACAGCGGGCCGTCGAGATCGATGTCGTAAACTTCGACCTGGCTCTTGCCGCCGATCACCGCGTTGTCACTGAAGATACGTGCGAGCGTGGTGGGGTTGTTCGAGCCGGGGCCGCCGAACGGATTGAACGCGGTTGCGGGGTTCGAGTCTGCCAGCGCCAGGTTCAGCTCATACGGGTTGATGAGGATGCGATTTTCCTCGTCCTTGCCCTCGCCGCGGGAAGCGTTCGCGCGGACGTTGAACTCGCCGACCGTCCAGTCGAGGCCGAGCGTGAAGTCGTAGTTGCGTGCCTTGCCGGTGGAAGGTCCGCGGCCCAGGTCACCAACCAGGTCCCCCTGGATCCGGATCGCCGTCGACGTGGGGATGTCTGCCGGGCGGAAGGGATTGGTCGCCGGGACGTTCGTGATGTTGAGCGTCGGGTGGGTACGATAGGTGAAGAATTCACGCTCGCTGTACAGCCCCTGGAAGTGCAGCGAGAGGTTTTCCGTGAGATCCTGCTCGATATAGCCGTACACGCTGTGGCGCGTCTCTTCGGGGATAAGGCGCTCGAGCTGAGCCGGATCGCAAGGATTGCTCGTTCCCGGCGTCAGGTTGGCCCGGAGCAGGTTACGGCCATTGCCTGCGGGCAGTGCGTAGGTGACACCGCCCACCGTCATCGTGCCGGGGCTCGCGCAGGTGAAGTCGAGGCCGTTCGCGCCGCCGAAGGAGCGGCGATCGTTCGTCACGAACGACCGATTCTTCGCGTCAAGCCCGCTCGTATGCGTACGGTCGAGCGCGAGGACGAAGTTGCCGCCAGTCCACTTGAAACCACCGATGCCGCTGATGCGATAGTCCGAGTACTCATCGCCAAGCGCGCCACGGACAGCAACTTCCACGCCCTGGAAGTTCTTGCGAGGGATCAGGTTGACGACGCCGGCTACCGCGTCCGAACCATAGATGGCCGAAGCACCGTCCGCGATGACTTCCACGCGCTCGAGCGCGAGCAGCGGGAGGGCGGCCGGATCGACGTACTGACCCATGGTGCCGGAGCCGCTCAGGCGACGACCATCAAGGATGGTGAGCGTGGCGGTGGAGCCAAGTCCGCGGAGGTTCGGCGCTGTCGCACGGGTGATGTTCGACGGAGCCGCAGAACCGAGGCTGCCTTCGGCATTGATGCCGAGGGAGGTGATCTGGGGGACTTCCTTCAGGAAGTCAGCGGTGCTCGTCGCGCCCGTGCGGGCGAGGACGTCCCGGTCCAGCGCGATGAGGTTGGCGCCCACCGGGCCCACACCGCGCACGCGGCTGCCGGTGACCATGATCTCGCTAAGGTCGGACTCGGCGGCAGCGTCATCGACTGACTCTTGCGCCAGTGCTTCGACGGCAAGGCATGGGGACAGTGCAACCAGTACGGTTGCGACGGAAAGCGATAGGTTCTTTTTCATTGTGAAATCCCCCCTGAACAAAAACAGAGAAACAGTTGAAATAGAGAAAGATACGGTTGATTAGGGTTGCAGGACGACGTCGATGCGGCGGTTGCGCCAGTCGTGGTCGCCCTTTCCTTCGACCAGGCCTTCCTTCCAGCTTACCTTCACGACGTTTTTCGGGACGCCTAGCCCAAGCAGTATGTCGGCAGCCTTCTGGGCCCGGGTGCGCGCCAGGGATTCGTCTTCGCGAACGAACTCGCCATTATCGAGGAGCGTGGACGCGGCCTGACCCACGATCGTCACGCTGCGCGCCTTCGACGCGATCGCATATTGGGCGAGCCGGATGAGGTCGCCCGTGCTGTTGCCCGGGGTCTTGTCCGACCCGAACGCGAAGTTGATGCCCAGCGTCTGGGTGGTGAAAGGCGGAGCCGGCGGCGGCGGTGATGGCGGCACGTAGACGGCCGGAAGTGCCGTGACGCGATGATCCGTCTCGGCGCGCCGCATGAGATCTTCTGCCAGGGCCCGCTGCTCGGGACCGCCGGTGAAGAAAACGCCGCTGATGCGGCCCTTCGACTTGCCGTCGTGCGGGACGATGGTGTCGCAGTTGCGGTCGAGCTCCGGGAGGACCGAAACGGTGCCTTGCATCCGCAGGCCACCACAACTCGTCTCGCCTTCTACGAGGTTACCCTCGACCAGAAGCGGGTGGAGGAGTTGCGGGCCACCGAAGCCCGCGCTCTGTACGCCGATCGCCACACCATCGCGCTCGACGAAGAAGCAGAGCTCCCCGTCGTTACCCATGTCGCGGGCGATCGGACAGGTAATGAAGTTGATCCGATCGTTGGTCTCTGCCCAGGCGGCGCTGCCGCACGAAAGCAGGGCAATCGCGAGAGGTGCATGTTTCAGCATGGGGCGTCTCACAACGTGCTCATGAAGTTGACGAGGTCGACCTTCTCGGATTCCGTATATCCGATGTTGAAGCGTCGATCGTAGAAGTCGACCATCTCGCGAAGGTCCATCGATGATCCGTTCATGAAGAAGGGAGCACGTGCCGCGAGCCCGCGCATCTGTTGGGTGATCGAAGCTCCGACGTCCCCGCAGCGGCCAGTGACCAGCGCCCGGCCGGGATCATGCGAGTAGATCACGCGGCCCAGGTAGGACTGCGGCTTCGCGTTATCCTTGCAGGTGATCTTGAACAACGGCAGGTCGGTCCTGACGTTTTGCCACGGGAAGTTGTTGAGCCCGAGGTCCATGTAGCCCGGAGCGAGGTCCATCCCCATCAGCAGGGTGTTGTGGCAACCCGAGCCGCAGGACCGCTTGATGGGATTGCCCAGGCCCTTGTCGTTGTACATGCCGACGTCCCTGATCATGAAACGCCGCTTCCAGAAGATGTCGGCACCCCGTGCAGCGGACGCGCGGAATTCGCGGATCTCTTTCTCTTCGGGAGTTTCGTTCGGCTTCTCGGGCTGGTTGGCCCACGACTGGAATGACCCGAACACCTTGTTGATCGGATTGTTGCCCAGCCGACCGGCTGCGCCGTCACGCAGGGCGTTCGGAGAGAGCCCCGGCGGTGCATCAGGGCTGGTCAGGTCGCCACCAAGTTTGTGATAGACCTGCGCGGCATAGACCTGCCGCTCGAAGGACTCGATCTGGTCCAGCTGCTTCTTGGTCAGCTTCTTGCCCATCACCTGCAGGTGATGGACGCCGGCGTCTACCGCCTGCTCCTTCAGCGTATTGACCCGGCCGTCGGACATGAGCTGCATCGGCACGAATTCACCCGTTTCGGGGTCGCGCGGCAGCAGCGTACGGTCGTTGAAAAAGACCATGTCGTACGGGAACACGCCCTGCGGGATCTGCATCACGTAGCGCAGGTTCGCGGCGGGTCGGGGACGGCGGAACACCGAGACCGTCGGGTTGTCGCTGTTGAGGCCGTAGACCGGGTCGAGGTTGCATCCGGTAGGGTCGGACACGACTTCGATCGAGAACTCTGGCTCGATCGCCTTGCCGCTGGCATCGCGGGGTGGCCAGCGCATGGGGATGCGGAACAGGCCGCGCTCCAGCAGGAGCGAGTGTGACGCCTTCTCTTCCTGCGGAAGGCTGGGACAATTGGAGCCATCGATCGCGGCGAAGAGGGGATCCTTGCCGTTCGTCAGCTCCCATCGCCGCTGGGCGGTCTTGGCAGACAGGCTCATGCCGTCCGACGGCTGGTGACAGGTCACGCAGGCGCGCCCGTTGGTCCCAAGCGCAGTGAAGAAGGCGTGGTCGCGCGTCGAGAAGGCACCGTCCGCGTTCAGCACACGAAGCTTGCCGTACTCGTTGGGGTAATCGACGTACTCCGGCATCACGCGCCCGTCGTCGGGCGACCACCAGCCGTCATCGCCGGATGACGCGGAGGCACCGTTCACGCCGATCGCGGTCGCAAGGGCGGCAGCAACGATCCCGCCCATGATAAACTTGCTATGTCTCAAATTTCTGGTCCCCCGAAGGGGCAGGGGCGATCTACAGTCCTGTCGTTGGACCCAAGATCACTCCTCCCTCCCGCGCATCACGCCAAGCCTGTGGCGAGCATTTTGGAGGGCGCTTATGCAATATTGCCGTATTTCAACGACTTAAGCATCTTGCCCGCGACTTTCTAATCGCGGCAGCCGCCAGTTGCGGCATCGCCTCTCCATATCCTCGCCCGTTTTTATGTTCTGGCGCGGAGTGTATTCCTGTCCGCACTATCCGGGTGTTGCAAAGTGCGTCGAGGGTCATACGTTTTTGGCATGGCCTCGTTCATTTTCGAGCGGGTCAGGCGGATGCATCATCCAGTCAGGCAGGCTCTGATCGCTTCGCGTCAGAGTCCAGCGGCTGGGCCTGCAGGCGGTGAAGCTCGGCGACGAGGCTGTCCGGCAGTATGTCCCCCAACATGACCTGGACCTTGTTCATCAGGCCGCTGACGGTCTCGTCCTTGTCTGCGAGCATGGCCGAGTAGCCATCTTCCGCCACCTTTGCCGGCTCCGCCTTTTTAGACTGGCCCACCTTGGTGTTCTCCATGTGAGCGCGCTCGAAGAATTCGGTTTCCGTGGCGCCGGGGAGGAGGCAGGTGACTGCGACGTCGGTATCTTTCAGTTCGTTACGCAGCCCTCCGCAGAAGAAGTCGATGAAGGACTTGGTCGAGTTGTAGACCAGCTGGAAGGAGCCGGGCAGGTGTCCTGCGATCGAGCCTGTGACGAGAATACGCCCTTCGTTTCGCGCGACCATCCGACGGCCGACAAGCTGGATCAGCCGGATGGTTCCGAGGATGTTGGTCTCGACCGTTTTTTGCGCCTCCTGCCAATCCTGATCGAGGAACGTCACCGCTCCGCCGCCTTCGCCGGCATTGGCAATCAGGCACGATACCGGGCGATCGCCAATGAACGCGACCAAGGCATCTACGCCTTCCGGCGTCCCAAGGTCGCATAGCAAGGTTTCGACCGACCGTGCGCCCGCCGCCTGAACCTGGGGGAGCGCGTCGGCAAAGTCCGTGTCGGCGGCGAGGATCAGGTCGACGCCGTCTTTTGCCGCGCGCTTGGCCAGCTCCAGGCCAATGCCGCTCGATGCACCGGTCACGACCACGAGCCCGTGAAGTTTCTCGATCTTGCCTCGCATTCCATTGTCTCCGTCTACCAGCCGTCTCAGAGGGCCGATGTTCCCGGGCGCAAATCGTTCCGAGGGTTAGCGCCAATGTCGCCGGACAGAGACCCTCGGGCGACGCATGGCTGCAGATGGAGCGCTGATCGCGGAACTTCCTCCTCCGTTACTGCTTGAGCTGGAAGGAGATCTCTCATGAGCAAAGACAAGCAACCGACACAGGCGATGCCGGACGACGGGCGGCCGGGTGCGCCGGACGGGGTGAACACGCAGGCCGATCCTAGCCCTGCACAAGGCGCGGGCACCGATAAGCGATCGCGGAAGCGCTTCGGGGGCTTTTTCGGCCACGGCGGCCAATCGGAGATCGGCTACCACGGACCTGGACAGCTCGGAGGCCAGGATGTCCAGCCCGGCGGCAACAGGAACGCGGGCGCCAAGACCGGCCGCTAGGCAAAAGCCACGGGTCCAGACATGGCAAGCCAGCTACAGCCCATCACGCATGAAGGCCCGCGCAACGGGGATCTGCCTGCTTACGTCAGCAACGGGCTCATCGGCCTGCGGGTGCGGGAAGTGCCGCTGATCGCGGGAATGGCGGTCGTGAATGGGGTGGCGGGCGAGGACCCCGAGCGGCGCGTCGAAGCGGCGCTTCCGGTGCCGTATCCGCTGGCAGGTGACATAGCGATAGGTAGGGTGCGTCTCTCGGACCAGCCGTGGGCGGTGACGGATCTGCGCCAACAATACGACTTTGCCACTGGCGAACTGACCAGCCGGTTCGCATTCGATGCCGGGGACGTGAGGGCGGACGTCGAGGTGCTGACTTTCGCCAGCCGCAGCGAGCCGACTCTGGTACTGCAGGAGGTCGCCGTGCGGGTAAGCCGCGCCTGCGATCTCGAGCTCTATGCGATCGTCGACACCGCCCGTTCACGTGGCCAGGTTGTCCGCCGGCTCACTGGCACTCCGGGAGAGGACGACCCGGTAAATGACGGCTCGCTCCTGTGGGAGACCGATGGCGGGCTCAGCAGGTGCGGCATCGCTCTCGACACCGAGTTCGTCGGCGCGGGCGATGCAGAAGGCGCCGCTTCCGAATGGGACGCGCGGGGGCCTCTGGAGACCGTCTACTCGCTGCGTGCGACAAAAGGACGGACGGTGCGCCTGCGGCAAATCGTGGCGATGATCCCGTCCCTGATCCACGAGCGTCCGGACGAGGAAGCGGTGCGCCGGGTTGCGCGCGGCCGCAAGGATGGGTTCGACACGATCCGCAAGCACAATCGCGAGAAGTGGGCGGACCTGTGGCGCTCCCGGATCGTCATTCACGGCGCGCCGGAACAGCATCAGGCGCTGGTCGATGCGGCGTTCTTCTACCTGAACTCGTCGGTCCACAGGGCGTCGCCAGCCTCGACCTCGATCTTCGGTTTGGCGACTTGGCACGACTATCACTACTACTACGGCCACGTGATGTGGGACATCGATGCGTTCTGTGTCCCGCCCGTCATCCTGATGCAGCCCGAAGCTGCGCAGGCCCTGCTTCATTTCCGGACCCGAGGCCTGGCGACGGCACGCACCAACGCGCGGCTGTCGAACCGGGAGGGGCTCCAGTACCCGTGGCAGAGCGGGCCGGTGACCACGCAGGAGTCCGCCCCCGGCGGCGGGGACGCCGCGGCACACGAGGATCATGGTTCGCTCCATGTCGCGCGGGCGTTCTCGCTGTTCGCGGATATTGTGGGCGACCGGCACTTTCTCGCAGAGAGCGCCTGGCCGGTGATCTGCGGTGTTGCGAACTGGATCGTCAGCCGTGTCGAGCGCACCGGGCGCGGATATGAGATCCGGAAGTCGATGGGCCCGGCGGAAGTCCCGGTCCCGCCGGACAACGACGCGTTCACCCTGATGGGAGCGTACGACATCCTGGGCCGTGCGATCCGGGCGGCGGAAAACCTCGGCGAGCAAACGCCTCCCGCGTGGGCGGAGGTGCGGGACAATCTCTACCTGCCTCGCCGGGCGGATGGCGCGATTGCTTCCCACGACGATTTCCAGATAACCGAGGACAAGGGTGCGACACCCTCTCCACTCGGCGGCCTGTTTCCCTTCGATTACCCCGCATCCGAAAAAGAGCGCACCGCGACGTTCGATCTGTTCCTCGATTATTGGCGGGATTACGTCGGGGCCCCCATGCTGCCTGCTCTCTATCCGGTGTGGGCGGCAATGGCCGGCGATCGGGAACTGGCGCTCAAGCTGTTCGAGGAAGGTTACGCGGCCTACGACCATCCACGGTTCCACCAGTGCCTCGAATATCGCCTGGATCATCCCGACAGCCAGACGCCCGCCGGGCCATTCTTCGCCAACCTGGGCGGAATGCTGTTCGGGCTACTCTACGGCTTCACGGGGCTCGTCATTGACGATGGTGAGCCGGCGAACTGGCCGCGCCGCCCCGTCGTACTCCCAAGCGGGTGGGAAGCCATCGAAGTCGAGCGGCTCTGCATTCGAGGGCGAGAGGCACGGCTAGTCGCTCGCCATGGAGCGGAGCGGGCCGAGATCACGTTCCTTTAGCCGTGCGCGCCAAAATGATTGGCGATGGCGGTGCCGATACGCAGCGACAGGTTATAGGCTCGCTCGATCGGGCCGATGAACTCCCGGTGGATGCCTTCATAGGTCTCGCCAGCATTGTCCGGCCAGTCGCTCTGTTCCTGCAGTTCGAAGTCACCGATGCGGGGGAAGCGGACCGGATAGGCGCGGCGCAATTGCGCCACAGCCTCTTCGATGCGCAGGGTGAAGATCATCTCCAGCACGTCGTCGCGGCTGATGTCGTTCGCCCGGCTGAACGCCGGAACCGAGACGGCGAGAATGAACATGTGCTGCAACAGCGCGAGGCGCAGCGCCTGCAGCAGGCCGATCTCTCGCCGCACTTCCTCCCGCTCGCCATTGGACGTTTCGTCGGGGAGTAGCGCCAGCAGGCGGTGAAGCTTGAGGGCGTCTATCCGAAGGCGTGAAGCGAGGCGTCGGAAGACGCCGGCGCGGTCATCCTTCACCAAGTATTCGGCGAGCGCCTCGCAGGCGCGGGCGATGTGGCTTTCGGAGCGGTAGGGGCGGCTCGCCCAGTACGCGGAGTTGAACAGCTCGCCATAGGCCGCGACCGTCTTGATACTGGCGATGGCGTTCGCCGCCCTTACCAGTCGCATGATCTGCCGTCCGCGCTCGCTCTCGGTGAGCAGCTGGGCGAGCTCTTCGTAGTTGCCCTCCGCGGCGCTGCCGACGCCCGCGATCACGTTCACCGGGTAACCGAGCTGTTGCAGGATCGCGTTGTGCGGGATCGCGCGGATTTGCCGCAGGCTCATCTCGCGGTCGGCAGAGAGGTCCGATTGCCTGCGCGATACCCGGCTGCCGGTGCGGTTGAGCAGTCCGAGACCGAACGCGGTCACGGCGCGAGCATAAGTCCGGCTTTCGAGATGGTGCCGCTGGTGGTCTTTCACCGCGCGGTAGAAATCGAGGCTGAGGTCGGTGCGCCGGTAGAACGGGTCCGTCGGCGCGTCCGGGTCGGTTTCAGCCGGGCGCAGTTCGGCTGCGCGGGTGAGGGTGGCGAGCGCCAGTTCCGGCGTGGCGAACGCAAGATAACCGTCGCCGCCCTGGAAGCTCGCCTCCGGTTCGAGCCGGATACCGGCGCGCACGAACCGCCGCCGCGACCAAGCCGACAGGGGCCATGCAACCCGGTCGGCGAAACTCGAGGGATGGGCGCCACGGCCCATGCTCTCGCCGTGGGTGTTGAACACCAGTGCTGCGACGTCGGTGAGGGCGTTGGCGGCCATGGCTTCGGCAAGCCGCCCTTGCAGCCGCTCGATCGCCAGGCTCGCCGGCACCTGCCCCACGAACCGACCCGCATCCGAGAAGCCGGTCTGGATCGCGACCCTGCCGCGCCGCCTGGCGTAGGCGCGGTAAGGCTCCTCCGCGAGGAGCGCGTCGAGGAAGCGCCCGCCGTGCTCCAGAGCGCTCTCCGTCTCGAACAGCGGCGAGACATCGACCTTGTCCTCGATCCCGAACAGGCGCGCGAAATAGAGCGCGGCGAGGATCGTTGCCGGCTGCTCGCACTCGGCGACGAGCATGCGGATCGGTGCGTCGGCATCGATGTGATGGAGGATCTGCGCCATCGCGAGGAACTGGCGAATGGCGGTCGAGCTCTCGATCGCGAGGGCACCGAAGTTGGCACGGTGCGGCGTGACGGTGGCGAGTGCCTCGCGCAGGTGAACGAGCGCGCCCTTGCTCGCGAGATCGAGGTCGTTTTCCTGAGCAATCCGGCGGCGGATCGCGTTGTGGAGTTGCTTGGCGTTCACCCTGAAGTGGATCCAGCCCATGCCGAGCCCGTCCGCGCGCATCGCGGCCGCGAGCACCTTGAGCGCGATCGCGCGGTCCGGATCGGCCGACGCGGCTTCGCCCTCGAGCGCTACGATCAGCGGTGCCAGCGAGAGGATCTTGCCGGGATCGTCGGCGGTCAGGCGGTTGGCCGCTTCCGCGAGGGCGGCGGGTTCGCTCAGGTCCTGCGAGAAGTCCCCCGCCCGGGCTTTCGAATAGGCGGCGGCTAGGCGCAGGTCCGCAAGGAGGGCATGTTCGGCGTCGATCTCTTCGAGCTGTGCGACGTAACCCGCCAGCCGTTCGGCCTTCTCCATCAGGCGGAAGCGGATGGAATCCGACCAGGCGATGTCCGTCCGCCCGTCCATGTCGTAACCGACCCAGCTCGCAAAGCGGAACGGCAGCGGCTTGAGCGACCGCCATTGCTTGGGCCAATTCTCCCGCGCTTCTTCGAGGAGGCGCGCGACCAACTCGTCGCGCGCGGCCTGCCCGTTGGCCATAGCCCGCACGGCCTGCTCGTGCTCGTCGGCGAGGGTGATCGCTGGCCGCGCGCCTGGAAGCACGCACACGGCCTCGTCGATCGGAGCATCGCTGGCGGCGGCCTCGGCCACCGCACGGGCTTGTGCGGGCGCGAGCAGGAAAGTCGGATGGGCCGTGAAGACGACGTGGAGCTGCGGGTTCTCCCACCGCTTGCGGAAGGCGGTGAAATCGAGTCGGTCCGCTTCGAGGCTGCCCGCGAAGCTGTCGAGGTTCTCGGACGGCGCGACGGGAGCGACCAACACATGAAGCCGCGCGGCACGGCGCTTGAGCGCCCCGCACTCCAGTTCCGTCACCAGTGCTTCGATCGCATCGAGGTCCAGCTCGCCCGCCTCGATCTGCCGGGACACATCGTGCGAGAGCTGGAAGACGGGGTTGAAGAGCGGCGTTTCCTCGGTCCGGGTGTGCAGTTCCCTTAGCCGATCGAGGAGAGCGCCGACGTCTGTCACACGTGCCCTTCCGTGAACGGAGCTTCGAAGCTCAAGGACAGGGAAAGTGCCGCGCATCAGCCACCTTCGTTGGAGAGTCGCAAATCTGTTCGATCGGGGCCGTCAGGGCAATAGGCATCCGCACGAAAAAAAGAGCTTGCGAAACTAACTCAACCTATTTAGTTGAGAATGATCGGTCCTGATCCTTCCGACCTGAATTGGATCCGCGGCATTTGATCGGGAAGCAGCTTGCTCCGCGTTACCAACCGCTAAAGCGCGCGATGCCCAGGCGACGACGCCCGGCATCGTGTTCCCTCCAAAAGAGGTAATACGATGCTTATCAAAACCGACAACTGAGGCACGCGCAGCGTCTGCGCGCAGCAGCGTCCAGCTGCCTGCGCTCACCGACCGCATCTCACATCTGGACGGGGCCATTGGGCCGCCAGCGGGGCGTTTCTCCCTGAGGCCGGCTGCGCCCTGAATTCTCCCTTCAACCGGCCGGGGCCGGCCGCTGGGCCGCGCCCAATTTCCATCGGCGCGGCAACGACAACTTCCGCGAAAAAGAGAGGTTTACATGAGGTTCCTGCGTCTTGCTCTTTATATTCCGGCATTGCTCGGAGGTGCGGTCGCCGTCGGTGCACCTGCGATTGCCCATCATTCCTTCGCGGCGATGTACGATGCCAAGCGCCCGATCCGCCTGGAAGGCCGGCTTGTGCGTGTCGAGTGGACGAACCCGCATTCGTACTTCCACCTCGAAGTGATCAACAAGCGCGGCGAAAAGTCCGTCTGGGCCTGTGAGGGCGCAGGGCCGGGGGCGTTGTCGCGGCGCGGCTTCAATCGCAGCGACATCAAGATCGGTGAGACGCTGGTGGTCGACGGTTACCTGGCGAAGAACGGCAGCCGCATCATCGACGCGCGGCGGATCACGCTGCCCGGCGGCCGGGTGGTGAGCGGCGGGACGCCCGGCGACGGCGGCCCGAGCTGAACCAGCGCCTCGCAACCCAGGGCCCCGACCAACACGGCGAAGATGATGGCTTATTTCCCACCCAATCCCAATGTCCCGTCCGTTCTCTGGGCGATCTACGACAGTCCCGTCGCGACCTACATTCGCGAGTCCGAGAACCTGTTCCCGGTCCTGCAGACGTTCCACGTCATCGGGCTGATACTGATGATCGGGACAATCCTGCTGCTGGACCTGAGTATTGTCGGCGTGATCCTGCAAAGCCGGTCCGCCGCGGAAGTGGGCCGGAACCTGCTGCCATACACCTGGGCCGGGTTTGCCGTGGTCTTCGCCAGCGGCCTCATCCTGCTCGCCGCGCAAGTCGGACGGATTTACGAGAACGAGTTCCTGCGCGCGAAGCTGGTCCTCCTCGTCTTCGCGGCGGTGAACGTGATCGTCTTCCACCTCGGGTCCTATCGCCGGATCGCGCACTGGGGGACGGAGACGGCACCCGTTTCCGCCAAGACTGCCGCGTGGCTCTCCATCGCACTGTGGTCGGCTGTCGTCATCGCTGGCCGCTACATCGCCTATTACTGAGAGAAATCAGATGGCTATCCAAACCACTTTCGACTGGTTGGGTCAGAGTGCCGCGGGGCAGTATCTCGCAGCCTCCACGCCCGCATTCGCGGCGGTCCAGTCGCTTCACCTGCTGGCGCTGGCGGTGGTGGGTGGAGCGGTGATCGTGGCCGATTTCGCGGCCGCCCGGATACTCTTTAGGGAGGCCGGTCCGGCGGAGATCGTCAAAGGCACTTTTCCGGTCTTTGTGGCCGGGCTCGCAGCGGCATCCGTCTCGGGTCTTCTGCTCGTGAGCGCGGGTCCGACCAAGTACCTCCTCAACCCGCTGTTCTGGCCGAAGCTGGCCGTGCTGGCGGTCGCCGCGGTCATTCACGTCGCATTGTCGCGGGTTGTCCTGCGGCAGTCGGGCCAAGCCGCGGCACGCGTGCTCGCCTGGCTTTCCATCGTCCTCTGGCTCTCCGTCGCCATCATCGGGCGATGGGTCGGGCTGATCTGAAAACCGAATTCGAACACAGGGGCAGAACCTTGAAACGATTAGATTTAATTCTGGGATTGGCGGCGCCGATCGTTGTTGTCGCCTTGGCGCCGGCTGCTGGCGCGCAGGAGACCTATGTCGGCAAGGCAGCCGAGGAGCGCATCCTCGGCAAGCCGTATAGCGGTCCTCGCGCCGAAACTCCGCGCGATGCGGAAGGCAGGCCGCTGCTGACCGGCTTCTGGAAGCTCCTCCATGAGCCGGGCAAGCCGGACGGCAATCTCGGCAAGGACCAGCCGGGCTTTCGCCTGCCCTATACACAAGCGGGACAGAAAGCCCTGGAGGCGAACCACAAGACCCTCGATCCAGAGGCACGGTGCCTGATTACCGGTATCCCGCGGCTCCTCACCACTGTGCTGCCTTTTGAAATCCTCCAGACCCCTGAGCGTTTGGCTACTTTCCACCAGTTGGGCTGGCATCGCTGGGTCTGGCTCGATGGCCGGGATCGTGATCCGGAGCAGGATCCGCGCTACCTTGGCAACGCCATCGGACGCTGGGAGGGGGACACGCTGGTCATCGAGTCCTCGGGCTTTCACGACAGCGAGTCCGGCAACATCTGGCTGGACGACAACGCCAACCCGATCAGCTCCGAAGCAGTGGTCGTGGAGCGCTGGACCCGCCCCGATTTTCACCACCTCAATCTCGAGCTGACCTACACCGACCCGAAATATTACAGCCGGCCGATCACCTACCGCCGGTCCTGGGTCGCCGCGGCGCCGGGCGAATACCTCACCGAGTTCTCCTGCGAATGGAACACGCCGTGGATACTCGCCAACCTCGAGCGCGGGCCGGGCAAGATCGGACCTGACGGCAATCGCGGATACGGGCCGGACGGCCAAATCGTCCCCGACCTGCCGCTGGGCGCGGCCGAGGGCAATCGCGGCACCGGTTACTGGCTGTTCCGCTCCAACAAGCCGAAGCCGTCAGACCTCCCGCCGGGTGTCGAGCGCCCCTCTGCAAGGAGCGCAGCCAAATGAGCGCGCTCAGGTCCAGCTTCGAGAACAAGGGATTCACAATGTCCACCAAGCATATAGTCCTGTGCGCGGCCGCCCTCGTTGCGGCGCCGGCCACGGCACAGGCGCAAGACGCCGCAAGCGCGCCGGAAGCATCCGTCGCACAGCGGGCCGAACCTTACACCGGGGAGCGGGTCGAGACCCCGCGCGGGCTGGATGGAAAGCCCGACCTCACCGGTTTCTGGCGCCCGATCCGTGAACCGGGCAAGCCGGGCGGCAACCTTGGCAAGGATGAACCCTATTTCGAGCTGCCGTTCAACGAGACCGGCCGGCGCGCGCACCTCTACAGCCAGAACCATACGGTCGACCCCGAGGCCATCTGCATTCCGGGCGGCATCCCGCGTCACAACGGCAGCGGGCTCGCATTCGAGATCCTGCACACGCCGAAGCGGCTTGCGACGCTCTACAACTACAACACCCACCGCTGGGTCACGATCGATCCCGACCTGCGCCATCCGGAGAACCCCGAACCCCGCTATTTCGGGCATGGGATCGCGCACTGGGAAGGCGACACGCTGGTGATCGAAACACGCGGCCTGCGCGACAGTTCGAAGGACCACATCTGGCTCGACGAGAACGGCGATCCCACCAGTGACCAGACCGTCGTGATCGAGCGCTGGAGCCGCCCGGATTATCACCAGCTCCGGCTGCAGATGACGGTGACCGACCCGAAATATTACTCGCGGCCCTTCACGTTCGATCGCACCTGGCGGCGGGCAGAGAAGGGCGCGGGCGCCAACGAATACGCCTGCAACGAGGCCAACACCGTGAGGAATCACATCGGCCCCGGCGCGGGGATCATCGGTCCCGATGGGAACCGCGGGTTCGGCTACAACGCGCCGCTGCCCGAGGTGCCGCCCGGGCCTGACGACTACGAGGATATCCTGCAGTCGCAATGAGGCGGATTCAGGACTTCGATCGGCTCCCGGTCGGGGAGCCGAAGTTTTCAAACGGGAGCAGCTGGCCCTGCATTGCTGACGGCCAGATGCGCGACACAGAAGCGTCATCGCTACGTTCGTGTTCCCCATCAAGTGAGGGAATTGAGATGAGAACAGACCTGACCTGACGTCGAGCCCAGCGCTTCCGCTGGCCCGCATCTCATTCCCGCAAACCTGAACACTGACGCCCGTTCGCCTCGCGTTCGCGGATGCGACGGCGCGCGCCCTGAAAAGGACCACGATTGATGACCTTCATTTCCGCAAAGACCCGCCGCTATGGGGCGCGGTCGTTTTATAGCGGCCTGATCGCCGCCACTGTTGCCGGGGTACTGACGTTTCCCGGAACGGCCTTCGCCGAAGAAGCCGCAGACGAGCCGGCTTTTGCCTATGCCGACGCCATCCTCGTCACCGGCGCGCGCGCAACGGGGCGCACGGTGGACGAAGCCGTGGCCCCCATCGACGTCGTCAGCGGCACCGAGATCGAGCAGGCCAACAAGGCGAACCTGCTTGAACAACTCCAGGCCAACCTGCCGTCGTTTTTCGTACAGAACTCGCCCACTCCCAATATCGGCAGCATGGTGCGCGCCGGCCAGCTTCGCGGCCAGAACGCAGGCCACACGCTGGTGCTGGTCAACGGCAAGCGGCGCCACTCCACGGCCTTCCTTGGCGCGGGCGGGCAGGCGGCGACCGCGCCGGTCGACCTGTCGACGATTTCCAGTTCCTCGATCGAGCGGGTGGAGGTTCTGCGTGACGGTGCCTCGGCCATCTATGGGTCCGACGCTATCGCCGGCGTGATCAACATCATCACCGACAAATCCGACCACGGCGGCCATGCCTCCATTCGATACGGCCAGCATTTCGAAGGGGACGGTGAAACCGTCGTCGCCCAGCTGAGCCAGGGCTTCAAGATCGGCGACGGCGGCAGCCTGCGGCTTTCCGGCCAGTACGACAAACAGAAGATCGTGATCCGCAACAGCCCGGTGAACCCGGACCTGCTGTATTACTTCCCGATAGATCCGTTGACCGGCGAGGAGATACTTCCTGCGGGCAACCTGGAATCCAACCCGCAGTTGCCGCCCGGTGCCATTCCCAATCCGAAGGAGGCGACGCGCGACAACAACGCGTGGATCAACTCGGGCAAGACGCCGTTCCGCCTCATCTCCTTCGCGGCCGACTTCAGCCATCCGATCGGCGATGCCGAACTCTATGCGTTCGGCACCTTCGCCAAGCGCGATGCCTCCGCGCCGCAAAACTTCCGCACACCGAACCGCGACGCCAACGTGCGCGCAATCTACCCGGACGGCTATACGCCGGTGGAGGAGATCGACGAGCGTGACTTCTCCGTCCTCGTCGGCTTCCGCGGGGACGACCTGCTTGGGTTCCACTGGGATGCCAGCACGGTCTACGGCGAGGACTCGATCGATATCAACGTCACCAATTCGCTGAACGCGACATACGGCCTGAACAGCCCGACCGAATTCTACATCGGCAATCACACCTACTCGGCGTGGACATCGAACTTCGACGTTCGCCGGAGCTTCGAGATCGGGAGCGTGCCGGTGGATCTTTCGCTCGGCGTCGAACACCGCCGCGAGCATTACGAACTCGGGGCCGGCGACAAGGAAGGCTACACCCACGGCGGCCAGCGGGTGCTCGACGGGCCCAATGCGGGCAAGGTCCTGCCCAACTCGTTCGCGGTATCGCAGGCCCTTCCGGCTTATCGCCCGGACGAGGAGCAGAGCGTCCAGCGCAACAGCACCTCGGGCTACATCGGCCTCAGCCTGAAGCCGATCCCGGAATGGACCATCGACCTCGCGCTGCGCGGTGAGCACTATTCCGACTTCGGTGACGAGGTCACGTGGCGCGCGTCCAGCCGTCTCGACATAATCCCCGAGCTGGCATTGCGCGGCACCATCGCCACGGGCTTCCATGCCCCTGCGTTGGCGGCGTTGTCTCACCGTTCGGTGGGGAACGCCAACACTACGACCAACTACACCTTGGCCGTCACCTCTCCGGAAGCGCTGGCACTAGGTGCCAAGCCTTTGCAGCCCGAAACCTCGCGCAACTACAGCGCGGGCATCGTCGCGAGGCCGATCCCCGGGCTGAACATCGCAGTCGACCTTTTCCAGATCACGGTCCGCAACCGGATCACCGCGCTGGGCAACGTGAATACCGGGGCCCGGTGGCTGGATAATCCGGCCAATGGCACACCGGCACCTGGGCAGTCGGTATCGCAGATACTCACCAATGGGCTCATCAATCCCAATGACGGGATTAGTTACCTGGTGAATTCGTCCGATGTTCGGACGCGCGGTGTCGAAATCACTGCCGACAAGACCTTCGACCTCAGCGACAACGCCTCGCTCAGGATCGGGTACTCCGGGGCCTACATCAAGCGCAAGCTGACGAAGATCTATGACGCGCCGGCCCTGCTCACGTCGTACAACCCCGGCATCACCCTTCTCAGTGCGGGCGATGTCGTCAATCTCGAGAACACCTTGCCCAAGTGGCGGCATATCGTGAACGCGAACCTGAATGTCGACCGCTTCGATTTCTTCGTCCGGCAGAGCTACTGGGGCAGCCTGCCGCGTTCCGGCCTGACCCCGGCGACTTCGCCCAATCCGGGCACCGAGATATTCTACGATCTCGGGGCTTTCTGGACGACGGACCTCGGCCTCTCGTACCGGCTGAACGACAAGCTGACCTTGTCCGTTGCGGGGAACAATATCTTCGAAGTCAAACCCGATCGCACGCCTCAGGAACTGCAGGGCTTCACGCAATTGTGGAGCTACGGCAACAACGGCGCAATCGGTGCGGAGGGCGGCTTCTGGTCGGTCAAGCTGGACGTGAAGTGGTGAGGGCGTTCATGCCCTGAACTGCCTGAAGGACGAGCCTCGTATAGAGCGTTTGACGACGCGCTGCTTTTGGGTGCAGGCACCATGCGCGGCTGTCCTTCCGCGCCGTATCACGGAGCGTTTCCGTTATGAGATCCTGGCAATTCGCCACTGTCGCTCTACTCGCTGCCTTGGCGGGATGTGCCGAGCCCTCGCAGCCGCCTGCGGCCAGTGCGATCTCGGCTGAACCGGCTCCGCTCGCCCCGGACGCGGGCCGAGGCAGGAAAGTGGCTGAGCAGCAATGCCTGCGGTGTCACGCCATAGACCTGACCGACGCCAGCGCCGTTGCCGATGCCCCGCCGCTGCGTGACCTGTTCAAGCGCTACCCGACCGACAATCTCAGGGGGGCGTTCGTGCAGGGTGTCGAAGTCGCCCACGGCCGCATGCCCCAGTTTCGCCTCTCACAGCAGGACGTCGACGACCTGCTGGCTTACCTGAGAAGCATCGACCCTTGCGTCCAGCCGTCAACCGACGAGGCGGCAATGGCGAGGTGCTTCGCGCCGCTCTAGCCGAACCGTAAGGCTCAAGCGCTCTGGCGCTGCACGATCTCGAAGCCGCAATCGATGTGGCGGTTTTCAGGCTCCTGATCGTTGCGGCGCATCCGGATTACTTCGATTGCCCGGTCGGCGATCTTCGCGCCGTCGATCCGTACCGTGGTGATCGGCGGCTCGACGGTGGAGGCAAGGCTGACGTCGCCGAAGCCGATCACGGCGAGGTCGTCCGGCACGCGGAGGCCACGGCTGTGTGCGTACGCGATCAGGCCCTGCGCGACGAAGTCGGAGCCGGTCACCACCAGGTCCGGTCGCTCAGGAAACTCCGATATCGCATCGAGGATGGTGCGCGCCTCCCCATAGGTGGAAGGAATGCCGACCTCCTGCTCGGTGGGTGCCGTTCCGCCGAGAGCCGTCCAGGTTCCGAGAAACCCGTCCCGCCGCTCTTGCGCCCTCGCGCCTTTCGCAGTGACAAGGTGGGGCCGTCGGTATCCACGTTTGTACGAGAACTCGGCCAGAGCGCGGCCGACTTCTAAATGCGAGAAGCCAATCGCGATGTCGACCGGGTCCGGCGGGAGGCCCCACATCTCGATCACCGTGGTTTTCGATTGGCGCAGGAGGCTGCGTGCGGGCTCCGGCACAGGGGCCGTGGTGATGACCGCGGTGACCCGTCGGCTGAGCGCGGCCATCAGGACATCGTTGGTCCTGACAGGATCCATTCCGGTAATGCCGAGGAAGGGTACGGTTCCGGCAGCGGTGAGCTGGTTGACCACCGCCTCGATGGTTTCCTCGATGATCGAGCTGGTGAGATAGGGCACCAGCACCGCGATCAGCTGGCTCTTGTTGGAGGCCAGGCTGCCGGCATTCGCGTTGGGCACATAGCTGAGCTCCGCGATCGCAGCGCGCACCTTCTCCGCCGTGGATTGTGCCACGACGCCGGGACTGTTGAGGAAACGGGAAACCGTCGCAGTCGAAACGCCCGCATGGCGGGCGACATCCTCGATCGTAGTCAACTGGTCATTTTTTCGCGGGCTGCGGCGCATCGTTCCCCCTGATTTCCGAGCTGCCGCGACGTCAAGCCCGATCCATTAACCTCTATGCCCTTGCGTTTTCATGGCGACAATCGGGACGCGCGAGATAGATCATCGCGCAGTGCAATCGCTCCCGTATTGCGACTTCACTCGATGCTTTGTTGCACCACTCCGCCCGCACGCTCGCCGGATGCGTCCGGAGCGTCGCGATTGTTTTCCATGCAACTGTATTCGCGGATTCGCCAATCGGGGCGTTTCGAATAGATGATCGTCTGCTCGATCGGGTCCAGCAACGCCACCGGATCGGTGATCGTCATGTCCACCTTGATGGTGTCGCCGTCGATGTAGGCGATACGCTCCACGATCCGCATCTGGTCGGAATGCGGGAGCCCCCCCGGCAGCTCGGTCTGGTCGTTGAAACCGATTGTGTCGACGACGAGGGTATTGCCCTCCCAGTGTCCGATGGAATCCCCGTTGTAGCTGGGGTCGAGGTCGTCGAACGGAAGATGCTCGCTGCGATCGAGGAATATCCGGCGCACCTGGCTTTCGGCCTCGAATATCATCGTGATGCGGCCGGGCGTGTGCAGGATCTCCAGCGGGTAGGGGTACGTCATGATCCGCGGCATGCCGGGCCATTCGCACTTCTCCGCGCCTTCCGCATATTTCGCGCGTTCCCGCGCCCGCTCCGCACGGATCTGCTCATATTCAGGCGTCAGCCGTGCCGTGGGGCGGGGAGGGCCAACTTCCTCCTCACCGGGATCGAGCCGCTTCTTGCCCAGCCGCTTGAGCGTTTCATCAAGCGTGTTGTCGTTCATCCAGATGCCGCTGAGGTCGCGCGGATCGGCGGGTTGGGTGCCGTCCGGCTCCGGTCCCACCTCAGCATGCACCGTCGTTGCGGCAAGCATGAGAGCCGCGCCGGCAATCCAAAGTCTACGCATGGTAGTAGAGTACCGTCCCGTCAGCCTTGTGCACTTCTACGAACGAGCCGCCCGGCTGGCCGCTGCGGAGAGGGTAGATGAGCACCTTGACCTTCTCGCCAACCTTCAGAGAAGTCCGCTTCCAGCCGTTTCGGCTGAGGATGTTCGGGCTTCCGCCCTCGAGGCTCCATTCCACAGCCCCCTTGGAGCTGGGCACCGAAACCTGGATGAAGGTGTGAGGATTGGTCCACTGGAAAGCAGTGACCGTACCTTCCAGCCATTTTTCGGCCGACTTGTCGAACATCGCGAAGCTGTGATGGGCCGAAGCGGATGGCAGGGGCGCCGCCATCACTGCGAGCGCCCCGAAAACGTGCCAGAACTTCTTCAAACAGACTCTCCCAAGTCAGGCGATCCCAAGCCGCACCGACTTGACGCCTTTGCTTGTCTGTATACGTTTACATAGGTGGCAAGTAAAGGGTGAGGACGGGCGCGATGAGAGCTGTGATTTCAACGGTTTTGGGGTTCGGGCTGGCGATGGGAACGGCCAGCGCCGGGTCTGCCCATCACAGCTTCGCGATGTTCGATCGCTCCCAGAAAATCCAGATCGAGGGCACCGTCAAGGAGTTCCAGTGGGTCAATCCGCACACCTGGGTGCAGATCATGGCGCCGCATCATGGCGTAACGACTGAGTGGAGCATCGAGGGGCGCAGTCCCAACGTCCTGAGCAGGAGGGGGTGGTCCCGCACGACACTCAAGCCCGGCGACAAGGTCACGCTGACGGTCTATCCGCTCAAGAGCGGGAAGCCGGGCGGGGCGATCATCAGCGTTCGCTTTGCCGACGGGCGGGTACTCAACGCCGATACACCCACGGCGGTGGATACCAACGAAGAGGGGCCGCGGTGAGGTTCGCAGCGGCTATTGCCATACTTCTCGCTGCGAGCGCGCCTTCCGCCCTTGCAGCACAGGAGGCGCCGGCGAGCACGGTCGCCGCCACACCTGACCTTTCCGGTCTGTGGGTGGTTTCCAATCGGTCGTCTCGCGGCAATCTCGACGAAAACCTGAAGGAGCTCAAACCCGCGGAATTCCTGACGCCGGCAGGGCTAGAAGCGACAGCCAGGCTTCGGCCTGCGCTCGATCCGAGCGCACAATGCCTGCCGGCCATTCCGCGCCACATTCCCGGGCCCTATCCCATCGAGATCGTGCAGCGCCCAGGCCGGATCGCAATGCTGTTCGAGTGGGATACCGTCTTTCGCGTGATCTACAGCGATGGGCGGGGGCATCCCGATCCCGAGGAAGACCAGCGTTACATGGGCCACGCGGTTGGGCATTGGGAAGGCGAGACGCTGGTGGTCGACACCGCCAACTTCAACGGCAAGACGTGGCTCGAAGGCTCAGGCATCCCGATGTCGACGCAGGCCCATCTGGTCGAGCGTTATACGCTGGAGGACGACGGCAAGTCTCTGCACGTCGTCATACGGATCGAGGACCCGGTCTATCTCTCCCGGCCCGTCTACCGGAACTACTTCTTCAACCTGCGGAACGACTGGGAGATCAAGGAATACCTCTGCGCGGAGGGCAATCGCGACAATGTGTTCCAGCAGCGGGAAGGGCAGCCGGGCGCACTGGAACTGGATGACGTGATCGAGGCGGAGTGAGCCGGCACGTCAGTTCTGTTCGTCGAGCCAGCGCGCGACTGCGGCAACTTCATCGTCCGATAGGTCGGTCGGCGTGAACTGCGGCATGGCGTTCAGCCCGCGCCGCACGACGATCTTCGTATAGGCAGCGGGCAGGTCCTTGCGCTTGGTCAGTTCCGCCTCGCCGGGAGGCGTGCGGCGGGCGAGCACCCGCGTGCCCCAACCGCGGCTGTCATGGCAGTAGACGCACTTGTCGAAATAGATGTCCTGCCCCGACCGCGCCTCCGACGCCTTGGCGGTGAAGGCTGCCGGAACGAGGGCGCCGGCCGCAATTGCGAGAGCAAGAAAGTGAACGGCCTTCATCCGTTCGCCTTTCCGTGGATGCCTTGCTTGCCGGGAGCGATGATGCCGTTCGGATCGAGCATCGTCTTGAGGCGCGAATTGAGATCGGGAAGGGCGCCATCGCCCCATGTGTGCATCTTCACCACGTCGTCCATGAAGGTGATGTGGGAGCGATAGAGTCCGACACCGATCGCCGCCATGTCCTCGCACAGCTTGCGGAACAGCTCGCGGCAGCGTCCCGTCATCTCCTTATCATCCCGCTGGTAGATCAGGTCCGCCACCATCACCAACGCTCGCCCGCCGAGGCCGAACGCGCCGATCCACGGGTCTATTCCGTATTCGATGAAGCGCTTTTCGATGATCCCGTAGACTTGCTCGAGCCGTTCCGCCGTTGGCGCGATGACCGGGCCGAAGTCGGTATGCCCGCCGGGAGACCCGTACCAGTCGACTATGCCCAACGGGCTGAGGGTCACCTCCTGCCGCATCCACGGCGCCTGCGGCTCGCCCTTCTGCCAGCGCGTCACTGAAATGCGGGCGTTGGGCAGCGTGGCGGCGAAAGCCTCGCGTATGGCGGCGATCCGCAGGTCGAGAGCGCCCGGACGGTCGAACAGGTTGAAGATCACGTTCCACCAGCCGCGCTCCCGCCGGGCCAGTTCCTTGCCCACCAGTTCGGCCGGCACCGCGCCGGGACCGGAGTAAAGGTCCGCGCGGCGAACGCCGGAGGTGATCTGCCGCCAGCCGTTGGCAATGGTGTAGGTGGCGTTGATCGTGTCGTTGAGCCGCAAGGGCCTCAGCGTCTCGATCAGGGCGCCGAGGTCTTCCTTGTTCGGGACGTCGATGGTGACGCCCGCCATCCCCTCGGGCTCGGGCATCAGCCACAGGCCCATCTTGGTCACGATGGCGAAGTTCGATTGCGTGAACAGCCCGTCCCACATGGGGCCGAACGGCCACTTGTAGCACTGCCACTCCTGGCTGCCCTCGACCGCGCCGAGGCCGGTGCGGACGAGCGTGCCGTCCGCCAGCATCACCTCCATGCCGCAGATCGTTTCGGCATGGATGCCGTAGGGCGTGTAACCGACGCCGTGCTCCAGCGCGTTGCCGATCACGCTCCCCCAGCTATGCGCGGGGCCGGACATCCACAGGCCGGACTGCCGCCGGTCGAGCTCCGCCTTGAGGTCGAAGAAGCTGACGCCGGGTTCGACCATCGCGTAGCCGAGCTTCTCGTTGATCTCGAGAATCCGGTTCATCCGCTTGAGATCGAGCACCACCGACCCGCGCATCTGCGGCGCGGCAGTTCCGTAGGCGAAGTTCTTGCCCATCGAGACCGGCCACAGCGGGATGCGATGGCGGTTAGCCGCAGCAAGGACCTTACTTAGCTCGTCAGTATCCGCAGGAGCTACCGCCGCGGAGCAGGCGTGATCTTCCTGCGAGCCGACTGCGAAAGGGTCGAGATAGCTCGCCCGGTCGGCGTCGGAAGTGAATACGTTGGCTGAGCCCACTGCCGCCCGAAACTCGTCGAGAGCTTTTGCAAATGTCTCTCCGGCGATCCCGGGCGGCAGCGTCTCCCCCATTAGAACGTGATACTCGCCTTCGCGTAGACCGAGCGGCCGCGGGTATCGTGAAGGATCGGAATGAAGGGCTGGAAACCCGGGGCCGGCACTTGCGGCTCTTCCATTGCAAACACGTTCTGCGCACCCACCCCAAGCTGGATCTCCCTGGACCCGACGTTGAACGTGTAGGTGTAGCTCACGTCGATCGGATACCAAGCATCGATTTCGGCCAGCACTGTGCCAGTGGCCGGGTCGTTAGAAAAGTCGATTGGCGCATAATATCGCACGGCAGCGCTGAGGTTGTGGCCTTCGTAGAGCCAGCTCACCCGGGCATTGAGGCGGAAATCGGTGTTCGGCGTGGCGATGGCTACGGAGCGGTCATAGAACACGCCCTTGGCATCGATCACGGGTGAGGTGGGCGAGTCCTGCACGTTGTAGGTCAGCAGCTTCATCCCGCCAGCGTTGAAATTGATCGTGCCGAGGTTGAAGAATTCGGTCGTGTAATCGACCGAGAAGTCGATGCCTTCCACTTCGACTGCCGACTGGTTGAAGAACCGGGTGGTTACCGACAGCAGGCGGCCGTCCGGCGCACGCACCACCGGGTTCTCAGGCGTACCGGTGGGGTTTGCCGCGACGATCGCCGTGGCCGTCTCGGTGGCGATCTTGTCCTTGAAGGTGAAGTTCCACCAGGTTGCCTCGAAACGCAGGCCGCGGAGCGGCTGGACGATCCCGCCAAAGCTCCATGCCTCGGACGTTTCCGGCTTGAGGTTGAGATTGCCCTGCTGGATCTGCGCAATGCGGACGTTGTTCTCACCCGTGCAGGCCGGGTGCTGGCTAATCGGGCAGTCGTTCACGCCGGCGCCACGCGCGGACGAGGCGTAAAGGCGAAACAGCGAAGGCGCGATGAAGCTCGTGCCGTAGCTGCCGCGCAGGGTGAGGACGTCATCCTGCGTATGGTAAAGCAGGCCGATTTTCGGGTTCGTCGTCTTGAGGTTGTCGCCGATCCACTCGTGGCGGATGGCGCCGGTCGCTTCGAGATAGCCGAAGCTGCTGTCGACCAGCGGCACGATCGCTTCGGCGAAGATCGAGTGAGTGCCGCGGCTGGCGGCAAAGTCCAGCTGGGTGACGCCGTTGGCCTTGTTGCCGAGGTTGGCCTGCGTATCATAGTCGGCCGCAAGCCGCTCTTCGCGGAACTGGTAGCCCACGGCGATATCGACCGGGCCAGCGGGCAGGGTGAACAGCGTTCCCGAAACCACGGCGTCGGCCGTGATGAGCTGGGATTCGTACTCGTCCTTCAGCAGCGGAAGAACGTAGTCGATCACCGTCTGGCTGTTCGCCTGCGGATCGCCCGGATTGGCATAGGCGCTGTTGCCGAACAGGTTGAAGTACTCACAGCCGTTCCGCCCGGGGGTGTACTGGGAGCGATTGCAGTTCGGCCCGCCAAGCCCCTGGAGCGCGTAGTTCAGCTCGTTGACCAGCGCCACGCCGACGGTGCCGTTGGTGCTCAGGTCATAGCGGCTCCACGAGACCCCGGTGCGCCAGTTCCATGCTTCGCCGAGATTGCCGCTCAATCCGCCGGCCGCACGAAGGATCGTGTTCTTCGCCTTCGAAGGTCTGCTCCACGCGCATTCACCGGGCCCCATCGATCCGCCGGTGGGAAGGTTGCACTGCGAGTTCACCGGGCGGCCGGAGAAGATCACGTCCTCGTAAAACGGGATGCCGGACGCCGGATTGGTCGGGTCGCCCGTGAGGATGACGGCGCCGTTGCTGTCACGCGCTGGGAGGAATACCTCGGAGCCGTCTCGCACGTAACCGGCGCTCACTCCGCTCGAAACCGCGTAAAGCGGATTGCCGTTCGCGTCCTTGGCCCGGAAGATGTTGCCCGGGTTGTGGCCGGGGATCACCGGGCTGAGCCCCAGCGTGTCGCCCGCCGTGTAGGCGGTTGCGCTGGTGACATGGGCGAAACCGAATTCGGCATCGAAGCGAACGGAATCGCTGATGTCGGTGTAGCCGCGCATCATGCCCTGGTAGCGTTCGATCTCCGACTGCGAGCCGTTGTCCCCCCAGAACTGGTAACGGCAGTCACGCGCGTCGGCCGGGTTGTCGACGATGTTGAACCCGCCGGACGAGGCGACGGAGCTCGGCATGGTCCCACAATAGGGATCGACGATGTTGGCGAGGGGCGCACCGGAAATCACGCCATTGGCATTACGACGCGGGACCACGAACTCACCCGGGCTGCTCGACGCGGAGCTGAACCGCGGATCGTTGATCGTGTTCTTCTGTGATGGCGTGGTGAAGGCGTACCCGTTGATCGGGTCCTGGTAGTAGTAACCGAAGGCCGCCGTTACATGGCCCGAGCTGCCGAGATCGGTGCCGAACATGCCCTCCAGTCGGTAATCGATGGCGTCGCTGTAGGTGAAGCTGTTGACGCGCCCGGATACCTTCAGCCCTTCGAAATTATCGTTGGTGATGAAGTTGACCACGCCGGCCACCGCGTCGGAGCCGTAGGTCGCCGATGCGCCGTCCTTCAGGATTTCGACGCGCTCCAGCATGATCTCCGGGACCAGCGAGTTGACGTCGACGATGGCGTCCTCGGCGTCCGGGAGTTGGGTTTGGCGGCGCCCGTTGATGAGCACCAGCGTTGCCGACGGACCAAGCCCGCGCAGGTTGATTGTGCCGGCACCGCGCTCGTTGCCGAACGCACGGCCGGAGGCGAAGGAGGACCCGGTGTTGTAGGGCAGGTCCTTCACGAATTCGGCGATGGTGGCGGGGGCTTTCGCCTCCAGGTCCTCGCGGCCGACGATGTCGACCGGAGAGCTGGGCTGGTAGTCGGATCGCTGGATTTGCGTACCCGTAACGATGATTTCCTGCTGCGGGGCACTCGCCTCCTGGGCATGTGCGACCGTGGCAAACATCGACAGTGCAGACCCGCCGACGAGCAGAAGTGACCTGTGCATGCGACTCCCCTCCCATGTTCTGTAAACGCTTTCACATTTTGTTGACAATCCGGACGGCGGTGTCAAGGTCAAGATCGGAATCGATAAAAGAGCCCTGACTGGGAGAGACGATGGCTTTGTCTTATAAGGGATATCCTGCCCTGCAGGGTGCCTTTGAACCCGCACGTTTTGACAGTGAAGTGTACGATTGCGAGGTGGTCGGAGAAATCCCGGCCGGGCTCAACGGGACATTCTATCGCGTCGGCGGCGAATGGTTCTATCCGCCCAGATTCCCGGACGACTCTCCGTTTGCGGCCGATGGCATCGCCAGCTCCTTCCGCATCCGGAACGGCAGCTGCGATTTCGCAGCGAAGTTCATCCGCACCCCGCGCTACCTCGCCAACCGGGAAGCGCGGGAGCAGCTGTTCGGATACTACCGCAATCCCTTCACGGACGATCCGCGGGTAAGGGACGTCTCCGGCACGGTCTCGAACACCAACATCGTCGTTCACGCGGGGCGCCTGCTCTCGCTGAAGGAAGACGCGCTGCCTTACGAACTCGACCCGGTGACGCTGGAAACACGCGGGCCGTTCGATTTCGGCGGCGGCTACAAGTCGCCGACCTTCACCGCGCATCCGAAAGTCGACGCCGAAACCGGCGAGATGATTACCTATGGCTACGAGGCCGAGGGGCTCGCTTCGAACGCGATCTGGATCTACACGATCGACCGGAACGGGCAGGTAACGAGC
>Ga0182738_1000578_pt1 | contig 50133 bp, 33 predicted proteins | sample eDN5th30CBELigMG_FD_128876 | JGI IMG/M metagenome (GOLD analysis project Ga0182738, IMG submission 128876) | Enriched Miracle-Growth compost microbial communities from Emeryville, California, USA - eDNA 5th pass 30_C BE-Lig MG (version 2)... ... | reverse complement strand
GTCGACATCGCCTCGCCGGCGACCGTCCGCCTCGCCGACGGGGAGACGCGCATCTCCGGCGTCAACCTCGCGGTCGGCGGCGGCCGCGTCGTCGTCGAGGGCACGATCGCCGACGAGATCGCCCTCGACGTCACCGTCACCAGCGTCGCCGGCGCCTTCCTCAACCGCTTCGCCGGCGACCTCGACGCCGAGGGCACCATCTCCGGTTCCGCCCGGGTCACCGGCACGCCGGCCGCGCCGCACGTCGCCTGGCGGGTGGACTGGGCCGGCTTCAACGTCGCCGCGGCGCGGAACGCCGGGGTGCCGGCGATGGCCCTCAACGCCTCGGGCGTCGCCAACGGGCGCGAGACGACGGTCGACGCGCGCCTTGCCGGCGGTGGCGTGTCGCTCGCCGTCACCGGCACCGTGCCCTACGCCGGCGCGGGGCTCCGGGTGCGGGCCGAGGGCACCGCGCCGCTCGCTCTTCTCACTGCGAACGCGAGCGGCGACCTGGCGGTCGACGGAACGGCCCGGATCAACGTCTCGGTCAGCGGATCGACCGCGAGCCCGGCCATCGACGGGACCTTCGACATCGTCAACGCGCGGGCCGCGGATGCGAGCGACGGCATCGGCGTCTCCAACCTCAACGGACGCATCCTCTTCGACGGCCGGACGGCGCGCATCCAGCAGCTCACCGGCAACCTGACCCAGGGCGGCGACCTCGCCGTGGCCGGCAGCATCAGCGTCGACCCGGCGGCGGGCATCCCGGCCGACCTCACGATCCGCATCCGGAACGGCCGCTACCTCGACGGCACGATGATCAACGCCAACCTCGAGGCCGATCTCACCCTCCGCGGGCCGTTGACGGGCGGGGCGACGATCGCCGGGACCATCGACCTCGGCCGCACGCAGATCCTCCTGCCCGAGAGCTTCGGCGGCGGGCCGCCGATCACCGTCGCCCACGTCAACGCCGCACCGGGCTTCGTCCCGCCCATGCAGACCCTGCAGCGGCCCGGGGCGCCGCCGCCCGCGCCGCGCAGCAGCAGCAGCGACTTCAACCTCGACCTCACCGTGAGGAGCACCAACGTCATCTACGTCCGCGGCTTCGGCCTCGATGCCGAGCTCGGCGGCTCGATCCGGGTCGAGGGCACCACCGGCGACCCGCGCCCGATCGGCGGCTTCGAGATGCGCCGCGGGCGGATCACCGTGCTCGGCCGGCGTTTCGATTTCGACCGCGGCATCATGACCTTCCAGGGCGACATGGACCCGGTGCTCGATTTCGCCGCGACCACCACCACCGCCGGCATCACCGCGACGGTGCTGGTCACCGGCCCGGCCCGCGACCCCCAGATATCGCTGAGCGCGGTTCCCGCGATGCCCGAGGAAGAGATCATCTCGCGCATCATCTTCGGGCAGAGCATCGGCTCGCTCTCGGCGTTCCAGACGGTGCAGCTGGTCGACGCGATCGCCGAGTTCTCCGGGGCCTATGGCCGCGACGGCAGCGTCTTCGCCCGCGTCCGCCGGACGGTCGGCCTCGACGACCTCGACATCCAGCAGAACGCGACGGGAGGCACCACGATCACCGTCGGTAAGCAGATCACCGACAAGGTCCATGTCGGGGTGGCGACCGAGACCAACGGCAGCAGCCGCATCACGCTCGACGTCGACCTGACCCGGAACCTCAAGGCGCAGATCGAGGGCGGCGCGAGCGGCGGCGGCAGCGTCGGGCTGACCTTCGAGAAGGAATACTGACCGGCGGACCGCGCCGGCTCAGATCGCGAGCCAGCCGCCGTCGATCGCAAGCGTGTGGCCGGTGACCATGGCCGAGGCGCGCGAGGCGAGGTAGAGGATCCCCGGCGAGATCTCCTCCGTCTCGGCGAAGCGGCCCATCGGGGTGCGGCTCTCGATCCGCGCCACCATCACGGGGTCCTCGCGGAGCCTTTCGGTGAGCTTGGTGCGGAGGAACGTCGGCGCGATCGCGTTGACCCGGATGCCGTCCTTCGCCCATTCCGCCGCGAGCGCGCGGGTGAGGTTGACCAGCGCCCCCTTGGTCGCGTGGTAGGCGGCATTGGGATAGAGCCCGCCGCCGGAGAGCCCCATGATCGAGGCGACGTTGATGATCCGCCCGCCGCCCTGGCGGAGCATGTGCTTGGCCGCCTCGCGGCTGCCGATCATCGCCGCCGTGAGGTTGACGTCGAGGACGCGCTGCCAGTCCGCGGTCTCGAGCTCGACGGTGGGGACGCGCCGCGCCGTGCCGGCGTTGTTGACCAGCACGTCGAGCCGGCCGAAGGCGCGCGCCGCATCGTCGATCACCTCGACGATCCGCGCCTCGTTGGCGACGTCGAGGGCGAAGGCGCGGGCGAGGCCTCCGGCGCCGTTGATCTCCGCCGCGACCGCTTCCGCCGCCTCGCCGTCGATGTCGGTCACCGCGACCGCGGCCCCGGCCTCGGCGAAGGCGAGCGCCGCGCCGCGGCCGATCCCGGCGCCGCCGCCGGTCACGAACGCGGCCTCCCCGTCGAGCCGGAACGAGGCGAACACGCTGGGAGAGAAGGGCATGGGGTCACCGGAGGTCTGTTGGGCGGGCAGCGTCCTTTCTGGCGCGCAGCCGGGCTTCCCGCAAGGGGTTGGCGGATTGGCCGCTGCCGAGCCGGGGCGCGCGCGGCGCCGGGGAGGGCGCGCGCCCGCGCCCCCCATGCACCTGCCCATGCGCGCGCTTGGCGCTATGGTGACGGCGCGTTGGAAGTCTCACCGCCCGGAGCGCACCATGTCCGAATATGCTCTCACCGTTCTCGGCCCCGAACGCGACGCGGCGGCCGCCGTGTGCATCCTTGCCCATGGCCGCGGCGGATCGCCGGCGGACATGGCCCGCCTCGCCGCCGCGCTCGACGCGCCCGAGGTCCGCTTCCTCCTCCCCGGCGCGCCGGGCGGCACCTGGTATCCGGAAGGATTCATGGCGCCTTTTGCCGCCAACGAGCCATGGCTCGGCCGGTCGCTCGCCAACCATGCCGCCCTGATCGACGGCATCGTCGCATCGGGCTACCCGGCGCAGCGCATCGTGCTCGGCGGATTCTCGCAAGGCGCCTGCCTCACGGCCGAGACGCTGGTCCGCCTCCCGCATCGCTATGGCGGCGCGCTGATCCTCACCGGCGGCCTGATCGGGCCGCCGGGCACGACCTGGCCCGCCCCGCCGGCGCTCGCCGGGACGCCCGTCTACCTGACTGGCAGCGAGACCGATCCGCACGTTCCGCCGGAGCGTTCCCGCGAGACCCTCCAGGTGCTTCGCGACAGCGGCGCGGCGGTCGAGGCCCGCATCTTCGCGGCGCGGCCGCACGTCATCACCCAGGAGGAACTGGTACGGGCCCGGGCGCTTCTTCGGGCGGCAGCGGGCGCGCCGGCGCCCTGAGGCGGTGGCCTATGGGGCGCTGTTCCGGGAGGCCCTGCGAAAAGCCGGCTTGCACGTTCTCGATCGGAGGATGAGGCGGCTCCACGCGGCAACCCATTCCGCTCATTCCCGTACACGCGGGATCCGGCTTTCACAAACTCGCCGGCGCGACCGAAGATTCTGGATCCCCGCGTGCACGGGGATGAGCGGAATGCGGGAGGTCGAGAACGGTCGTCGACGATGGGCGACGCTGCCGCATGCCCCGACCTCCGGCCGGATCCGAGCCCGTCTCCGCTGTTCATTCCGCGCAGGCGGGAATGAACGGAGAGGTGGCCGCGGGCGCCGGGTTGGCGCTCGCGGGCCATGTCGTCAGAAGTGGAAGTCGGCCTTGCCGAGAGAATCCACCGTCGTGTCATGGATGACGAGGACGTCGCCGTGGCCGAAGTCGATCACCACGTCGCCGTCGAGATCGGCCATCATCCCCTTCAGCGTCTTGAAGTTGTTGACGCCCTTGATGTCGATGTCGATCTTGTCGCCTTTCGAGAAGTCGGTGATCTGGTCGAGGTCGTAGCCCTTCTTGAAGTAGAACGTGTCCTTCCCCTTGCCGCCGGTCAGGAGATCGTCGCCGCCCTTGCCATAGAGCTTGTCCTTGCCGGCGCCGCCGTCGAGGACGTTGTCGGCCTTGTCGCCGGCGATCTTGTCGTTCTTCTTCGAGCCGATGACGTTCTCGACGCTGAACAGCTTGTCGCCGTTGGCATCGCCGCCCTTCTGCTTGGTCTTGCCGAGGTCGATCTTCACCTTCTTCGAGGAGCTGGCGTAGGAGACGGTGTCGATGCCGTTGCCGCCGTCGATCCGGTCCTTGCCCTTGCCGCCGATCAGCACGTCGTTGCCGTCGCCGCCATAGAGCTTGTCGTTGCCCTTGCCGCCGTCGAGCGTGTCGTTGCCCTTCTCGCCGTAGAGCTTGTCCTTGCCGCCGCGACCCTCGATCGTGTCCGACCGGTCGGTCCCGTAGAGCTTGTCGTTGCGCTTCGTGCCGATGATCACCTCGCCCACGACGTCGTTCACCGCGATGGTGAAGGACTGCTCGCTGAGGGCGCCGAGGCTGTTGGTGGCGAGCACCTTGATGGTGTGGCTGGACGCGGTGTCGTAGTCGATGAGCGCGCCGTTGGCGACGGTGACCACGCCGGTCGTGGCATTGATCGCGAACCGCCCGCCGGCGTCGTCGACCAGCGCGTAGGTGACGCTGCCGCCTCCGGTGCCGGTCGTCGCGTTGGCCGTGATGCCGACCGCCGTTCCGTTGGCCGCGCCCTCGTCGACGCCGTTGCCGGAGCCATCGGCATCGCTGATGGCGCTGGTGGTCGCCGCGAAGACGAGGATGTCGTCCGCGCCCATCGTGGCTTCGGCGGCACTCCGGTTGGCGTAGCCGGTCCCGCCGACGAGCAGGATCTGGCCGACGCTGGAGTGGGTGATCCGCTCGATGCCGGTCAGGGTATCGGTGCCGTCCGCGCCTCCGTTGACGACCCAGGTCGTCCCGTTGAAGGTCACGTTCGACGCGCTGAGCGTCCCCGAGTAGACCGCCGTATCGGTGCCGGAGCCGCCGATGAGCGTGTCCGCGCCGGTGCCGCCGATCAGCGTGTCGTTGCCGGCGCCCCCGTCGAGCGTGTCGTTGCCGTCGTCGCCGGAGAGCCGGTTGGCGGCGGCGTCTCCGGTCAGCGTGTCGCCGGCAGTGCCGCCGGTGACGCGCTCGACGCCGGCGATCGAGGCAAACCCGCTGGCCGATCCGGTCGCAAGGTTCACGGAGACGGCGACCGACGAGTTCACGTAGGAGAGCGTGTCCGATCCGCCGAGCGCATCGAGCGTCACGGTCTCGATCGAGATGAGGTCCATGCCCTCGACCGAGGTGAGCGCCGTGCCGTTGTACAGCACGTCGATCGTGTCGCCCGAGGCGGTGCCCTTGACCGCGAGGGTGTCGTTGCCATCCCCACCGTTGACCACGGCGTCGGTGCCGTCGCCGATCACGTAGTTGATCGTGTCGTCGCCGTCGCCGCCGTAGATCTCGTCGTTGCCGGCACCGCCGGAGAGCGTGTCGTCGCCGTCGCCGCCATAGAGCTTGTCGGTGCCGGCGCCGCCGATGAGGGTGTTGGCCTCGTCGTTGCCGGTCAGCGTGTCGTTGCCGGCGCCGCCGGTGACGTTGTCGACGCCGGTGATCGTGCCGGCGAAGCCCGAGGCCGTGCCGAGGTCGAGATCGACGACCAGGTTGTTGCCGGCCGTCGTGATCGAGTAGTCCAGCGTGTCGTTGCCGCTGTGCCCGGTGGCGAGGTCGAGGGTGACGGTCTCGATGCTGGCGACGTTGTCCGCGATGCCGTGGGAATCGTCGTTGCTGGTCAGCTTGACGATGGTCCCGCCGCTGATGCCCACCTTGATCGTGTCGCCGAGGGCGGCGTTGTCGCCCGTCCGCCCGGTGATCTCCAGCGTATCGGCCCCGTCGCCGCCGTCCAGCATGGTGTCGGTGCCGTCGCCGGCGACGTAGCGGAGGATGTCGTCGTCGTCGCCTCCGTCGACATCGTCGGAGCCGAGCCCGCCGATGAGGATGTCCGCACCGCCGTTGCCGGTGATCGTGTCGTTGCCGGCCCGGCCGTCGATCTCGTTGGCATCGTCGTTGCCGATCAGGATGTCGTTGCCCGACCCGGCGATGATGTTGACGATGTTGATCAGCGCGTCGGTGCCGATGTCGACGCCCGACGCGAGCCCGACCGGCGTATTGGCGCTGCCGTTGCCGAGCGCCGCCTCGAGCATGTCGCCGACCGTGCCGCCCTCGCTCGCCGCAGTCGTCGAGCGGTCCTGAAGGTGGAGATCGACGGTGATCGTGTTGGTCGCCGACGTGTAGATCATCGTATTGCCGCCGGGGCCGCCGTCGTAGACGTCGTCGCCGTTGCCCGAGCCGCCGATGATCTGGTCGTCGCCCTCGCCGGCATCGACGTAGTCGTTGCCGTCGCCGGTCTTGATCACGTCGTTGCCGTTGCCGGTGACGATGACGTCGTCGCCGCCGCCGGTCTGGATCGTGTTGTTGTTGTTGCCCTGAATCGTGATCTTGAAGTTGGCGTCGTAGGGCAGCGAGAAGTTGAGGTCCTCGCCGGTGTCGGGAACGGTGACCGCGACGTCCGTGCCCGCCTGCGGCGGCGCGGCGTAGATGACCGTGTCGCCCGCCTTGGTCGCCGCCGCGAGGGCCGAGTCGAGATCCGCGAAGCCGCCGTTGCCGACGAGCAGGAAGCGGCCGCCGGCATGCTGGACGAACTTGACGTTGGTCAGCGTATCGGTGCCTTCGGCGCCCGCTATGACCTGCCAGCCGGCCTGGTCGCCGACCGTGTCGGGGTCGACGTCGGCCATCGCGACGAGGGCCTCCTTGGTCAGGGTCCCGACATAGACCACGGTGTCGGTTCCGCCGCCGCCGTCGATCCTGTCGTCGCCGGCGCGGCCGGCGAAGACGTTGTTGCCCGCGTCGCCGGTCAGCACGTCGTTGCCCGAGCCGCCGATGACGTTCTCGATGTTGACGAGCGTGTCGCTGGCGACGCCGCCGATCGTCGCCGTGACGACGTTGGCGCCGTCGAGGGTGACCACGACCGCCGCCGTCGCGTCGCTGAAGTCGGCCGTGTCGACGCCGTCGCCGCCGTCGAGCGCGTCGATCCCGGCACCGCCCTTGAGCAGGTCGTTGCCGCCCCCGCCGTTGAGTTCGTCGTCGCCGGCGCCGCCGCTGAGCATGTCATCGCCGTCCCGGCCGTTGAGCCGGTCGTTGGCGCCGGTGCCCGTGATGCTCTGGTTCGAGGCGTCCTGCCATTCCTCGCCGCCCTGGAGCTCGGTGTAGATGCTCGCGCCGCCGGGGAAGGTGATCAGGTAGCCGGAGGCGTCGATGTCGCCGGTGATGCCGTCGAGATTGAACAGCGGCCCCCAGGAGGCGCTGCTGGTGGCGTCGGAGAGGTCGAGGCCGCCGTTGTCGCCGCCGATGGCGAGGTTGTCGATGGCGCTGAAATGGAAGATCGCAACCGGGTTCTTGTGGAAGGCGCCGGAGATGGTGACGCCGTCGAAGACGACGTTGCCGATGTCCGGTGCCCCGGGGAACGGCGAGTCATGGCCGTTGTCGCCGTTGTTCACGTAGCCATGGATCTCGATCGCGTTGTCGGGGAGAGCCGCCTCGGGGTCCGCGCCGTCGCCGCCGATGATGGTGACGTTCTGCAGCAGGGCATCGCCCTCGAAGCCGAACAGCTTGATGTGGCCGGCGCCGTTCTCTTCGTTGGTGCCGTTGTTCGAGAAGGTGGTGTCGACGATCTCCAGCCCGGCGATGCCGCTGACGATCGGCGCGCTGCCGTCGTCGTCCGGGTCGTCGCCGAGGATGAAGATGCCGTGCCCGGTGTTGTCCGAGATGGTGCTGTTGGTGATCGTCAGCTTGCCGGCATTGGCCGTCGCCTGCGCGAAGATGGCGTCGGTGCCGCCCTTGAGGGTGAGGTTGTCGAGCGTGACGTCGCCGCCCTCGAGGTCGCCCGCGAGGGTGATGACCCGGCCGCTCGGCGGATCGATCGTCACCTCGCCGAGCCCGATGAGGGTCAGGCCCTTGTCGATGCTGAGGCTCTCGGCGTAGTCCCCGGCGGCGATCATGATCGTGTCGCCGGCCTCGGCCGCGTCGATCGCCTCCTGGATGGTCTCGAAGCCGCCATTGCCGACGAGGAGGATGTTGCCCGCGCCGCCGTGGTCGATGACCTCGACGCCGGTCAGCGTGTCCGTGCCCTCGGCGCCGGCCGAGACGGCGAAGGTGCCGTCGCCGTTGTCGGTGACCATGTCCGGCGTGATCGCGGCGCCATAGACGGCCGTGTCCGTCCCGGCGCCGCCATCGATCGCATCGTCGCCCGCACCGCCGTTGAGCGCGTCGTCGCCGTCGTTGCCGAAGATGACGTCGGCGCCCGCCGTGCCGGTGATGGTGTCACCGGCGTTGCCGCCGAAGAAGTATTCCGGCACCTCGGTCCCGTCGATGGTCGAGTCCGTGAGGTGGAGCACGCCCTCCGCCGGCTGCCAGACGGGGTGATCGACATCGGTGAAGTCGTTGTCGTCGATCGTGATGTCCAGCCCTTCGGTGGACGCGTCCGGCGTTCCGGAGGTCCTGATCCCGGCGTCGGAATCGCCGAAGCTGTTGCCGCTGATGGTGATCGGGCCGAAGTCGGCGCCATCCGCATGGGAGGGCTCGTAGAACACCACGCCCGCCGCGAAGCCGCTCGCGTCGGTGTCGGCGCGATGGAGGCCCGTGAAGGTGTTGTCGGTGATGTCGAGCGGGCCCGTGCCGTCCGCGACCAGGACGCCGATGTCGACGCCGCTGAAGGTGTTGCCGCTCACCGTGCCGTTGACGTTGCTGAAGTTGAGGACGACCGGCACGTCGTTGTCCCAGCCGGGCTGGGTGTCTCCCGCGAGGCCGTTGAACGTGTTGCCCGTGACCGTCACCTCCGAATAGGAGGGATTGCCCGGGACGCCTACCGGCTGGAACAGCGCACCCGTGTAGCCCGTCGCGTTGACGACGTTGTCGGTAAACGTGAAGTGATCCGGCTGGCTCAGGTAGAAGTTGTTGCTGCCGTTTCCGCCCGCGACCAGGTCAAAGACGCTGTTGGTGAGCGTGAGGTTGGTGCCGGAGGTCGAGATGCTGGTGACGTGCGTGCCGGTGAAGGACAGGCCGTCGATGACCACGTTCGCCGTGGTCGTGACGTTGATCGCATTGCCGCTCGACCAGCTCAGCGCGGTCTCGTCGCCGCGGGTTCCGTCGCCCGCGACCCCGGCATTGGCGCCGAGGATCGTCAGCGCCTTGTTGATGGTCAGGTTCTCGTTGTAGTCCCCGGCGGCGACCATGATCGTGTCGCCGGCCTCGGCCGCGTCGATCGCCTCCTGGATGGTGGCGAAGCCGCCATTGCCGACGAGGAGGATGTTGCCGTCGCCGGCATGGTCGATGACCTCGACCCCGGTCAGCGTGTCTGTGCCCTCGGCGCCGGCCGAGACGGTGAAGGTGCCGTCGCCGTTGTCCGTGACCATGTCCGGCGTGATCGCGGCGCCATAGACGACTGTGTCCGTACCGCCGCCGCCGTCGATCGTGTCGTCGCCCGTGCCGCCGGTGATGATGTCGTTGGCCGAACCGCCGCCGATCGCGTCGTCGCCCGCGCCGCCGTCGATGTCGAAGGCGCCGTCCGAGTCGCCGCTCGCGATCAGGCTGTCGTTGCCGTCGGTGCCGATCACCGTCATCGTCGCTTCGGACTCGTTGGCGATGTCGCCGTGGTCGGCGCTGTGCTCCGTCGTCGCCGAGATTGTGACGTTGGTGACCGTCACCGCCGGGCCGGCGTTGTCCCTGCCGGGCTCGCCGACGTGGATGCCGGTCGAGGTGGTCCCCGAGATGGTGCCGTCGTGGATGGTGACGTTGTCGAGCGAGGCCGGGCTGCCCTCGTAGCTGCCGTCGTCACGGGCCTCGACGACGATAGCGCCGCCGTTGTGGTGGCCGGTGGGGTTTTCGCCGTCGAGATTGGACGCCCCGGTATTGGTCAGCTGGAAATTGTCGATCTCGATGTTGGCGTAGTCGCCGTACTTGAGGTTGAGGTTGATGCCGTTGCCGCCAGCGCCGGAAATGCCGGAATTGTTGGGGCCGATCGAGCCCCACTGACCGACATTGTCCATGGTGAAATTCGTGAGATGTGCGTCCGACAGCGTTTCGGCGTAGATGCCCTTACGCAGCAGGTCGGCAAAAGCGGTTCCGTTGACGGTGACGTCGGTCGCGTCGCCGCCGTCCGGCTGCTTGTCGAAGTTTATGCCGATATACCCATCCGAGATCGAGCCGCCGATGATCGACAGGCCGGCGATGTCGGAGCCGAACGTCTTGTAGATGCCGTACATGTTGGATTCGAGGACGATGCCGTCGAGCGTGGTGCCGTTGGCACCGTCCGCGAGCTCGATGCCCCAGGATGAATCCTTGATGGTGATGTTGGAGAGGCTCACGCCGGATGCCGCGATGGTGACGCCGACGGAGTCGCCCGTGTAAGCGGGGGCGGTCTTGAGCCACTCGGCCAGCGACTTGCCGCTCGTAGCGTAGGTCGGGTTGTCCTCGCTGAACGTGCCGTTGATCTCGACGGCGCCCAGCCCGACCAGCGTCAGGCCCTCGACGTCGATCGTGATGTCCTCGTCGTACGTCCCGGCGGCGATCATGATCGTGTCGCCGGCCTCGGCCGCGTCGATCGCGGCCTGGATGGTGGCGAAGCCGCCGTTGCCGACGAGGAGGATGCTGCCGTCGCCGCCGTGGTCGATGACCTCGACCCTGGTCAGCGTGTCCGTGCCCTCGGCGCCGGCCGAGACGGTGAAGGTCCCGTCGCCGTTGGCCGTGACCATGTCCGGCGTGATCGCGGCGTCATAGACGGCCGTGTCGGTGCCGCCGCCGCCGTCGATCGTGTCGTCGCCCGTGCCGCCGGTGATGACGTCGTTGCCGGCATCGCCGAAGATGCTCTGGCCGCCGTCGGTGTCGTCGACGAGCACATCGCCGTCGCCCGTGCCGAGGAGGAGCGAGCTACCGCTGAAGTCGGCCGGAAGCGCCGCGCCGTCGCCGAAATACGTCGGGTTCAGGTAGATCGGCGTGTCCACGTCGGTGAAGGTGTTGTCGTGGATGTCGACGTCGTTGAGCCGCGCGATGTCGGCGGTCAGGTCGTCGCCGCCTCCGGTCTTCCAGCGCTGGAAGGCGATGGCGCCGTCCTCAGCCGAGATGTTGGTGAAGGTGTTGCCGGTGATGACGATGCCGCTGACGCCGTCGGTGCCCCAGGCGTCCTCGATCGTGAGACCGCGGGCCTGCCCGCCGCCGCCCTGGAGGGTGCCGTCGATGCCGTCGAAGGTGTTGCCGGTGACGGTGGCGTTGCTGACGCCGTTCAGCGCCAGGCCGAGATCCTCGAAGGTGTTGTCTTCGATCGTCACCCCGTCGAACCCGGCGACGTAGAAGTTGCCGCCGCCCGACGTGTGGGACCCGGAGATCTCCACGCTGCTGGGCGCGTCGTAGTCGGTCTTCATGTTCCACTGCGCGCCGATCGTGCCCGTCACGTCGGCTGTGCCGGTCAGCGTCACGCCGGAGAGCACCATCTTGTCGCCGTGGACCGCGGTATAGACGAGGGCGTCGCCCGAATTCGAGGACGTGACCACGTGGTTGCCGCTGTCGATGGTGACGTTGCTGAAGGTCAGCCCGGCGCCGTCGTGGTCGCCGTCGACGAGCGTGATCCCCGGGCTCTGGAGATTGCCGATGGCGGGGTCGATGCCGTTGGAGTTGTAGTCGCCGGTCAGGCGCAGCGTGAGGTGCTCGAACACGACGTCCGTCATCGTGGTCGTGGCGGTGAGGTCGAGGAGCTTGGTCGACCCGGCGCTTTCGACGGTCATGCCGCTGACGGTGACGTTCTCCAGCGCGGCGGGGGTGACGATGGCGCCGGTGATCGTGACGAGGTCCTCGCCCGCGCCCTCGATGGTGACGCCGCTCTTGAGAGTGAATCCGCCATACTCGCCCGCCGCGACCACGACCGTGTCGCCTTCCCCGGCCGCGTCGATCGCCTGCTGGATGGTCTCGTACTCACCGAATTCTCCGCCGACGACGCGCTCAGCCATATCTGATCTCCCTGGAACGCTTCGGGCCCCCTGAGCCCGAAGCTACAACCCCAATGCGAATATCTCTCGATTGTCACGCCCTCCAAGTGAAATTTCAACCACAATGTACCGTGCTAACGGAGAATTCATTTTTGGCGGTAATACTGACTGGTTCGGCTGTGGACCATGGTCAGTTATCCCGATAAAATTATGCTTGGTGGCGAGAATTATTCGGCATAGGCCACAAGCCGATCCCGGAATGCACCAGCCAGGCCCGGCGGAACGCAGCGATGAGCCTCCGGGCTGATCCCAAAGTGCTCCCAGGTCTTGAGAATCCGGAAGCGCTGCCAAGGCTTTACGCTGCCCGCCCCGTGAGCGCCCCGGATTCGGCCGGTGGTTGGCCCCGTCGACTTCCGGCGGATTTCCGGCAATTCGTCCACCAGGGATCATTGCGCTTGATTCCACCCATGCGTGTGTCACGGGCCGGTTGGAAAATGCGTGCTATGTTCCGGCGTCATGCGCCTCGCTCTCTACTATACCCCTCCCGAGCATCATCCCCTCTCGCGCGCCGCCGCCGCCTGGCTCGGCCGCGACCCGTGGAGGGCGAGCACGGCGGCGACGGCCGGCCCTCCGGGGCCGGAGGACATCGTCCGCGAGCCGCGGCGCTACGGCTTCCACGCCACGCTCAAGGCGCCGTTCCGGCTTGCCGGGGGCCGGACGGTGGACGCCCTCCGGTCGGCGCTGGGCGACTTCTGCGCGGCCGCGCAAGCGGTCGAGATTCCGGAGATCGCGCTCGAACGGATCGGGCCGTTCTTCGCCCTGGTCCCGGCGCGCGAACCGCCCGTGCTCCAGGCGCTCGCGGCGTCGGTCGTCCAGGCCTTCGAGCCGTTCCGCGCCCCGCTCACCGCCGAGGAGGTCGCCCGGCGCCGGCCGGAGCGGCTCTCGTCCCGCGAGCGCGAATACCTCTCCGCCTGGGGCTATCCTTACGTTCTCGACGCGTTCCGCTTCCACATGACCCTCACCGGGCCGGTGCCCGAGGACGGACGGGAGGCCATCGAGGCGATCCTCCGGCGGCGGTTCGCCGCCTTCATCGGGCGGCCGCTCGCCGTCGACGCGCTCGCGCTGTTCGTCGAGCCCGATTCGCCCGGCGACTTCGTGATCGATTGCGCGTTCGCGCTGGCGGCATCCCGCGGGTGATCGTTTCCCGGCGCCGCGGCTTGCGATGGCGGCACCGCCGGTCTACCAGACTGACAACCAACCGCCGCGAAAGGGGAGGGCTCGCCATGTACGAGAAGTTCGGTCTGCTGATTGACAACGCGTGGCGGCCGGCCGTCTCGGGCCGGACGATGCCCGTCCATTCCCCCGCCACCGAGGAGGAGATCGGCACGGTGCCCTCGGCCGAGTCGGCCGACGTGGCACTGGTCCTCGAGAGCGCCGTCCGCGGCTTCGCGACCTGGAAGGCGATGGCCGCCTGGGACCGCGCGAAGATCATGCGCAAGACGGCCGAGATCCTCCGCGAGCGCAACGACGAGATCGCGCGGATCATGAGCGCGGAGACCGGCAAGCCGCTCGCCGAGGCCAAGGGCGAGATGAACGGAACCGCCGACCTCTTCGAGTGGTACGCGGAGGAGGCGAAGCGGGTCTACGGTCAGCTCATCCCCGCGCGGGCCCCGGACCAGCGGCTCAGCGTCATCTACCAGCCGGTCGGCGTCTGCCTGTCGCTGTCGGCCTGGAATTTCCCCGCGCTTCTTCCGGCGCGGAAGATCGCCGCCGCGCTCGCCGCCGGGTGCTCGATCGTGGCGCGTCCCGCCTCGGAGGCGCCGGGTTCCTGCTTCAAGGTCGCCGAGGCGCTGGTCGATGCCGGCCTGCCGCCGGGGGTGGTCACGGTCATCACCGGCCCGGCCTCGAAGCTCGCCGCCGAACTGATCGCGGCCCCCGCGATCCGCAAGGTCTCGCTCACCGGCTCGGTCGCGGTCGGCCGGAAGGTGCTCGCCCAGTGCGCCGAGGGCATCAAGCGTGCCTCGATGGAGCTCGGCGGCCACGCTCCGGTCATCGTCCACCGCGATGCCGATCCGGCGGCGAGCGCGAAGGCCGCCGCCATGGCCAAGTTCCGCAACACCGGGCAGGTCTGCATCGCGCCGACCCGCTTCTACGTCCACGAGAGCATCAGGGATCCCTTCGAGGAGGCCTTCGTCGCCTATGCCAGGACGCTCGTCGTCGGCGACGGGCTCAAGGACGGCGTGACGATGGGGCCGATGATCCGGGCCGGCGCGGTCGACGCCGCGCTGGAGCTGGTCGAGGACGCGGTCGGGAAGGGCGGGCGCCTGCTCCTCGGCGGCAAGCGCCCGGCCCACCTCAACAAGGGCCATTTCCTCGAGCCGACGGTGATCGCCGACGTGCCGGACGATGCCCGCATCATGTCGGAGGAGCCGTTCGCGCCGATTGCCCCGCTCGCCACCTTCCGCGACGAGGACGAGGTGATCGAGCGGGCCAATGCGCTGCCGCTGGGGCTCGCCTCCTACGTCTTCTCGAACGACGCGGAGCGCGCCCAGCGCACCGCCGAGCGCATCGAGGCCGGCATGGTGGGCATCAACGAGATGCTGATCTCGGCGGCCGAGATCCCGTTCGGCGGCGTCAAGGAATCGGGCTACGGGCGGGAAGGCGGCTCGCTCGGCGTGAAGGACTACCTCGAGCCGAAGTTCATCCGCCACAAGCTGATCAGGACCTGAGGGGGAATGCCCGTGACATCCACTGTCGTCGCACTTCGGCCGGAGCATTTCGGCGAGGCCGAGAAGCTGCTCGTCACCCGGGGCGGCATGACCGCGTCGACCTTCCGCTATTCGACGGGCGTCGAAGGGCTCCGCATCCGCAACGGCGCGGGCCATGTCGACCTCCTTCCCTTCCAGGGCCAGCAGATCTGGGACGCGGTGTTCCTCGGCCGCTCGCTCACCATGGGATCGATGTTCTCCGAGCCGCGGGCGGGCGTCGAGTATCTCGGCACCTACGGGGCGTTCTTCATCCATTGCGGCATCACGGCGATGGGCAATCCCGGCGCCGGCGACACCCACCCGCTGCACGGCGAGATTCCCAATGCCCGCTACGATGCGGCCGAACTCGTCGTCGGGGACGAGGACGGCAAGCCGTTCATGACGCTGACCGGCCGCTGGCAGCATTCGGTCGCCTTCGCCACCAACTATGTGGCGGCGCCGAAGATCACGCTCCGCGAGGGGGACACCTTCGTCCACATCGACCTCTCCATCCGCAACCTGATGCGGAAGCCGATGGAGCTGATGTACCTCGCCCACATCAACTTCCGTCCCGTGGACGGCAGCACCATCGTCGACGCGGTGCCGGACGACCTCGAGCACATCAAGGTCCGCACCGCGCTACCCTCGAACTTCACGCCGACCGAGGCGCACAGGAAGCTGCTCGCCGACGTGCTCGCCGACCCGGCGCTCCACCGGAAGATCGGCTACGGGGCCGATCCCGAGCTGGTGATGACGCTCAAGTATCCGGCCGGCGCCGACGGTTGGGCGGAGACGATGCAGCTTCATCCCGATGGTACGGCCGACTTCGTCCGCCACCGGCCGGGGGAACTGCCGAAGGGCGTCCGCTGGACCACCCGCTCGGGCGACCAGGAGGCGCTCGGCTTCGTCCTCCCCGCCACCGCGGAGCCGGACGGCTACACCGCCGAGAAGGCCAAGGGCCACGTGCTCAGCGTGCCGGCGGGCGGCGAATGGACCTGCGGCTTCGACTGCGGCGTCCTCGACCCGGCCGGCGCCAAGGCGATGGCGGACCGGATCGCGACGGTGAAGGCTAAGTAAGACCGCGGAGATCACGCTGCCCCGGGCGGGGCGCCAGTGATGGTCAACTTGGTGGATCTCGTGTCGGTGCGGCAGGCTCGGAGACGCGCCAAGGGCCTGCGTAGCGAGGCAGCGACTCCGCCAATATGATCAAAAATTGAAGCGAGTTGACTCCTTCAATCAACCGCCCCTACGCTGTCCCGGCTTGGGTACATCTTAGGGGGGAGATGATGGCTACCTTTGAGATCTATGATGTGGCTGGCGTGGGCTTTAATATGCCCGCTTCGTCCGCCGATGGTTACATTATTGGAAGCAGCGGCGGAGCCAGTGGATATCTGGCGTACGATGACGGGTCACTGGCGGTATTCGTTGTTTCTGGAAATTCCGTATTCAATACAGTATCTGTGACGTACCAGGTATATGGAGATGCCTTATATATTGATGACATAGAGTACTATAAAGGCGATTATGTTTCTATGCAGATGCTGGATCTGAATTTGGTTGGTTCCATATCGGATCTATCATCTGGAAATATTTTTTATGCCGAACTGAATATGTATAATGATTATTTTGGAGGAAATAATTACGTAGACATAATCCACGGAGGGCCAGGGGATGACACGATAGACGGGTATGGCGGCAACGACTTGCTATTTGGCGATTCAGGGGATGATTATCTGTCCGGCGACAATGGAAACGACACTCTGTTTGGTGGAGCAGGGAATGATCTTGTGGATGGTCTTGCCGGAAACGATCAGTTATGGGGCGGATCTGGCTACGATATCTTCTGCTTCGGGCGAGGATATGGAAAGGATGTAATAAAAGATTTCTCCAAGAAGCAAGATAGTCTTTTTATCGACAAGGGTTTAGTTAAGAATTTTAAGAAACTGAAGAAGGTGGCAGAGAAATACAAAGGCGGAGTACTTCTTGATTTTAAGGGCCAGAATGATCTTATTATTGAAAACATCAAGAAGAAGCAACTTAAGAAAATAGACATAGATTTCTTTCATTTCGATATGTAGGTTGTTATGCTCTATCCCAGCGGGTAGCCGTTCTGCTCGAGGAAGAGCTTCAGCCGCTCGGGGAACTGGAGCACGGCCTTCTCTTCGGGCGGGCAGAGGTCGAGCGGCTGGTCGATGCGGCAGGTCTCCTCGCCCTCGTCGGCGGCGCGGTCCCAGTGGGCGTCGAGCTCGTTCCAGGCGGCCAGCCCCTCGCCGACGCGCTGCCGGGCGACCACCCAGCCGGCGAGGAAGCCGGGTGACGACCAGCGGTCGCTGCCCGCCCAGCCCTCCATGTCGGTGAGCCACTGGCGATGGGCGGCGAAGTACTGGATCTCGCGCGAGACGTCCGCCAGCTCGCCCCGGCGCACGGTCATGACCTGGAGCGGGGCGGCGCTCGCGGCGTAGGCGTCGAACGCGTAGAGGAAGCGGTTGTCCGGGGCGACGAGCTCGGCGTGGCCGTCGCCGTCGAGGTCGCGAAGCAGGTTCCCGTCCCCGTCGAAGAAGCCGGCGTCGACCGCCTTCCAGGCATTGCCGACCTGCGTCGCGACGAACACCTGCGTGCAGCAATGGGCGCCGCCGGAATAGGACGAGAAGTAGACCTCCGGCCGGGCGTTGCCGGCGTCGATGTCGGCGATGCTCGCTTCCGTCGCCGGGAAGCTGAAGCCGGAGCCGACGCCGACCGTCTCGAGCACCGTCTTCCCTCCCGCCTGCACCGTCAGCACCGGCACGTCGAGATCGGGGTCGGCCTCCGGCCGTCGCTCCATCGTCACCGTCGCGGTGACGTCGCCGACCGTCACGGCAGCGCTGTCGGCGCCCTCCTCGAACACGGTCGAGGGGAAGCGGCGCGGCTCGTCCTGCGCCCAGGCGGCGGCGGGAACGCCGAGCGTCAGCAGGGCTACGGCAAGGGTCGGAGCGGCACGGGACAAGGGGACCTCCTCGGATCGCTGGTCCCCGAGTCTAGAGGGGCGCCGACATGCGTGAAACCCCGAACTGGAAAGGCGCTGCCGGCGCGACTAGGCTCGGGCCCGGTGAAATGGAGATGACCATGCCCGATACCAGCGGCCTCAAGACGATCCGGCTCAATCTCGCCCGCCAGCCCGGGTATCCCGACGGTAGCGACCGCCACGGCTACCGCTTCACGGCGCCGCTCGACGAGAACGGCCATCTCGATGCCGAGGGCTGGAAGAAGCATCGCGAGCTCTGCCGGGTGGTCCGCTTCTGGGGCGACGAGGAGGACGACATCGGCCACCTCGTCCACCGGCCGGGCGGCTCCTGGGGCTTCACCTACGACCTCGCCGGCGACGAGGGCGACGAATCCGGCTGGAAGCTCTCGAGCCACAGCTTCGTGCCGGGCGAGTACGTCTCGATCCGCGACGAGGACGGCGCGCTCCACACCTTCCGGGTGGTCACCGTCGAGGACGTCTGAAGAGACCCCCTGCGAAGCCGAGCCTTGCGCGCTGTCCGTTCGTGGCGGCCCAGCTTCTTCCTTCGCGATCCTGCGGTCTTGAAAAGACCGGATTCCCGCGTTCGCGGGGAACGGGCGGAGCGGTGGTTGCGGCGGCGGGTGTGGGCGTCGCCGCGGGCGGCGGGGTTGCCGCTCCTTCCGGCTTTTTTCTCGCGGGCCGTCGAATCCGGCCGCGCCGGAACGTCGGGGGCATGGGAGCATTCTGCTTCGTGCCCGAAAGAGAAGGGAAGACGCCATGACGCCGAAGAACACGATCTGCCTCTGGTACGACAAGGACGCGGAGGCTGCGGCCCGCTTCTACGCCGAGACCTTCCCCGACAGCGCCGTCGGGGCGATCCAGCACGCGCCGTCCGACTATCCCTCCGGCAAGAAGGGCGACGTGCTGACCGTCACCTTCACCGTCCTCGGCATCCCTTGCGTGGGGCTGAACGGCGGGCCGGTCTTCACGCACAACGAGGCGTTCTCGTTCCAGGTCGCCACCGACGACCAGGCGGAGACCGACCGCTACTGGGATGCCATCGTCGGCAATGGCGGGGAGGAGAGCGTCTGCGGCTGGTGCCGGGACCGCTGGGGCATCTCGTGGCAGATCACGCCGCGGGTGCTGACCGATGCGCTCATCGCCGGCGGGGACGAGGCGCGCCGGGCCTTCGAGGCGATGATGGAGATGAAGAAGATCGACGTCGCGGCGATCGAGAAGGCCCGGCGCGGCTAGCCCGCCGCGTCGGGGGTGGGGCCGCGGGCGACGACGCGCTCCTCGGCCCGCGCCACGGCGGCGGCGATCATGTCCTTGATGCGCTGGATGTCCTGCGCCTCGATCACGCTGGGGTCGATGAAGATGCTGACGCCGTTCTGCTGCTCGCGGATCACCGACGTCGCTCCGCCCTCGCTCACCATCGCCTCGACGAGGTAGGGCATCACCTCGCGGCTGATGCCCTTCATGGTGATCGGCGGCAGGCGCTTGGCGATCACCATGTCCTGGACCAGCGCGTAGGTCTCGTAGGACATCACGACCTGGCCGGGGCTCGCGACCTGCTGGAGCCGAGCGGCGAGGTTCGCCTCGGCGCCGATGATCGTGTAGTCCATCCGGTCGGCGCTGCCGAAATTGCCGACGTTGCAGTAGCCGGTATTGATCCCCATCCGGGCGCGGAACGGCTTCTCGATGCCGCGGCTCATCCAGCGCTCGCTGAGCTCGGCGAGGCGCTCCTGCATCGCCGCCGCCATGCGCACGCAGGCCTTGGCGTCCTCGACCACGCCGCGGCTCTCGGGGTCGCCGAAGAAGACGAGGATCGCGTCGCCGATGAACTTGTCGACCGTGCCGCCGTGCTGGAGCGCCACGTCCGACATCTCGGTGAGGTAGTCGTTGAGGAGGCCGGTGAGCTCCTCCGGCTGGAGCCGCTCGGTGGTGGCGGTGAACTCGACGATGTCGGAGAAGAAGATGGTGAGCTTCTTCCGCTCGGTGGTGATGGTCGCGTCCTTCTCGCCGCTGAAGATGCTCTTGTAGATCTGCGGCGAGAGATACTTGGCGATCTTGAGCGACACCGTCGCGAGGAAATCGTTGGTCAGGTGCAGCTCGCGGTTCAGCCGGGCGACCGAGCGCGCCTGCCGCGTCTGCCAGACGATGAAGGCGATCGCCGCGATCGCCGCGAAGACGAGGTAGGCGAACAGGAACTTGAAGGCGAAGAGGTTCGCCTCGACCGGCTGCTGGACGGTGATCTCCTGGATGCCGCGCACGTCCCCGACCTTCCAGTCCTTCTTCAGGCTGTCGGGATGGGCGTTGTGGCAGGAGACGCAGGTCTCGCCCATGAGGATGGGCGTGGCGATGCGCACCGTGCGGTTGAGGAGGGTCCCGCCGACGTCGACGATCGGGTGCGCGGGGTCGGCGCGGAGGTCGGAAAGGGCCTTCGTCTCGAATGCGTCGAGCACGTGCGGCTCGCGGCCTTTGAAGGGGAAGTCGGAGACGAAGCGGTAGCCGACCGCGCCGTCCCCGCCGATCAGCTTGCCGAGCTCGAGCGAGAAGGTCGCCGGGATCGGTATGCCGCCTTCGATCTCCCGGAACTTGTTGGTGAGGTGCACCTCACCATGCGCCGCGATGACCCGGGCGACGATGTCCTGGGCGTAGAAGTCGCGGACGTCGTCGATGATCTTGCTGAATTCCTCGGCCTGCCGCGTCAGCGCGGTGCGCGAGAGGTCGCGGAGGTCGGCGAGGATCGCGACCGGCAGCCCTACGAGGAGCAGGATGACGACCGCGATCCAGATCATGCTGGGCCGTGCCAGCTTGCCGGTCGGCACGCCGGATGTCGCCATGGTCATGTCCGTCCCCGCATGGAGGCGTTCACCGGGAGGCCCCCGCGTCTCCGCCATCGCCCGCAACGAGGCTTGGCCCAGCGCGCGGCGGAATGCAACTGCCGGAACGCGGGCCCGCCGACATTTCGCGGGCCGCGGCGCCGGGTTCTTGAAACCGGAAACGGCGCGGACTATCCTTTAAGAGGCACGGGGACGACCCCTTGCGCCTTCCCCCTTCCATGGTCCGGGACGACTCGGCAACGCGAGCGAGGTCGCTCCCAATGGCCTGGGTTTTTCTCGTCATCGCCGGCGTGCTCGAGGTGGTCTGGGCGTACTTCATGAAGAAGTCCGCCGGGTTCACGCTGCTCGTCCCCTCCACCGTCACCATCGTCGCGATGATCGCGAGCTTCGTGCTCCTTGCGGCGGCCATGCGCGTGCTGCCGCTCGGCACCGCCTACGCCGTGTGGACCGGCATCGGGGCGATCGGCGCGTTCGCCGTCGGCATCGTCGTCCTCGGCGAGGCGGCGACGCCGATGCGCCTCGCCGCCGCGGCGATGATCCTTGCCGGCATCGCGCTGATGAAGATCTCCTCGTCCCATTGAGGCGGGGCGGGATGTCGCTAAGCTGGCGGCGGCGACAGACGGAATCTCCCATGGACGAGACGGACGCAATTCTTCGCACGGGCGGGCAGGTGCTCGCCGATGCGCTGGCGCGGAATGGGGTCGAGCGGGCCTTCTGCGTGCCCGGCGAGAGCTACCTCGCCCTTCTCGACGGGCTCTACGACACCCCGGTGCGGGTCACCGTCTGCCGGAACGAGGGCGGGGCGGCGATGGCGGCGGAGGCCTGGGGCAAGCTCACCGGACGCCCCGGCATCGTCATGGCGACCCGCGGCCCGGGGGCGGCCAACGCCTCCGGCGGCCTCCATGTCGGGCGGCAGGATTCGACGCCCATGATCCTCCTCCTCGGCCAGGTGGCGCGGCGCTGGCGCGACCGCGAGGCCTTCCAGGAGATGAACTTCAAGGCCTTCTTCGGCGAGGTCGCGAAGTGGACCGCCGAGATCGACGATGCCGCGCGGATCCCGGAATACGTGAGCCGCGCCTTCCACGAGGCGACCGCCGGGCGGCCGGGGCCGGTGGTGCTCGGCCTGCCCGAGGACATGCTGCGCGACCGCGTGGCGGTGGCCGACGCACTGCCCTGGACGGAGGTCGAGACCTGGCCCGGGCCGGCCCAGATGGCGCGGCTCGGGGAGCTGCTCCGGGGGGCGAAGGCGCCGCTCCTCGTCCTCGGCGGCTCGCGCTGGAGCGAGGCCGCGGTGCGGTCCGTCCGGCGTTTCGCGGAACGGTTCGCCTTGCCGGTCGCGTGCTCCTTCCGGCGCCAGATGCTGTTCGACCACGACCACCCGAACTATGCCGGCGACCTCGGCATCGGGCCGAACCCGGCGCTCGCGGCGCGGCTTCGGGATGCCGACCTCGTGCTCCTCGTCGGCGGGCGGATGAGCGAGATGGCGTCCTCCTCCTACGGCCACATCGCCATCCCCGAGCCCCGCCAGGCGCTGGTCCATGTCCATCCCGGCGCCGAGGAGCTCGGCCGGCTCTACCGCCCGACGCTCGCCATCAATGCGAGCCCGACGGCCTTCGCGGCGATGCTCGACGGCCTCGATCCGCCGGCGACGGTCCCATGGGCCGGGGAGGCGGCAAAGGCGAACGCGGCGTACCGGTCGTGGTCGGCGCCGGTGGAGAATCCGGGTCCGGTGCAGATGAGCCGCATCGTCGCCTGGCTGAACGAGCGCCTGCCGGATGATGCGATCCTCACCAACGGCGCCGGCAACTATGCCGGCTGGGTGCACCGCTTCTATCGCTTCCGCCGCTACGGCACCCAGCTCGCCCCGACCTCGGGAACGATGGGCTACGGCCTGCCGGCGGCGATCGCCGCCAAGCTCCGCCATCCCGGGCGCATCGTGCTGTGCTTCGCCGGCGACGGCTGCTTCCAGATGTCCTGCCAGGAGTTCGCGACCGCCGTCCAGGAGCGGGCCGCGGTCATCGTCGTCGTCGTCAACAACGGCATCCACGGCACCATCCGCATGCACCAGGAGCGCGACTATCCCGGTCGGCACATCGCCACCGACCTGGTCGACCCCGATTTCGCCGCCTTCGCCCGGGCGTGCGGCGGCCACGGCGAGACGGTCTCCGCCACGGAGGACTTCGCGCCCGCCTTCGAACGCGCGCTCGAGAGCGGCGGGCCGGCGCTGATCGACCTGAAATTCTCGCCCGAGGCGATCACCCCGTCGCGGACGATGAGCCAGATCCGCGGCACCGGCCGGGGCTGAGGGCGCGCTGCGCCGGCAGGGTCAGCGGAGGCCGAGCGGACCCTCGCCGCGGTCGAGGATGAGGGGGATGACGAGGTCCTCCTCGTCCTCGAGATGGCGGCCGAGCTTCCGGAGGAGCGCCTGGCCGGCGGCGGCATAGGCGTCGCCGGCGCGGAGCATCGCGTCGCGGTCGGTCTCGCTCGCGCGGAGGAACGCGTTGGCTGCGTCGAAGGCCGTCTCCATCGCGGCGTGGATGTTCCCGTGGTCCGTCTCGAGCACCTCGAAGCCGCGCAGCAACCGCGGCTCCGCCTGGCCGAATACGGGGAAGAACTGGTGGTCCTCGATGCTGTGGTGGGCTTCGAGATGGCCGAGGAAGGTCTGGAGCCGCGGGCGGAACCAGGCGCGGTATTCGGCCGCGGGCAGGCGGCCTTCCCGATAGTCCGCGGCGCCCTTGGCGAGGGCGAGGGCGGCCTGGCGGAATCCGTCGTGGATCGAGAGCCAGAAGCGGGCGAGCTCGCCGAGATTGGCGTGGGCCTGCCAGACACCGCGCGGATAGCGCTCGATCAGGAGTTTGAGGTCGTCGGGCCAGCCGGTGCGAAGGTCGAGGTCGAGGGTCATCGAGGGGGGACGCGAATAGGAGAGGGGGGCGTGGCCGACATATAGGGAGGAAGCGGCCGCATCCCAATCCCCGCCGGCCGGGCGGCTTGGCGCGTCCGGCCGGCCGTGGTACCGCTGCCGGAATGTTGGCGCGCGCCGGGCGTCGCCGGCGAGGAGGAAAACGAGATGAACTGGAAGGTCCTGACTGTCGCCGCGCTGATCGCCGCGTCCACGGCGGGCGTGGCGCGGGCCGACGAGTGGTTCGTCGTCGCCGGCCAGAACGAGAGCTGCGAGGTCGTCGACATGGTGCTTCCGGGCTACGGCAAGCTCGCCGGCCCCTACGCCACGCAGGAGGAGGCGATGAGCGAGATGAACCGCATCGCCCGCTGCGACCGGGCCAACACCGATCCCGATCCCGACGAGGACGGCCCGGCGCGCTGACCCGCCCGGCACGACCGGACGCAACACGAACGCCGGCCCTCGGGCCGGCGTTTTTCGTATGGGGAAACCGGATGCCCGCCCGGGCAGGGACAGCGACGATGGTACAGCCGGCTGGGCTCGAACCAGCGACCTACGGATCCACAATCCGGCGCTCTACCAACTGAGCTACGGCTGCACGTCGTTTGCGGGCGGAACCTAGAGTCTTCGCCGCGCCGGTTCAAGCGGAAAGCGCGGGGGCGGCGGGGAGTGGGTGGGCCTGCGGTCGCCGGGTCCCGAGATGGCGCCGGGTCCCGAAATGGCGAACGGCCCGGAGGGAGGAGCCGGGCCGTTCGTACGCTACAAGGTCGCGCGAGGGAGGAGTTACGCGGCCTTGATCTCCTTGAAGGACTTCTCGACGTGAGCCTGCATCGGCTTGCTCGCCTCGGTCACCACCTTCTGCGCGAGCTCCTGGAACTCCTTGAACTGCGCGGTCATGGTGTCGAACTGCTGGCGGGCGAACGCCGTCTGGAGCTCGATCACGTCGGCAAAGGTCTTGGCGCCGAAAAGGTCCTTGGCGAACGCGAAGGAGGCGTCGCTGTTGGCCTTGGCGACGTCGATCGCCTTGGAGCCGAAGGTGAAGGCGCCGTCGCGGGCGGTCTCGAACGTGTCTTCCACCGCCTCGGTGGTGTCCTCGGCCGCGGTCTTCATCTTGGCGTAGGCATCACGCGCCTGGGCGATGCCCTTCTCGGCGAACTCGCGAAACGCCACCGGAACCTCGAAATTGCTCGAGGGGATGCTGAACGCTTCGAACGGGGCCTTGAAGTCCATGGTCTCGGTCTTGCTCTTCGTCTTGGTCTGCGTAGCCATGATATCTGTCGCTTCCTCGGGGCATGGGTCACGATCATCGGCGCGGGGGCCGTGCCGAGGTCCATGCCTCTGGCCGGCGTCGTGCCTGTCCCGAGGATATAGGCGGTTCGTTTGTGCATTGCAATATTAATTTTGCGATGCACAAAACAGACTGGCACTGGAAGAGGCGGAGCCCGAGCGAAAGTCGGCGCCGGCAGCGCGCAACAAGTCGACGAGATCTTGCTCCCGAGGCGAGGCCGCGCTATGGCTCGCCTCATGAATTGATCCTCCCTCCATGAGCGATCGCAGGTCCGCTTGGCAACAGGCAGGCGGAGCTGTGTCGTCATTCATGGAGAATAGAGATGGGTCATTTCCCCCCTACATCGGACGGCCGCGATACTCTGACTGCTTCCAAGCGTCGTCTGTTCCCGGCTCGCTACGCCCGAAAGGATGCTCGCAGCCTGGTGCTGCGCTTGATCTACGGTCCCCAGTCGAACTCTACACAGGAAGTGATCGAAAGGGCCGGCCTCGCCGTCGGAGGCGGTCAGGATCCCGCGGCGAGCCGCCAGACCATCCAAAAGGTTCTGCCGCTCACGGGGTACGAGCCGGTTCGCTGCCGGCGGCTATTGGAGGACCTCGACCGGCTTCAGAAGTCCCGGTCGGCTGCCTAGCAGTTCAGAAAGGGCGCCCGCATTCGGGCGCCCCCCTGATCGCAGCGCGCGCGCTGGCGGTGCTTCTCCGATCCTGCGGCTCCCACTATCGCGAGGCTGTGCGGAAGGACATGCGAGCTCCGAGGCTCGATGCGAGGAGACGCTCGTTCTCCATCCTGCGACGGCGTGGGCTCGAATTTCCGGCACGTGGATATAGCCGGCGTCGGGGTCATGCCGGGATCTGGCAGGAAATCCCGATCTTCAGGATCGAGCCGTGTGGGCTACGTCCTGGTCTTGTCCATGACGTCGGCGGTGGCCCGCCCGACCATCTCGCCGATGTTCTTGCCCTGCTCGGCGAGTCCGGCCATCTGGCGGGCGACGAATTCCTGCTGCAGCGCAGCGATCTCCTCGACCGTGCGCGCCTGCACCAGGCGGTGGGCGAAGTCGAACGAGGCGTTGACGTTGTTCTCGACGAAGGCGAGCGCCTGGCGGCTGACCTCGGCGGCGCCGTCGCGCACCGACTTCGCCGAGCCCTCGGCCTTGGCGACGGCCTGCTGGGTCGCGTCGAGATACTGGCCGAGGGCCTTCCGCGCCTGCTCGACGCTCTTGTCCGCCATCTCCCGCATCTGGTCGGGGATCTCGAAGGGGGTGCGTTGCATGTCGTTGTCCCTTCCTGTCAGCCTGTCGTTCGGGAACAATAGGGCGGCGCGGGGCAAAGGCCAACCACCGGAGGTTAACCAACCGCGGAGGCGGCGCCCCGCCTCCATGGACGCTTAACCGGCCCCGGGCTAAGACCGGCGTGGAGCTTGAGGATGACCGCCCCGGTTGAAGGTGTGATGACGGCCTCATGGCGATGAACGGTCGCACGCGCAGCTATCTCGACCTGTCGGTGCTGCCGGCGGTGGGCGGGCTGGTGCTCGACCCGCGCCCGGCCTTCGTCTTCCGCGGCGACGGCAGCGCGCTCCTGTGGGCCAACGCCGCCGCCGTCGCCTTCTTCGGCGCGCCCGACATGGCGGGCCTCCTCGATCGCCGCTTCGCCCGCGGCGGCACGCTCGCCGCGCAGGTCGCCCGCCTCGCCAAGGCGCTGCCGGCCGACCATGATCGGCTCGAGGTGCTCCGCTTCAGTCTCGGCGTCACGCAGAGCGTGCTGTCCGCCGCCTGCCGTCGGCTCGACCTCGGCGGCGGCGCCCGTGCGGTTCTGGTCGTCGGGGCGGTGCCGGGGCCGCGCGAATCCCTCACCACCCGCGCCGAGACGCTTGCCGACGTCCTCGCCGGCGACGACAGCCTCGCCGCCGTGCTCGGCCCCGATGGCCGGGTGCTCGGCGCCTCGGGCGGGTTCGACGCGCTCGAGCCGGCGGGCCCGGCGCTCGACGCCCTCATCCTCGACGCCGAGCGCGCGGCGGATCCGGTGCTCCGCCGCAGCGTCGCTGCCGGCAGCCTCGCCCGCGACGCCGGCATCGCCCGCATCGCCGCGGGCGCGGAGCGTCTCTTCCTCCTCGTCGTCGGTCCCGGCCATCCGGTCGCGGCATCTGCGCCGGCGCCCGAGCCTCCCGCGCCGGCGCCCGAGCCCCCGCCGCGTCCCGCCGCGCCCGCTCCGGCGCCGCGGTCCGAGACCCGGACGGTGCGCTTCCTGTGGCGCACCGATGCCGATGGGACGTTCACCTTCGTCTCGCCCGAGTTCGCCGGCGCGGTGGGCCGCGACAACGTTCCGGCCGCCGACGAGCGCTGGACGGCACTGGCCGCGCGCGTGCCGGTCGGCGGGGCCGACGCTCTGGCGGATGCGCTCGCGCGCCTTGCCTCCTTCACCGACGTGACCGTCCGCTGGCCGGTGGCGGGGACGGGCGAGGCGGTCGCCGTCGCGGTCTCCGGCGTGCCGGAATTCGCCCGGGATCGCACGTTCCGCGGCTTCCGCGGCTTCGGCCTGGTGCGGCTCGACGATCGCCGGCCGGCGCCCGTCGCTGCGGCGGCGCCCGCCGCGCCCCCTCCCTCCGAGGCGCTCGCGGCGCCCGCGAGGGAGGCCCGCGCCGCCCCGGCGGACGATCTCGACGACGTCGCGCGCGAGCTGATCGAGGGCGCGCCGCATCACGATGCGCCGGCCGCGCCGGCGCCGGTCGCGGCCCCGCCGGCGGAGACGCCCCCCGCCTCGTCGAACATCGTGCGGATGCCGGCGGCCCCGACCCGCATCCTACCGCCGCGTCCGCTCAGCGGACACGAGGAGGATGCCTTCCGCCGGATCGCGGAGGCGCTCGGCGCGCGGATGGCAGAGCCCGCGCCGCCGGAGATCGTGCCGCCGCTGCCGCCCGTGCCGCCGCGCCCGGCGGCGCCCGACACGACGATCCTCGACCGCCTGCCCGTCGGCGTCGTGGTCTATCGCGGCGAGGTGACGCTCCACGCCAACCGCGCCCTCGTCGAGATGCTCGGCCACGCGGATCGGAACGCCTTCGTCGCGGCGGGCGGCATCGCCGCGATGTTCCCCGCCGAGGGCGGGGTGGAGGGGCCGCGCGGCGGCCGCCTCGAGGTGCGGCGCGCCGACGGAACCGATCTCGCGGTCGAGGCGCGGCTCCACGTCGTGCCGTGGCCCGAGGCGCCGGCGATGATGCTGACGCTTCTCGCCGCCGCCGAGGCGCCGGTGGAGGACGCGGCGCCGGAGGCGGGGCTCGCCGGCCGCGTCCGCGAGCTCGAGACGATCCTCGACACCGCCACCGACGGCGTCGTCCTGATCGAGGGCGACGGGCGGATCTCCGGCCTCAACCACACGGCCGAGGCCCTCTTCGGCGTCGAGAGCGGCGACGTGGCCGGCGCCCCCTTCACCGACCTCCTCGCCGAGGAGAGCCGGCGATCGGCGATCGACTACATCGACGGCCTCTCCGCCAACGGCGTGGCGAGCGTCCTCAACGACGGGCGCGAGGTGATCGGCAAGGCGTCGCGCGGCGGCCTCATCCCGCTGTTCATGACCATCGGCCGCCTCGGCGAATCCGGCAAGTACTGCGCCGTGCTCCGCGACATCACGCACTGGAAGAACGTCGAGGTCGAGCTCGTCGCCGCGCGGCGCGCGGCGGAGGCGGCCAATGCGCAGAAGTCCGAGTTCCTGGCCAAGATCAGCCATGAGATCCGCACCCCGCTCAACGCCATCATCGGCTTCTCGGAGGTGATGATGGAGGAGCGCTTCGGCCCCATCGGCAGCGACCGCTACCGCAGCTATCTCCGGGACATCCACGTCTCGGGCGAGCACCTGATGAGCCTCATCAACGACCTCCTCGACCTCTCCAAGGTCGAGGCCGGCAAGCTCGACCTCGATTTCGAGGCAGTGTCGCTTAACGAGGTCATCCGCGACGTGGTGGCGCTGATGCAGCCGCAGGCCAACCGCGAGCGCATCATCATCCGCACGTCGCTCTCGACCAGCCTCCCGAGCGTCGTCGCCGACGTCCGCTCGCTTCGCCAGATCCTCCTCAACCTCCTCTCCAACGCGATCAAGTTCACCCGTTCCGGCGGCCAGGTGATCGTCGCCACCGCGCTCGAGGAGAACGGCGAGGTGGTGATCCGGATCCGCGACACGGGCATCGGCATGAACCCGGGCGACATCGACATCGCGATGAAGCCGTTCCGGCAGGTGGCGACCTCCGGCCGCGCCCGCGAGGGCACCGGGCTCGGCCTGCCGCTCACCAAGGCGCTGGTCGAGGCCAACCGGGCGAGCTTCGCCATCGACAGCGTCCCCGACCAGGGCACGCTGGTCCGCGTCACGTTCCCCACGACCCGGGTACTCGCCGGCTGAGCGCCGGGCGGGCCTGCCCCGATCGCCCGTCGGCTCTCGGGGGCCGGCGCCCTTACGTCGCGAGCTCCGGCAGGTCCCGGAAGAGGTCCAGCGCCTCGGGGTTGGCGAGGGCCTCGCGGTTCTTCACCGGCCGGCCATGGACGATCTCGCGGACGGCGAGCTCGACGATCTTGTTCGACTTGGTCCGCGGGATGTCGGCGACCGCGACGATCTTCGCCGGGACGTGGCGGGGGCTCGCCCCGGTGCGGATCACCTGTTTGATCCGCGCGACGAGCGTATCGTCGAGGACCGCGCCCTCCTTGAGGCGGACGAAGAGCACGATGCGCACGTCGTTGTCCCAGTCCTGGCCGATGGCGAGCGCCTCGAGGACCTCGGGAATGGTCTCGACCTGCGCGTAGATCTCGGCGGTGCCGATGCGCACGCCCCCCGGGTTGAGCGTGGCGTCCGAGCGGCCGTGGATGATCATGCCGCCGTGCGCGGTCCACTCGGCGAAGTCGCCGTGGCACCAGATGCCGGGGAAGCACTCGAAATAGGCGGCGTGGTACTTCGCGCCGTCGGGGTCGTTCCAGAAGCCGACCGGCATCGAGGGGAACGGCTCGGTGCAGACCAGCTCGCCCTTGCCGGCGGGGAGCGGAGCCCCGGTCTCGTCGCGGACGTCGACCGCCATGCCGAGGCCCGGACCCTGGATCTCGCCGCGCCACACCGGCCGGGTCGGGACCCCGAGGACGAAGCACGAGACGATGTCGGTGCCGCCGGAGATCGAGGCGAGGTGGATGTCGCGCTTGATGCCCTCGTAGACGAAGTCGAAGCTCTCCGGGGCGAGCGGCGAGCCGGTCGACATCATCATGCGGACGGTGCGAAGGTCGTGGCTCTCGATCGGGCGGAGGCCGGACTTCTTCACCGCGTCGATGTACTTGGCCGAAGTGCCGAAGACGCTCATCCCCTCGGCCACGGCATAGTCGAACAGCGCCGACGGGCCGGGGTGGAAGGGCGAGCCGTCGTAGAGGAGCAGCGTCGCCTCGCTGGCGAGGCCGGTGACCAGCCAGTTCCACATCATCCAGCCGCAGGTGGTGAAGTAGAACAGCTTCTCGCCGGCGACGAGGCTCGACTGGAGCTGGTGCTCCTTGAGGTGCTGGAGCAGCGTGCCGCCGGCCGAGTGCACGATGCACTTGGGCATGCCGGTGGTGCCGGAGGAGAACAGGATGTAGAGCGGGTGGTCGAACGGCAGGCGGAGATATTCGACCGGCTTCCCAGCGTAGGGCGCCATGAACGCCTCGAGCGTCCGCCCCCCGGGCAGGCGGGCCGCTGTCTCCTCGGCGCGGCCGAGATAGGGGACGACCACGACCGGCGGCGCGCCGGGGAGGGCGGCGACGATCTCGGCGAGCTTGTCGCCGTTGTCGATCACCTTGCCGGCATAGTAGTAGCCGTTGGCGGCGATGAGCAGCTTCGGGGCGATCTGGCCGAAGCGGTCGAGCGCCCCGCGCGGCCCGAAGTCGGGCGAGGCCGACGACCACACCGCGCCGAGCGAGGCGGCGGCGAGCGTCGCGGCGATCGTCTCCGGCATGTTGGGCATCAGCGCGGCGACCCGGTCGCCGGGCCCGATCCCGACATCGCGGAAGGCCTGCTGCAGGCGGGAGACGAGATCGTGCAACTGCCGCCAGGAGAGGCGGGTCTCGACCCGGTCCTCGCCGCGGAACACGATGGCCTCGCCGTCGTCGCTCCGGCGGAGGAGGTTCTCCGCGTAGTTGAGCCGCGCCCCGGGAAAGAATCGCGCGCCGGGCATGCGGTCGCGGTCGAGGAGCGGGACATCGCCCTTGTCCCCGACGACGCCGGCGAAGTCCCACATGAGGTTCCAGAACGCGCCGGGATCCGCCACCGACCAGGCGTGAAGCGCGTCGTAGTCCGGCAGCGCGCGGCCCGAGCGGCGCTCGGCCTCACGCGCGAAACGCGTGATCGGCAGCGCCTCGATCCCGTGCGGGATCCACAATGGAAAGTCGGTCGGACCGGTCACGGGCACAGCTCCGGAAGCCTCGGGAGAGCGGGGAAGTTCAAGAAATCCCTTGCGGATCGGGGGTTTTCTTCCTATCCGGGGGCCGGCTAGTCAAGAGGCGAATGGCGCAGATGGCAGCGTCCGGATCCCGCGGCACAAGGCGGCTCGCGGTGATTGTGCTGGCAATCGTCGGCGTGATCGGCGCGGTTGCCGTCGCCGTACCGTTCCTCATATCGAGCGATGCCGTCAAGAAGCGCATCTCCGACCAGCTCACCCACTGGACCGGGCGCCAGTTCACCTTCACCGGCGACGCCAAGCTCCGCCTGTTCCCCTATCTCACGGTCCGGCTCCAGAACGTCCGCCTGGCCAATCCCGGCGGCAAGGGCGCCTTCATCTCCGCCGGGAACATGACCGGCAAGCTCGAGATCCTGCCGCTCCTCGCCGGGCGGCTCGAGTTCGCCGAGTTCCGGCTGGCGAGCCCGACCATCGCGCTCCGCGTCGATGCGGACGGGCAGCCCAACTGGGTGCTCGACCAGGGCGTCGTCGGCACGCTCGCCTCCAAGGGCGATTCGGAGCTGCCGGCCGACGATCCCGCGCCGCCGACCCCGCGGGCGGACCTCGAGCTCGGCCGGTTCCTGATCCGCAACGGCACCGTCTCCTATTCCGATGCACGGAACGCGATGAACGAGACGTTCTCCGACGTGAACGTCGACCTCAACTGGCAGAACACGATCGACGCCGCGACCGGCAAGGGCAAGTTCACCTGGCGCGGTCAGCGGGTCTCCTTCACCGGCGACGTCCGCGCGCCGCTGACGCTGCTCGCCGGCGGCGATTCCCCGCTCCGCGTCACCGCCGAGGCGGCGCCCGCCAGCCTCTCCTTCGACGGCGTCGCGCGGCAGTTCGACGGCATGCAGCTCGAAGGCGACGTCAGCCTCGCGGTGCCTTCCGTGGCGGCCCTCGCCGCCTGGCTGGGGGCTCCGGTCGGCGACCATCTCGTGATCGGGTCGGCGTCCATCTCCGGCGTGTTGTCGTGGTTCGCCGCGACGCTCAGCTTCAACAACGCCACCGTCAACGTCGACGGCAATGTCGGCGAGGGCGCCCTCACCGCGATGCTGAAGGGCGGCAAGCCCAACATCCAGGGCACGCTCGACTTCGCCCGCTTCGATTTCGCGCCGCAGATCGCCGCGGTCGCCGCCTCGCTCGACGCCGCCGGGGCATGGCGGCAGGCCCCGATCGACCTGCCGGTGGTCCGCTCCGTCGACCTCGACCTTCGCCTCTCCGCGGGGCAGGCCCTTGCCGGCAACGTCGAGATCGGCCCGCTCGCGGCGAGCGTCCTCGTCAATGACGGCGTGCTGCTCGCGGAGGTGGGGGAAGCCCATCTCGGCGCCGGCCAGCTCGACGCCAGCCTCAGGGCGACGCAGGTGGACGGCGTCCTCGCGGCGACCGCCTCGGCCAAGGGCGACGACGTCGCGATAAAGACCGTCGCCGGCCTGTTCGGCCTGTCGGGCATCACCGGCAGGGGCGAGGTCTCGACCCGACTCTCCGCCGAGGGCGCGACGTGGGGCGCGTTCGCCGCCGACATCGCCGGCACGGTGAGCGTCGATGCGTCCGACGGCGTGATCGAGGGCATCGACCTCGGCCGCGTGCCGGCCGCGCTCGCCGGCGAGGGGACGCCGAGCCCGATGGGGGGCAGCACCGGCTACGGCCGCCTCGCCGCCAACGTCACGGCGGCCGGGGGTCTCTTCGCCACCGACGATCTCGTCCTCGAATCTCCGGCCTATCGCCTCGATCTCGTCGGCAAGCTCGCGCTTGCCGGGCCGACGGTCGAGGCCCGCGGGGTGCTGACGCTGCTCGGCGAGCCGCCGCGCGACGTGCCGTTCCTGGTCGGCGGCCCGCTTTCGGCGCCCGCCTTCCAGCCCGACCTCGGGGCGCCGCTGCCCCGCATGCCCTCCGGCGAGATCGGCGGAACCCCGGGCAGCGACGGCTGACGCCGATCAACGGTCCCCGGCCGCCGCGAGCCGTTCCGCGCGCTCGCGCTCGACCGCGCGGCGCTTGGTGACGATCGAGGCGACGATCACGCCGGCCGCGACGAGGCCGATGAGGATGGTGCTCACCGCGTTGATCTCGGGCGTCACCCCCAGTCGCACCTGGCTGTAGATCTTCATCGGCAGCGTGGTCGCCCCCGGGCCGGTGGTGAAGCTGGCGATCACCAGGTCGTCGAGCGAGAGGGTGAAGGCGAGCATCCAGCCGGCGACCACCGCCGGTGCGATCAGCGGCAGCGTCACCACGAAGAACGTCTTGAGCGGCGGGCAGCCGAGGTCGAGGGCGGCCTCCTCGAGGCTCCGGTCGAAGGTCACTAGCCGCGACTGGACGACCACGGCGACGAAGCACATCGAGAAGGTGATGTGGGCGAGGACGATCGTCCAGAAGCCGCGGGCGAAGCCGATGGCGACGAAGAGGAGGAGGAGCGAGAGACCGGTGATCACGTCGGGCATGACCAGCGGCGCGTAGACCATGCCCGAGAACAGCGAGCGCCCGCGGAACCGCCCGTAGCGGGTGAGCGCGATCGCCGCGAGCGTGCCGAGGACGGTCGCGACGCTCGCCGAGATCAGTGCCACGCGGAGCGTCACCCAGGCGGCGTCGAGAAGCGCCTGGTTGCGGAACAGTTCGCCGTACCACCGGGTCGAGAACCCGCCCCACACCGTCACCAGCTTGGAGGCGTTGAACGAGTAGATCACCAGGAGGAGGATCGGGAGATAGAGGAACGCCATCCCCAGCGTCACCGCCGTGACGTTGAACCACGAGGTACGCTTCATCGCGCCGCCTCCTGGCGCTTCGCCTCCATGTTCTGGAAAAGGACAATGGGGATGACGAGGATGAGGAGGAGGATGACCGCGACGGCGGAGGCGAGCGGCCAGTCGCGGTTGTTGAAGAACTCCGACCACAGCGTCTTGCCGATCATCAGCGTGTCGGAGCCGCCGAGGAGGTCGGGGATCACGAACTCGCCGGTGACCGGGATGAAGACGAGGAAGCAGCCGGCGACGACCCCGGGCAGCGACAGCGGGAAGGTGATCTTCCAGAACGCGCGGACCGGCGGGCAGCCGAGGTCGGCGGCGGCCTCGAGCAGGGTGTGATCCAGCCGCTCCAGCGCCGCGTAGAGCGGCAGCACCATGAACGGCAGGTAGGAATAGACGATGCCGATATAGACCGCCCAGTTGGTGTTGAGGATGGTGAGGGGATCGTCGATCACCCCGGTCCACAGGAGGAACTGGTTGAGGAGCCCCTCCTTCTTGAGGATGCCGATCCAGGCGTAGACCCGGATCAGGAACGAGGTCCAGAACGGCAGGATGACGAGCATCACCAGCGTCGCCTGCCAGCGCTTCGGCGCCCGCGCCATGCCGTAGGCGATCGGGTAGGCGACCAGCAGCGTCAGCACCGTCGAGACCGCCGCGATCCAAAGGCTCGAGAGATAGGCGTTGAGGTAGAGGTTGTCCTCGGTGAGCCAGATGTAGTTGTCGAACGAGAATTCCTGGAACGCCGCCACCAGCCCGGCGATGCCGTCGGCGAAGGTCAGCACCGGCGTATAGGGCGGCTGCGCCACCGCCGTCATCGAGAACGAGATCTTGAGGACGATCAGGAACGGGACGAGGAACAGCGCCACGAGCCACAGATAGGGCACGGCGACCACCAGCCAGCGGGCGAGGCCGCGGCGCTCGCGCGGGGCGGACCGGGGGGCGGGAAGGGCGGCGGCGTGCGTCGTCATGGCGCAAGCTTAGCATCGGGATCGTGGGGACTGCCATCGTCCTGATGCTCGGGCCGTTCCGCGGGCGGATCGGTGTCGCGCTCACGGGAGCGATCGCCCGAACCTGCTTCCGAAGTACGAGCGGGGCGAGCCGCGAAGGATGCGTCCCTTGCCCCTCGTCGACGGGCGCGGGGGGCTGTGTCGGCGACGTCCGGCGCGCCCGGCGACGGACGCCTTTCCCTCCGCCGGCATTGCGGGCATAAGGCCCCCTTCGTGGCGGACTCGGCGGGGGAAAGGCCGGCATTGGCGCATCTCGACAAGCATCTCAGGAAGGTCGGGCATCTCGAGGAGGCGAGCTCCTCGGTGTCCCGGCCCTTCGCGGCGCCCGGCCTCGCCGGCACGTTCCTCGTCATCATCCTCGTCTTCGCCATCGCCACCACCGCGGCGGGCCCGCTGTCGCTCTACGTGATCGCCGCGGCGGTGATCAGCGGCTACATGGCGCTCTACGTCGGCGCCAACGACGTCGCCAACAATGTCGGCCCGGCCGTCGGGGGCCGGGCGATGACGCTCGGTACCGCGCTGGCGCTGGCCGCGATCTTCGAGGCGGCGGGCGCGCTGATCGCCGGCGGCGACGTGGTGGAGACCATCTCCAAGGACATCATCCGCCCGCAGGCGGGGATGACGGCGCTCGACTTCATCCTCCTGATGATGGCGGGCTCCCTCGCCTCGGCGCTCTGGATCCACCTTGCGACCTATCTCGGCGCGCCGGTCTCGACGACGCATTCGGTGGTCGGCGGCGTGATCGGCGCCGGCATCGCCGCCTCGGGCATCAACGTCGTCCACTGGCCGACCATGGGGGCGATCGCGGCGAGCTGGGTGGTCTCGCCGGTGATGGGCGGGGCGATGGCGGCGGGACTCTACTGGGTCATTCGCCGGCTCATCATCGACCGGCCCGAGCCGTTCGCCGCCGCGCGCCGCTGGCTGCCGGCGATCGTGGCGGTGATGGCCGGCGTCTTCACGCTCTACCTCGCCACCAAGGGCCTGCCGGATTCGTGGCGGCCCTCGCTCGCGATGCGGTTCGGGATCGCGGCGGCGGTACTGGTCGCGGCCGGCGCCGCGTCGGTGCCGTGGATCCGCGCCCAGTCGGCCGGGATCGAGGGCGCCGGGCGGCCGGTGACGGCGCTGTTCAGCCTGCCGCTGATCGCGGCGGCCGCGCTCCTCTGCTTCGCCCACGGCGCCAACGACGTCGCCAACGCGATCGGCCCGCTGGCGGCGATCGTCGCGGCGGCGCAGACCGGCACGGCGGCGCCGACGGAAGTGCCGCTGCCGCTCTGGGTGCTATTCATCGGCGCCATCGGCATCTCGCTCGGCCTCGCCCTGTTTGGGCCGACGGTGATCCGCACGGTGGGCGAGAAGATCACCAAGATGAACCCGAGCCGGGCCTATTGCGTGGCGCTGTCGGCGGCGGCGACGGTGCTGCTCGCCTCGGCGCTGGGGCTGCCGATCTCCTCGACCCACGTCGCGGTGGGCGGGGTGTTCGGCATCGGGCTGCTCCGCGAGGCGATCACCAACAAGGGCATCCCCAACCCGGCCGTGCGGCCGCGGACGCGCTCGCTCCGCATCTCGGAGCTGAACGAGACGCCGGAGCAGGCCGTGGCGCGGTCGCGCAAGCGCGAGCGGCGGAAGCTGGTGCGGCGCCAGTACGGCATCTCGATCGGCGCGGCCTGGGTGATCACCGTGCCGGCGACGGCGACGATCGCGATCCTGCTCTACGCGATCCTCTCGGCCGCCTCGGGCAACTGAGGCCCGCCCTCGCGAACGGTGCGGGCGAAGCCGCGCACCAGGTCGACGATCTGCTTGTTGGTGATGAGCCGCACCGCTTCGGCGAGCGTGACCCAGTGGCGGTAGCGCTCGCCGGTCTCGCGCCAGGCCTCGAGCTGGCGCTCGACGCGGAGCGGATAGACCTCCACCTCGATGACCATGCGGCCCATGCCGCGCGTCTTCCAGGCCCGGTAGGAGCCGATTGGCCGCCGCGCCACGACGCCCTCGACGCCGGCCTCGTCATAGGCCTCGCGCGCCGCCGAATCCCACGGCGTCATCTGCTCCGGGATGCGGCCCTTGGGGAAGATCCAGTGGCCGCGTTGGCGCGAGGTGACGAGGAGGAACACCGGCGTGCCCTCGACCACGGCATAGGGGATGACGCCGCTCTGGTGCTCGCCGACCGGGGCGTGGGCCGGCGGCGGCGGGGTGAACCGCTCGAGGAGGGCAATCGCGGTCTCGGTGAACATCGGCGCTCGCGCTCCTCCGCTTCGGGTGCCCCTCAGTAGCCGGGGTGGACGAGGCGATGCAACGGCGGAGTGGAGCCAGGATGATGCGGACCGTCGCGGGGGCCGTGTGGTCGCCCGGGACCCTACCGCGTCAGGACGACGCCGCCGTCGCGGGACCAGGTGAGCCAGACGCGGTCGTCCCAGCTGATCGGGCGCTCGACGAGGCGGGTGCGGTTGGTCACCGTCGCCTTGATGGTGGCGCCGGTCGGCAGGCGGACGTGGTAGATCGAGACGTCTCCGAGATAGGCGATGTCCCAGACCTCGCCCGAGACGGCGTTGACGGCGCCCTCCGGTGGCGGATCGAGCGAGATCGCCACCTTCTCGGGCCGGATCGCGAACCAGGCGGGGTCGCCCTTCTGCGCGTCCGTCGTCTGCGCGACCTCGACCACCGCGCCGGTTTCGGAAGACTCCATGCGCACGGTGCGGTCGAAGGTCGAGGTGACGCGGCCCTCGATGAGGTTGATGTCGCCGATGAAGTCGGCGACGTAGCGCGAGTTCGGCTGCTCGTAGATCTCGGCCGGCGTCGCCACCTGGATGATCCGGCCCTGGTCCATCACCGCGATCCGGTCGGCGACGGTCATCGCCTCCTCCTGGTCGTGGGTGACGATGACGAACGTGAGGCCGAGGCGCTGCTGGAGGTCGATGAGCTCGAACTGGGTCTCCTCGCGAAGCTTCTTGTCGAGCGCGGCGAGCGGCTCGTCGAGAAGGAGGACCTTGGGGTTGCGGGCGAGCGAGCGGGCGAGTGCGACGCGCTGGCGCTGGCCGCCGGAGAGCTGGTGGGGCTTGCGCCGGGCGAAGGGCGCGAGCTTGACGAGATGCAGCATCTCCTCGACACGGCGCGCGATCTCGGCCTTCGGCACCCGGTCCTGCCGGAGGCCGAAGCCGATATTGGCCTCGACGCTCATGTGCGGGAAGAGCGCGTAGGACTGGAACATCATGTTGGTCGGCCGCCGGTAGGGCGGCACGCCGGCAAGGCTCTGCCCGTCGAGAAGGACGTCGCCCGACGTCGGCTGCTCGAAGCCGGCGATCATCCGCATCAGCGTGGTCTTCCCGCAGCCCGAGGGCCCGAGCAGGGCGAAGAACTCGCGCTCGTAGATGTCGAGGGAGAGGTCGTTGACCGCGACGAAGTCCCCGAAACGCTTGGTAACGCCGCGGAAGGCGATGAACGGACGCGCCGCGGGATCGTCCCACGGCGCGAACTTCCTTCGGATCGGCCCGAGAGCCTGGGGCGGCATGGTCAGGCCATCGCCTCCGGCTGCCTGGGGGCCGGCCTCATTCGCCGGCCTTGATGCTGGTCCACATGCGGGTCAGCGCCCGCTGCACGCGCGGCTCGTAGCTGGTCGAGGTGAACAGCCGGTCCAGCGTCTCCTGGCTCGGATAGATCGCCTCGTCGGAGATCACGTCCTCGCTGAGCAGGGGCTGCGAATCGATGTTGCCGTTGGCATAGAAGACGTAGTTGGAATTGGCGGCGGCGACCTCGGGCCGCATCATGAAGTTGATGAACTCGAGCGCCTCGTCCGGATGCGGCGCATCGGCGGGGATGACGAAGCTGTCGAACCACATCTGCGCGCCCTCGCGGGGGATGATGTACTCGATGTTGACCCCGTTGCCGGCCTCGTCGGCCCGGTCGCGGGCCTGGAGGATGTCGCCCGAGTAGCCGATCGCGACGCAGATGTCGCCGTTGGCGAGCGCGTTGATGTACTCCGACGAATGGAACTTCTGGACGTAGGGCCGGATCGCCTTCAGCGTCTCGCCGGCCTTCTCGATGTCCGGGATGGCCTTCGAATCGGGCTCGAGCCCGAGATAGGCGAGGGTGCTCTGGACGATGTCCTCCGGGGCGTCGAGGAGGTGGATGCCGCAATCGGCGAGCTTGGCGGCATTGGCCGGGTCGAAGATCACCGCCCAGGTGTCGAGGTCCATGGCGCCGAGGCGCTCCTCGACCTTGTCGACGTTGATGCCGATGCCGACCGTGCCCCACATGTAGTCGACGGCGTACTCGTTGCCCGGGTCGTAGAACGCGAGCTTGTTCATCACGAAGGGCCACATGTGGACGAGGTTGGGCAGCTTCGATTTGTCCAGCTTCATCAGCGTGCCGGCCTTGATCTGGCGCGACATGTTGGCGTCGGTCGGCACGACGATGTCGTACCCGGAGCCGCCGGCGAGCAGCTTGGTCTCGACGATGTCGTTGTTGTCGTAGACGTCGTAGACGACCTTGATGCCGGTTTCCTCGGTGAACTGCTTGAGGACCTCGTCGTCGATGTAGTCCGACCAGTTGTACACGTTGACCACGCGTTCCTGGGCTTGACTGCCGACCGCGGTCAAGCCCACGAAACCAGCGAGCAACACGGCACGCAGAGCGGTGCGCTTCTTCATGCTGAACCTATCCCCCATCGGCGCGGGTCCCAATCACATGGCGATTGTCGTAGGTGTTCGGAGCAAACGTCAAGGCTTCCCGTCGGCAGCGAGGCGCCATCGCGCCGTTCCGGGCCGGAATTCCCTCGCGCGGGCGCGGGCCGCGTGAAGATTTTCATCGCCGGCTGCGCCCGGAGCGGGACCTCCATGACCCGCGGGCTGATGGGCTCCTTCGCCGACACCTATACGCACGGCGACTTCGACTACGACACCGAGGCGCCGGAATCGTTCTTCGACTCGCTCGAGCGGCCGGAGCGGAACGTCGTCGTCAAGCGCATATCCACCAGCCACCTGACCCTGCCGCGGCTCGCCGCCGACATCGCCCTGGTCTACTGCGTCCGCCATCCCTTCGACGTGCTGACCAGCGCGCATCCGGGGTACCCGGAGCGCCGCTTCTACGTCTCCGAGGCGCGGTGGCGGGCGGAATACGCGGCATATGGCCTGCTGCGCGGGCTCCAGCCGTCGCGGGACATCCTGGTGCTCCGCTACGAGGACACCGTGACGGATCCCGACGCCGCGCAGCGCCGCATCGCCGAGCGCCTCGGCCTCGTGATCGCCGCCCCGTTCAGCGCCAATCCGGCCGGCGTGTCGATCCGCACCAGCTCGCTCGAGAAGTGGAAGCGCGAGCCGGCGCTCGGCAACTATCTCGACACGTTCGACCGGCCGTTCCTCGCCGAGATCGGCCGGTTCTGCGAGGCGTTCGGGTATGCCGTGCCGGCGCGCTACCGCGCCTGGTTCCCCGAGGCGATCCGCCGGAAGCCGTGGCGGCGGCTCGCCCGCGACCTCGCCGCGCCGCGGGTCTCGCGGCTCCCCGGCAATCCGATCATCCGCCCCGAGATGCTGCCCGATGCGCTCGGCGCCAACATCAACGGGCCGTCGCTGATCCGGACCCCGGACTGGCTGCCGGGGCGGCTTGGCCGCTACTACCTCTACTTCGCCCATCACGGCGGCGACCATATCCGGCTCGCCTATGCCGACAGCCTCTCGGGCCCGTGGACGATCCACGAGGGCGGAACGCTCAGGCTGTCGGACGCGCCGGCCTGCCGGGGCCATGTCGCGTCGCCGGACGTGCATGTCGACCGGAAGCGCCGCCGCATCCGGATGTATTTCCACGGCCCGACGGCACGCCGCGGCGGCCCCCAGCTCTCCTTCGTGGCGCGGTCGAAGGACGGCCTCGCGTTCAAGGCCTCGCCCGAGCCGCTGGCCGGGCCCTACCTCCGCATGATCCGCATCGACGGCGGCTGGCTGGGCGTCGACCAGGCGGGATCGGTGTACCGGTCGGCCGACGGCCTCGGCGCCTTCACCCGCCGCGAGGCGGCGCTCGAATTCGCCTTCGCCGACGTGAAGTCGACCGGTCCGGTCGTGCTCCGGCACCTCGCGCTGCACCGCGTCGGCAGGGCGCTCCACGTCTACTACACGCGGCGGGGCGACGCGCCGGAACGCATCTGGCGCGGGACCATCGACCTCCTGCCGGATTGGGACGCCTGGCGGATGGGGGACGAGCGGCCGATCCTCTCGCCGGAGCTCCCCTGGGAGGGAGCGGACCTGCCGGTCGTGCCGTCGTCGCAGGGCATCGCGCGGGGCTTCGTCAACGAGCTCCGCGATCCCGCGATCTTCGCGACGCGGGAACGGACCTTCCTCCTCTACTCGGTCGCCGGCGAGGCGGGAATCGCGATTGCGCGCCTCCGCTGAGGGCCGCCGGCCCGGCCCCCGTTGCCGAAAGGGGCGGAGTTGCGCGAGACTGGCGTCCCAAGCCGGCCGGTCCCGGATCGCCCGGGAGCGCAGCAACGAAGAGCAGGGATCGTGAAGCGGAAGAAGACACAGGCGAAGGCGCCCGAGAAGACGCGCGGCGTCACTTCGCACGAGGAGGCGCGGGCGTGGCTCGCCGAGCGCAAGATCGAGGACATCGAGTGCGTGGTGCCCGACCAGGCGGGGGTCGCCCGCGGCAAGATGATGCCGGTGCAGAAATTCCTCGACACGCCGACCATGTCGATGCCGGGCTCGATCTTCACCCAGACGATCGCCGGCGACTGGCCCGAGGACGACGACCAGTTCCAGTACGACCGCGCCGACCGCGACATGCACCTCGAGCCGGACTTCTCGACCCTCGCCGTGGTGCCGTGGGAGGAGGACCCGACGGCCCAGGTGATCCACGACGCCTACCATGCCGACGGACGGCCGGTGGAGATCGCGCCGCGCCAGGTGCTCCGCCGCATCGTCCAGCTCTACGAGAACCGGGGCTGGGCGCCGGTGGTGGCGCCCGAGATCGAGTTCTACCTGGTGCAGCCCAACAAGGACCCCGACTACCCGCTGCAGCCGCCCGCCGGCCGCTCGGGCCGGCCGGAAACGGCGCGGCAGTCCTACTCCATCGCCGCGGTCAACGAGTTCGACGAGCTGTTCGACGATATCTACCATTTCTCGGAGGCGCAGGACCTCGAGATCGACACGCTGATCCACGAGGAAGGCGCCGCGCAGATGGAGATCAATCTCCGCCACGGCCACCCGGTGGTGCTCGCCGACCAGGTCTTCCAGTTCAAGCGCACCATCCGCGAGGCGGCGCTGCGCCACGACATGTACGCCACGTTCATGGCCAAGCCCATGTCGAGCGAGCCGGGCTCGGCGATGCACATCCACCAGTCGGTGACCGACCTCAAGACGGGCCGGAACATCTTCTCCGACAGCAACGGCGACCCGACGCCGGAGTTCTTCTCCTTCATCGGCGGCTCGCAGAAGTACCTGCCGGCGGTGATCTGCATGCTCGCCCCTTACGTCAACTCCTACCGGCGGCTGGTGCGCTCGGCCTCGGCACCGGTGAACACCATGTGGGGCTACGACAACCGCACCGTGGGGCTGCGCGTGCCGACCTCCTCGCCCGCGGCGCGGCGGGTCGAGAACCGCATCCCCTCGTCGGACGCCAATCCGTATCTCGCGATCGCCGCCTCGCTCGCCTGCGGGTATCTCGGCATGGTCGAGGGGCTGACCTGCAGCGACCCGGTGACCGACGGCGCCAACGACGACGAGATCATGCTGCCGCGCGGGCTGCTCGAGGCGGTGGCGCTGTTCGAGGATTGCAACGAACTGGTGGAGATCTTCGGCAAGAGCTTCGTCGTCACCTATCGCGCCATCAAGCAGGCCGAGTTCGAGACCTTCATGCAGGTCATCTCGCCCTGGGAGCGGGAGTACCTGCTGCTGAACGTGTGACGGTTCCAGTGAAGGTCCGCGATGCGATCAGGCTCATCGAACAGGACGCGTCGCTAGAGCGGCGCGCCGGGACACCGAGACGTGCGGCCGCGCCCGCCAGGATCCCGCCCCGGTGTTCCCGGTCTTCCATTTCGCTCAGGGGTCCGGGTCTGGCGCTTGCGCGCTTCGCCCGGGACGACCGGCGCGGCGGGCGATCGCGACATTGAGGATCGCCCCCGGTAAAGCCCCGGAGAGGATGTCATATCCTGTTTGACAGGATGCGAATGTCGGAATAGACGTTCGTCGTGATAAAGAGCTTCCGGGACCGCGACACAGAACGGCTCTTTTCGGACCAGCCCGTGCCGCGCTGGCATCGGATGGAACGCATCGCGCGGCGGAAATTGCTGCATCTCAATGCGGCGAAGACGTTGGGCGACCTGCGCTCGCCGCCGGGCAACCGTCTTGAGGCGTTGAGAGGTGATCGGGCGGAACAGCACAGTATCCGGATCAACGATCAGTGGCGGATCTGTTTTCGATGGGTCGACGGCGATGCGTGGGATGTTGAGATAGTCGATTATCATTGACGTCCGGTCCGCTGCGAAAACCGAGGCCGATCGTGGCCATAGAATGGAGTCCGTCATGGCGACGCTTCCGCCGATCCCGCCGGGGGAAATCCTCATCGAGGAGTACCTGAAGCCCCTCGGCATCAGCCAGAACCAGTTGGCTCGAGATATCGACATCCCAGTCAGTCGGGTGTCCGAGATCGTTCGTGGCACGAGGTCGATCACGGCCGATACCGCCATCCGTCTCGCCGAGTACCTGGGGACCAGTCCGGAACTGTGGCTGGGGCTCCAGACGGACTATGACCTGCGCCGGATTCGCGGGACGACCTGGCCTGAGATCAAACGCAGGATCCGACCGCGCAAAGCGGCCGGATGAACCTGCCCCACGCCCCATCGCTCTATGCGGCCGCCCCGGACGCCATGCCGGCATTCCCGCGGCTCGAGGAGGACGTCCGCACCGACGTCGCCATCATCGGCGGCGGCTATACCGGGCTGTCGGCGGCGCTGCACCTCGCCGAGGCGGGGATCGACGCGGTCGTCGTCGAGGCCAACAGCGTCGGCTGGGGGGCCTCGGGGCGGAACGGCGGCCAGCTCCATTCCGGCCAGCGGCGCGACCAGGACTGGCTCGAGGCGAAGCTCGGCCGGGACGAGGCGAGGGCGCTGTGGCGGCTCGCCGAGGAGGCGAAGGCGCTGACCCTCGACCTCATCGCGCGCCACCGCATCGACTGCGACTGGCGGCCCGGGCTGATCGAAGCGGTGCACAAGGCGCGGCTGGTCGCGGACGAGCGCGCCTATGTCGGGAAGCTCCGGGACGAGTACGGCTACGCGGCGGTGGACTGGCTCGACCGCGACGCGGTCGCCGCGGCGACCGGCACGCCGCACTATTTCGGGGGCCGCGTCGACCGCGGCGCCGGGCATCTCGATCCGCTCCGGTTCGCGCGCGGCCTGGCGCGGGCGGCATCGGCGGCGGGGGCCCGCATCTTCGAGGGGACGAGCGCGCTGGGCATCGCCCGCGACGCGGCGACCGGATTCCGGATCGCCTGCCGGTCGTCGGGGCGCAACGGCACGGCGGAGGCGACGGTGTCGGCGGGGATCGTGCTCCTTGCCGGCAACGGCTATCTCGCCGGCATCGACCCCGAGGCCGAGGCCCGGGTGATGCCGATCGACAACTACATCCTCGCGACTGCCCCGATCGGGGCGGGCCGGCCGGGCGGGCTCATCCCGGGCGGGGAGGCGGTGTCGGACTCGCGCTTCGTCGTCTACTACTTCCGGCCGACCCGGGACGGGCGGCTCGTCTTCGGCGGCGGCGAGACCTACTCGCTGAAGCCGCCGCGCGACCTCGCCGGCTTCGTGCGGCGCCACATGCGCCGGGTCTACCCGCAGCTCGGCGACGTGCGGATCGACCACGCCTGGGGCGGCACGCTCGCGATCACGCTCAACCGCCTGCCGCTGATCCGCCGCCTCCGGCCCGGCGTCTACGCCGCCGCCGGCTATTCCGGGCAGGGCGTGGCGCTGGCGCCGTTCGCGGGCAAGGTGATCGCCGACGCGATCCGCGGCGACCCGGCCCGGCTCGACCGCTTCGCGGCGCTGCCGGTGCCGCCCTTCCCCGGCGGGCGCCTCCTCCGCTACCCGGCGCTGGTCGCGGGCATGACCTGGTACGCGCTCAGGGACCGGCTGTAGGGGGAAAGAGCGAATAGGGAGTAGCGAGTAGCGAATAGGAAGTGGCGAGTAGCGAATAGCGAATAGCGAATAGAAGAAGGATCACGGCGATATTTTTTGAGGCGCTCTGCTCTCGAATTTCTACTCGCTATTCGCTATTTCGCTATCTGCCCGATCGAAAGGGCCCGGCGTACGAGGCGGTCGAGGGCGCCGAGGAAGCGCGAGCGGTCGGCAGGGGTGAAGACGCGGCCGCCGCCTTCGAGCGCCCCCGTCTCGCGGAGGTGGCGCTTGAGGTCGCGCATCGCGAGCGCCATGCCGATCGACTCGTCGGTGAAGGGCCGGCCGTCGGGTCCCACCACGAGTGCGCCCGCCTTGAGCGCGCGGTCGGCAAGCGGGATATCGGCGGTGACGACGATGTCGGACGGCGTGGCGTTGGCCGCGATCCAGTCGTCCGCCGCGTCGGGCTCCTTCGGCACGACGACGTGGCGGACCAGCGGATCGCGCGAGGGACGGAGCCCGCCGTTCGAGACGATGACCACCGGCAGGCGGTGGCGCTCGGCGACCTTGAGGGTCTCGGCCTTCACCGGGCAGGCGTCGCCGTCGATGATGATGCGGGTTCCGGGCAAGGGCGGGTTTCCGGCGATGTGACGGCCGTCACAGGAGGGGTCATTGTATTGACGGGCCGGCGAAGTATAGCTCCGCGCCATGGCACGCGTCTTCATCTCGCATTCGAGCCGCGACCGCGCCCAGGCGGAGGAGATCTTCGCCTGGCTCAAGGCGCGCGGCTTCGAGCAGGGCTTCCTCGACATCGACAAGCACCAGGGCATCCCCCCGGGCGAGCGCTGGGAGCAGAAGCTCTACGACGAGCTCGACCGCGCCCAGGCGATGATCCTGATCCTCACGCGCAACTGGTTCGAGTCGAAATGGTGCTTCGCCGAGTTCGCCCAGGCGCGCTCGCGGGGCAAGGCGATCTTCCCGGTGATCGTCGCCCCGGACGGCGACCAGTTCGTCGGCGACGACCTCCAGAAGCTGAACCTCGTCAGCGACAAGGCAGGCGGCCTCGAGCGCCTCGCCCGGCGGCTGACCGAGGTCGCGCTGATGGGGCAGGGCGGCTTCGACTTCCCGCCCGGGCGGGCGCCCTATCCGGGCTTCCTCAGCTTCGACGAGGATGACGCGGCGATCTATTTCGGCCGCGACGACGACGTCCGCAAGCTGATCCAGCGCGCCGACTCGCGGCGCATCGAGGGCGGCCGGCGCTGCATCTTCGTGCTGGGCGAATCCGGCACCGGCAAGTCGTCGCTGCTCCGCGCGGGACTCATCCCCCGGCTCCGCAAGGCCAAGCGCGAGTGGATCGTGCTCTCCGCCTTCCGGCCCGAGGACGATCCCTTTGCCGGCCTTGCGCGGAGCCTTCGCGAGGAAGGCGTCGACATCGACGTCGGGGCACTCCCCACGACGGACCCGCGCCGCATCGCCGAGGCGCTTGCCGACCGGCACGACGCGCACCATGCCGGCATTCTCGTCGGCCTCGACCAGGCCGAGGAGCTGTTCAGCCGCACGGCGCCCGATCGCCGTGAGCAGTTCCTCGCCTATCTCTCGCGCCTTCTCGCGCCAGGCCTCCCCTTCGTCGTCGTCGCGACGCTTCGCTCGGATCATTTCGGCGAGATCCAGAAGGCGGTGGGGCTCGATACCGAGTTCGAGGAATTCTCGCTGCGGCCGCTTCCGGTGGAGCGGATCGGCGACATCGTTCGCGGGCCGGCGCGGGTGGCCGGGCTCGACGTCGAGGACGGGCTGGTGTCGCGGATCGCGTCGGACGCGCGCTCGACCGATGCGCTGCCGCTGGTCGCCTTCGCGCTCCGCCGCATCTACGACCAGTTCGGCGACGACGGGCGTCTCCGGCTCAACGAGTACGAGAGCCTCCGCGACGCCGCGGCCGGCCTCTCGCCGCTCGAGACGCTGGTGCGCGACACGGCGTCCGAGACCATCGCCCGGGCGCGCCCGACCCCGGCCGAGCTCGTCGCGCTCCGCGAGGCCTTCGTGCCGGGCATGGTGCGGATCAACGACGAGGGCGGGTTCGTCCGCCAGGCGGCGAAGTGGGACGAGCTGCCGGAGGAGGCGCGGCGGCTGCTCTCGGCGTTGGCCGGCCCGAGCGCGCGGCTCCTCGTCATCCGCGAGCACGAGGGCACGCGCGAGGTCGAGGTCGCCCACGAGGCGCTGTTCCGGGTGTGGCCGCTGCTCGCCGGCTGGCTCGAGGAGGAGCGCGAGTTCCTGATCGGCCGCAACCGGCTCGAGCGCGCGCTCTACGACTGGCGGGCGCTGCCCGAGGCGGAGCGCGACAAGGGGCTGATCACCGGCATCCTGCTCGAGCGGGCCAAGAACTGGCTGAAGCTCCACCCGAGCCGGTTCGACGCCGAGGAGACGGCGTTCATCGCGGCCTCCGACCGTGCCGACGCCGAGCGGCGGCGCCTCGCCGAGGAACAGCGGCAGGCGCTCGAGGCGGCGAAGCTTCGCCAGGCCGAGACCGAGCGCGACGCGGCCCAGCGCGTCCAGAAGCGGACGCGGATCGCGGCGCTGATCCTCGGGCTCGTGGCGCTGGTCGCGATCGCTGCCGGCGTTCTCGCCTTCCGCGCCGAGCAGCGCGCCACCGCCGAGGCGGACCGGGCCAATGCCGAGGCTGCCCGGGCCAATACCGAAGCGGAGCGGGCGAACGCCGAGGCCGACCGCGCCAACGCGAATTTCAGCATCGCCAGCGACATCGTCTACGACGTCGCCCGCGACGTGGCGCAGGGCGTCCGCGACGTGCAGGGGATGCGGATCGAGAACCTCCGCGCCATCCTCCAGCGGGTCGAGACCGCCGTCGCCGAGCTGCGCAAGGCGGCGCCGGACGATCCGCGGGTGCTGCGCGGCGAGGCGGTGACGCTGACCCTCTTCAGCGACACCTACCTCGCGGCGGGCGACACCGAGGAGGCGCGGAAGACGATCGAGGACGCCCTCGCCATCCGCCGCCGGCTCTTCGCCGAGGAGCCCGATGACCTTCTCCTCCAGAGCCACCTGTCGCTGAACCTCAACCGGCTCGGCGACATCGAGATCCGCACCGGCAACCTCGCCGCGGCGGAAGCCGCCTACGAGGAGGCGCTCGCCTTCGCCCGTGGCGTCCTCGAGAAGAAGCCCGACGATCCCGACGCGCAGGCCGACGTCTGGATCTCCATCGTCAAGGTCGGCGACGTTCTTTCGGCGACCGGCAAGACCGCCGAGGGCCTCGCCCGCTACGAGGAGGCGCTGGCGGTGATGCGGACGCTCGCCGCCGCCCATCCCGACAACGACGAGTGGCTGCGGAGCGTCGTCCAGAGCCTCAACGCAGTGGGCGACGCGCGCCGCAGCACCGGCGACCTCGACGGCATGATGGAGGCCTACGAGGAGAGCCTCGCGCTCGCCCGCGAGCTGGTGGCGCGCGACCCGGTGAACGCGCCCTACCAGCGCGACCTGATGATCGCGCTGCAGCGGATCGGCGACCAGTACATGCTCCGCGGGCGGACCGACGAGGCGCGGGCGCTGTTCGACGAGTCGCTCGCCCTCGTCCGCGCGCTCGCCGCCAGCGATCCGGGCAACAAGGGCTACCAGTCGGACCTCGCCATCGCGCTCGAGAAGGTCGGCGACGGCCTGCTCGCCGAAGGCGACCTCGACGGCGCGATCCGGACCTACGACGAGCAGCTCGCCATCTCGCGCGCGCTGTCGGCCTCCGATCCGGGCAACAAGCAGTGGCAGCGGAGCGTCGCGGTGGCGCTCGAGCGGATGGGCGACGCGCTGGTCAAGGCCGGCGACAACAAGGGGGCCCTCCCGGTCTTCGAGGAGAGCCTCGCGATCAACCGGGTTCTGGTCGAGGGCGACCCGGGCAACCTCGACTGGCGCCGCGACCTGATGGTGAGCCTCACCCGCGTCGGCAACATGCGGCTCCAGAACGGCGACTTCGAGACCTCGGTCGCCGCTTTCGAGGAGGGGCTCGCCATCGCCCGCGAGCTGGTGGCGGCCGATCCCGGCGACGCCTCGCGCCAGGCCGACCTGATCATGGCGCTGGCCCAGACCCAGATCATGGAGCTCGACCCGGTGCGGAAGCGCGCCCTGATCGAGGAGGCGCTGGCGCTGATGGACAAGCTCCAGGCCGAGGGCCAGCTCCAGATGGCGATGCTGCCGCTCCGCATGCTGCTCAGCCAGAGCCTTGCCGAGCTCGATGCCGCGGAGAAGGAGACGGGCGAGCAGCCCTGAGGCGAGGGGACTCCGGAACGCCGCCGTCCCGCATGGGCGGGGACGACGGCGCGCCGCGGTCAGGCTAGCGGATGCCGGCGTCGATCAGCTCGACGAGGCTGTCGATGTTCTGCGGGGTGACGGTGCCGGCGCCGGTGTTGAGGTTGAGGCCCGGCATCTTGTACTTGGCGGTCATCACGCACTGCACGACCGGCATGAAGCCCTGGAGGTAGAGGAGCTGGTCGAGGGTGGCCGAGACGTAGCCCGACTTGACGCCGTCGATGGTCGCGGGGGCGAGGTCGATGCCGCCGACGATGATGTCGCCCGGCTTCTTGCCCGCCTTCTGGAGCACCTCGGCGAGGATGCCGGTGACGCCGCCATGCTGGGTGCCGATCGCCTTGAGGTCCGGGTGCGCCTGGATGTAGGCGGTGAGCACCGGCACGGCGAGCGAGGCGTCGCTGTTGGCCTCCTGCGTGATCTCGAGCCGGTCGACGGTGAGGCCGGCGGCCTCGAGGGTGTCGGCGAGGCCCTTCTCGGACTGGCCGCGCTCGGCCTGGCTGAACACGCCGTAGACCATCGCCTCGTCGCCCGACTTGAGCCCCTGCGCGATCATGTGCTCGGCGGTGAGCTTGCCGCCCTGGTAGAGATCGACGCCGGCATAGCCCATGCCGTTCGGCCCGAACTCGGCCTGGAGGTCCGACATCGGCGAGTTGCCGACGGTGACCACGATGCCCTGCTCGACGGCGCCGCGGACGAGGTCCTCGAAGGCAGCGCTGCCGGGATGGCCCATGATTTCGATGCAGCTCGGCTTGGCGGCGACCGCCTCCTTGAACTGGTTGATCATCGTCTCCGGCGCCCAGGCCGAGAACTGCTCCTTGAGGTCGACGCCG
>Ga0182738_1000577_pt1 | contig 50140 bp, 46 predicted proteins | sample eDN5th30CBELigMG_FD_128876 | JGI IMG/M metagenome (GOLD analysis project Ga0182738, IMG submission 128876) | Enriched Miracle-Growth compost microbial communities from Emeryville, California, USA - eDNA 5th pass 30_C BE-Lig MG (version 2)... ... | reverse complement strand
CATCCCGGCATGCACATCTACAGCCTGTGCGGTTGCTCGCGGAAGCGCGTCTTTCACGACGTCGCGCTGGCGGGCGGTCATCTCTACCTTGAGGTGATGCGCCATCTCCTCTGGCTGTTCCGCGAAGGCGGCTATGTCGCGGGCGAGGCGCGGATCACGGAGATCAACGGTCCTATCGGGATGATGCGCCGTGACCTTCGCCTCTGGCTTGAAGGCAATGACGGGGAGGGACGCTGATGCTTCTCTCCCCGATTGCCGATCGGGAGGGCAACCAGCCCTCCGCCATCCGACTGCGCGCGCTCTCGCTCGGCGCCGGTGTCCAATCGACCACCATGGCGCTGATGGCGGCCCATGGCGCGATCGGGCCGATGCCCGATTGCGCGATCTTCGCCGATACCGGCTGGGAGCCCAAAGCCGTTTATGAGCATCTCGACTGGCTCATGTCCGGCAACGTCTTGCCGTTTCCGGTTCACATCGTCTCCGCCGGCAACATCCGCGACGAACTCATTTGCGCCGGCGAAGGCAAGCGTTGGGCTTCAATCCCGGCCTTCGCCAAGACGGTGACGCCCGCTGGCGCGGTCGTTCCCGTCTATGACGAAGACGAGAACGGCGAGCTCATCGAAATCGGATCGCGCAGCACGGCGCGCGACACCGTCTCGATCGGCATGATCCGTCGGCAATGCACGACGGACTTCAAGATCGTGCCGATCCGGCGCAAGGTGCGCGAGCTCGCCGGCCTCACGCGAAAACGCTCTCCTCACCATCCCGTCGTCGAGGCGTGGATCGGCATTTCGACGGACGAGATCATCCGCGCCAAGCCCAGCTTCGAGGCTTGGCAGATCAAGCGGTTTCCGCTGATCGAGAAGCGCATGAGCCGCCGCGATTGCCTCGCCTGGCTGCACCGGCACGGTTACCCAGAACCGCCGAAATCAGCCTGCGTCGGCTGTCCCTTCCACGACAATGCACGCTGGCGCGCCATGCGTGATTTCGATGAGGAAGCATGGGTCGACGCGATCCTGGTTGATCGCGCGCTTCGCACCGGACTGCGCGGCATTCGCGGCGAGGTCTATCTGCATCGCTCCTGTGTTCCGCTCGATGAGGCCGATCTCTCGACGCTCGGGGATCACGGCCAGCTCGACCTGTGGCCGAACGAATGCGAGGGGATGTGCGGTGTCTGAACGATCCTCGAAAGCGGAGGTCAGGAACCCGCTCATCAACCTGCCGGCCGCGCAACAGATCCTCGCCCTGCCGCCGGAATCGCGGCAGGCGCTTGCGGCACTGCTTTGTGACCTCGCCTCCGATGTGCGCTTTCGTGCCGAACGGAGCTGGCGCCAGAGCAAAGCGCCGATGGCGGCATACTGGAAGTCGGTCAGCGTCTATGCCGGTTTCATCTCAGCCGACTGGTGCGCCCACCCCGCCATGGGCGGTAGGCGATAGCTGCAATCGCGTTCTCAACGCCGCTCTCGGCCGGAGCGGCCCCGCATTGCGACGAAGCCCTCTCGCCGGGGCGGGGCGGCAAATCATCTGCGGAATGCGGATCATGGGGCCTTCATCGCCCTCCCTCTCGACCGGGAGTGAGGAAGGGCGTGCCGAGAACGGTCGCCGGCCGGACATCGCGTGTTGTGCCGTTGCTGGTGCGGATGCCCGTGATCTGCCACGCCGCCGGCGGCTCTAACCATACTCGAGCGAATGATGCAGCGCCTCACCCTGAGGCGTTGGGTCTTGATTGCAGTGAACACCACGTCGCGCCGGTGTTCGGGTTGAGCCTGCAAGCAGCGCTGAGCGTTTGCCGGGTTTATGCGATCCGGCCACCATGACGCGCGCCTTTCCTGTCAGATGTGACCGGCCCATCTGCGGGCTCGATAGGGCATGTCTGACCGAAGAACGGCTTCGCCTCGATCGTCTTCCCGCAACGGCCATGCGCGACTTTCTTCCCCTGGCTGGCGCCATTCCTCGCGGATCAAGAAAGCCGCTTCCGGCTGTCCTCCATTGCATTGCGGCCTCTGCGAGGTGCGGTCCGATCGTCCCCGGTCCTTCGACTGCCATCGAGGCCGCGACAGGCGCGGTCCGAAACACAAGGAAAGGCACACATCATGGCGACCATCGGCTCCTTCACCAGCAACGGCAACGGCTTCACCGGCGCGATCAAGACCCTCAACCTCAACGTCAAGGCCAAGTTCGTCCGCATCGAGAATCCCTCGGACAAGGGACCGCACTTCCGCATCTTCGCGGCGGGCAATGTGGAGCTCGGAGCGGCCTGGCAGAAGCACTCCGAACAGACCGACCGCGACTACCTCTCGGTCAAGCTGGACGACCCGAGCTTCCCCGCCCCGATCTACGCCACCCTGGTCGAGGTGGAGGGCGAGGAAGGCCTCCAGTTGATCTGGTCCCGCCCGACCCGTGACTGATCGCACCGACGAGAGGGCTTCGCCGCAAGGCGGAGCCTTCGCCCATCCCGGCAGACAAGGACCTCCTGGCAATGCAATCCAAGTCTTCACAAACCCGGCCCAATCATCCTGACGACATCGAATAGTCCCGTCCCGCACAGCGAACCCGGAAACAGGCATCGAGCCTGCTTCCGGCTTTTTTTTGCCGGTACCATGCGGAACCCAAAAGTCTGCTCAGTCCATCCGAGGGTGCCATGCCGGAATGGCTGCCTCAAGGACGAGCGGTGCCCCCAAAATGCTGACGCATTTCGGCTCCCCCACCCGCCGGCCCTGCCGGTCGCTTCGCGCTCCTTGACCCCTCCATCCCGCCATGACCGCGGCCGTCGTCTTTCACAAACGTCAAGGAGACGACGACGATGCTTATCGAACAACACATCGAGGAATTGCGCCAAGAGAGGCTCAACGCGGTCTGCCCCGTCGAACGCCGTGAGCTCGAAGCCGAGCTGGAACGCGCGCTGGCGGAGCTCGACGCGCTGGTGACCGCGGCGGAAGCCGGCGACGCCGGCGAGCCTCCCTTCTAGGGAGTCTTGCCGCTGGGATCTCGGCCGCCATCACCCGGCTTGGTCGCCATAGCCGCGCCGCCGTTTGGTTCGCTCGAGGCGGACAAACGCGCCCGCTGCTTCATCCGCCCCGTCGAAGGTCTCCATCATCGACTGGCCGGCCGTGCCGATACGGCCCCAGTTGCGGATCACCGAGGCTCCGCCGAACAAGGTCGGCTGGATCGTGAGCGAATAGAACCGCCGCATGTTCTGCGATGGATCGATGCGGCGAAGATGAACCGGGCCTGTTTCCTTGCTGGACATGGCGAGATTCTCGCTTCCTTCGGAAGTGGCGTCCAACGACTTCCTTGAATCGATTGACTGCAATCGATTCATCGCCGTGATGGATCAGTCGCACCAGCTTCGCCGTGCTCCGTCCCATCTTCGGGCGAGGCCTTCCTCTGTCATCATCTCGCCGATCGAGCGACCATCCCGCGTCACGGTCCTGAGCTTTCGGCCATGTTGGTCTTCGTCACGCCAGCTGGACACCAGCGAGAATGGTCCGGCGTTCAGGAGTTCCTGCAGACGCCGTTTCGCGGCCTCGCCCTTCACCCGTTCCGCCTCGCATCGCGGCGGGCTCAGCTCCGGCGTGTCGATATCCGAAATGCGGATCTTCTTCCCGTCAAGCCAGAACGTGTCGCCGTCGACGATGCAGTTCACACGACGGGCGTCTCCGCAATAGGGAAAGGTTGCGCGCAGTGTATCTGCCTTAGTGGCTGCGACGCCGAACGTCAGTCCGTCGGTGAACTGGTAGCGCTCGGCGGCGAGAATTCCCCCTGCGAGCAGGACGACGATCGCCCACATCCATTTCAGCCCATAACCATGCCGGCGGGCCTGGCGGCATCGATAGGCGCCAACGCGTGTCGTCTCAGAAATCCTGTCGTATCGCGGCTTCCGGCTTTTCCGCCTGCCGTCGATGTTGATGATCTTGTTCAATCGCCCCGTTGCCTCTCTGTTTTGACGGACATTGTAGCCAGGCAAGCGTTACGATCCGCCTTCTCGTTTGCGCGATCGTGCTTGCTTCCGGAAGGAAAAAGTTGGGCGAGCCCCCTTCGGGGGACGGCTCTACTCACGCCGCTTGAGCGACGTTCCCGGAGCCCGCAAGCGGTCTGCGCGCATTCGCGTGACGATCCATCTCGCGACGCCGTCCCGGACGAGCGGACACATCTGCGACGAACAGGAAAGGTAGCGGAGCAGGCTGGTCGCCATACGGTCATCAACCGCCATGCTGGCCTCCCTTCCCGTGGAAACGGTTCTCGCCGACAATCGACTTCATGTCGGCGCGCCGGAACCAGATCGCGCGCCCGCAGCGCAGTGGCGGATTGCCCGCCGTGAAGACGATCTGCTCGTCGCCGCGCATGCGCATCACCTCGTAGGGCAGGATCAGCGGCCGGCGGCTCAACTGCTTGGAGCGCGAGCGCGATGATCCCTTCATCCCGGCGGAGCGACTCGTCTGATCGACCTCGATCGTCGTGTCGCCACAACGCTTCGAGAGATACTCGGCCGTTTCCGGATCGTTGATCGCCGCGAAGGAGATCCACGACGCGGACTCAAACCATTTCGAGCTGGCGTCCCGCCCGCCATAGGCTTCGCGCATCTGCCCGATCGACTGAAAGATGAGCGTCAGGCTGATGCCGTATTTGCGCCCGGCGTCCCGCGCCGTTTCGAGGATGCGCAGATAACCGAGGCGGGCCACCTCGTCGAGCAGGAAGAGCGTGCGGCCGTTCACCTCGCCGTTACGGTTATAGAGCGCATTCAGGAACGATCCGATCACGACGCGGGCGAGGCCGGGATGGGCTTCCAGCACCTTTAGGTCGAGCGCGATGAAGATGTCCGTCTCGCCGCTGGCGAGCTCGCCCGTGGAGAAGCTGTCGCCGGAAACCAGCACCGCATAATTGGGGTAAGAGAGCCAGTGCGTCTCCTTCACCGCGTTGGCGTAGACGCCGGAAAACGTCTCCGGCGTCATGTTGACGAACACCGCGACATTCTCCTTCACGAAATCGGATTCCGACTGCTCGTAGATGCGCGTCAGCCGCTCTCGGAGCTTCGGCTCCGGCTCGGAGAGATTGGCGCGCACGCGGCGCAGCGTCTGGTCTTTCTCTTCCGTATGACCCGACAGGCAGACGTCGGCGATCAGCGCGGTCAGAAGCTGCATGGCCGAGGCGCGGAAGAAGTCGTCGCGCGCCGATGCGGTGCGCGCATTGTCGGTCATGATCCAGGTGGCGACCGCGACGATATCCTCTTCCTTTGTGGCGCCGAAGCGGCCGATCCAGTCGAGCGCGTTGAAGCCGATCGCTGGCGTCGCCGGATCGAGCACGATCACCTTGCGGCCGGCCCTGCGCCGATGATCGATGACCATCGGCGCGACTTCGGCTGACGGATCGAGCACGACGAGACTGCCGCCCCATTTGAGCGCGGTCGGGACCGTCACCGACGTCGTCTTGAAGCCGCCGGAGCCTGCGAAGACGATACCATGCGAGGAGCCGAACGAACCGTCGAAGCATAGAAGCGGCCTCTTGCCGCCAGCGCCCCAGGTCTCGGGCGTATCGGCGCGAAACGCGCCGGCGGCGACACCGTCCTGGTCGACGCGGTAGCGCTCGCCGATCACCACGCCGCCAGCCTCCGGAAACAGCTTCGCTGCGTCGGCCATGCGCATCCAGTCGGCCTCGCCGTGGACGGCGCGCTTGCCGTGCATGCGCCGCGGCGCCGGCTTCGCGAAGGCCGCGTTGCCTTTGACGGCAATGCGCATCGCGAAGATGCCGGAGACAAGTGCGGCGGCCGCGCCAAGCATCGTCGCGGGATCGGCATAGGCCAATGCGGATTGCCCGACGGGGACGCGATCCGCGATACCGGCAAGGCGGACCGTTTCGCGCAGTGTTGCGATCTGGATGACCGCGACGCTTCCCGCCGCGACACTCCAGCCCGCCGTCTTGATGCTCGCCGCGCCATTGGTGGCGAACAGGGAAATCATTCCGATGCCGGCCGCGATCGCATAGGGAAGGGCAAGCCCGATGCGCCCGAGAACCAGTTTCGCCTGTGCTGTCTTTCCGAACGCGGCAAGCCATTGCTCGATGCCCGGCATGACGATCGTCATCGCGATCATGATCGCCGCCGGGACGATGGCCAGCAGGAGCCTACTCGGCGTCATGACCGAACGCCTCCGTGCCGATCGCCATCAGCTTTGCACGCTCCGCACCGTCGCTCTTGATGCGTGCGGCCGCATCGATGAGCAGCCCGAGCAGCAGCGCCCGCTTCTCATAGCGCAGGCCCGCTTTCACGATCAGGCCACCCAGCTCGATCTTCTCGCGCGTGTCCTTCTTGCGGGCGTCGGTCGACATCGTCCGGGACATCCGTTCAAGCCTCGCCAGCGCTGCCCGCTGACGCGCCAGCCGGGATCGTCGAACCCTTCTCGCCGACGGTTCTGCCGTCGCCTCCATTTTTCTTTCCGGTAGTCTGTCCGTTTTCTCCGCGAAAGCGTCGGGCGATTTCCTCGAACACCGCCTGAAGCTCGGCCTCCTCGATCTCGATCTCGCCAAGCCCGGCCTTGAGCGCGACCCGGCCGATGCGTTCGGCCTCGCGCGTCTCCGCTTGCCTGAGCTGGTCCTGCAAACGGGCGATTTCTTCCCTGATCTTCGATGATGGCTTCTTCATTCCGGTCGTTCGTCCTTTTCGTTTGGCGGTGCATTCGCAGCGCCGAACCTCTCCCGGATGGCCTGTTGAGGGAATGTGCAAATCTGCACGTCGGCAAGGCCGACACTTTGGAAGATGATCCCGCCGTTCCGAAGGAGCGGAGCCAAGGGCGCAATTATACGTCGCTGGCGCGACGCGTTGCTCAGAGGCGTTTTCCGCCTGCCGCTCCCGACGAAAGAGGTTCGTTCCGGGAGCAGTCGTCGCCGTGGCCATCGCCCATTTCTCCGTCGGCATCGTCGCCCGCGGCTCCGGCCGCAGCGCCGTGCTGTCGGCGGCCTACCGCCATTGCGCCAAGATGGAGTACGAGCGCGAGGCCCGCACGGTCGACTACAGCCGCAAGCAGGGGCTGGTGCATGAGGAGTTCATGCTTCCGGCAAATGCCCCGGCATGGGCGCGCGCCCTGATCGCCGACCGTTCGATCGCCGGCGCCTCCGAGGCCATCTGGAACCAGGTCGAGGCGTTCGAGAAACGCTCGGACGCGCAGCTTGCCAAGGATCTGACTATCGCGCTGCCGATGGAACTGACACCTGAGCAGAACATCGCGCTGGTGCGCGACTTCGTCGACAAGCACATCCTGTCGAAGGGCATGGTTGCCGACTGGGTCTATCATGATAATCCGGGCAATCCGCACATCCACCTGATGACGACGCTCCGCCCGCTGACCGAAGACGGTTTCGGGACGAAGAAGGTCGCGGTGATCGGCGAGGACGGCCAGCCGCTCCGGACGAAAACCGGCAAGATCGTTTATGAGCTCTGGGCCGGTGGTGCGGAGGATTTCAACGCGCTGCGCGACGGCTGGTTCGAGCGCCAGAACCACCATCTGGCGCTGAACGGCATCGATCTTCGCATCGACGGACGCTCCTACGAAAAGCAGGGGATCGACCTCGTCCCGACCATCCATCTCGGCGTCGGCGCCAAGGCGATGGAGCGCAAGGCAAAGGAGGCGGAGAGCGAGGGAGCGATCCGCTTCCTGAAACTCGAACGCAGCGCGCTGCAGGCGGAGCGCCGCGAGGAAAACGCGCTTCGCATCCAGCGTGATCCCGCGCTCGTCCTCGACCTCATCACCCGCGAAAAGAGCGTCTTTGACGAGCGCGATGTTGCAAAGGTGCTTCACCGCTATATCGACGATGCCACGCTGTTCCAGGACCTCATGGCGCGCATCCTGCAGGATCCGCAAGTCCTGCGGCTGAAGCGCGAGGCAATCGCGCTTGCGACCGGCATCCGCGAGCCCGCGAAATACACCACGCGAGAGCTGATCTCGCTCGAAGCGGAGATGGCAAAGCAGGCGGTCTGGATGTCGCGCCGCTCCAGCCATGGCGTACGGACGAAGATCCTGGATGCCACCTTCGCGCGGCATGAGCGTCTGTCCGACGAGCAGCGTTCGGCGATCGAACATGTCACCGGTGGCGAGCGCATCGCGGCCGTCGTCGGCCGCGCCGGCGCGGGCAAGACCACCATGATGAAGGCGGCGCGCGAAGCCTGGGAAGCGGCCGGCTATCGCGTCGTCGGTGGCGCGCTCGCCGGCAAGGCGGCCGAGGGCCTGGAGAAGGAGGCGGGCATCGTTTCGCGCACCCTGTCCTCCTGGGAACTGCGCTGGAACGAGGGCCGTGACCGGCTCGACGACAAGACGGTTTTCGTTCTCGACGAGGCGGGCATGGTGTCGTCGCGCCAGATGGCGCTCTTCGTCGATGCCGCCACGACCGCCGGCGCGAAGCTCGTCCTGGTCGGCGATCCCGATCAGCTCCAGCCTATCGAGGCGGGTGCGGCCTTCCGCGCCGTCACCGATCGCATCGGCTATGCCGAACTCGGGACGATCTATCGCCAGCGTGAAGAGTGGATGCGCAGCGCCTCGATCGACCTGTCGCGCGGTCGCGTCGGGCAGGCACTTGCCGCTTACGAGACCGCCGGCATGGTGCGGACCGAATGGACCCGTGAGGAGGCCGCTCTTGCGCTGATCGAGGACTGGAACCGGGATTACGATCCGGCGAGGACCTCGCTCATTCTCGCCCATCGCCGCAGCGATGTCCGCGCCTTGAACGAACTGGCGCGTGAGAAGCTCGTCGAGCGTGGCATTGTCGATGAAGGCCATCTGTTCCGCACCGAAGACGGCGCGCGCCGGTTCTCCGCCGGCGACCGGATCGTGTTCCTCAAGAACGAGGGATCGCTCGGCGTCAAGAACGGCGTCCTGGGCACTGTCGTCGAGGCTGCAGCCGGGCGCATCGTCGCCGAGATCGGCGAGGGCGACGAGCGCCGCAAGGTGACCGTCGAGCAGCGCTTCTACGCCAATATCGACCACGGCTATGCCACGACGATCCACAAGTCCCAGGGCGCGACCGTCGACGATGTCAGGGTGTTCGCCTCGCGCACGATGGACCGCCATCTCACCTATGTCGCGCTGACGCGCCATCGCGATTCAGCGCAGCTTTATGTCGGCCTGAACGAGCTCACCAGCCGCGGCGGCGTGCTCGTGGATCACGGTGTAGCGCCTTACGAGAACGACCCGAACAACAAAGACAGCTACTTCGTGACGCTGGAAACCGGCGAAGGCAAACAGCACACGATCTGGGGCGTCGATCTCGAGCGCGCGATCACCGCCGCCGGCTGCGAGATCGGCGACCGCATCGGCCTCGACCACAAAGGTTCCGAGACGGTGCGCCTTCCCGATGGCAAAGAGGTCAAGCGTCACGCCTGGGAGGTCGTCGACATCAAGGCGATCGCGCTTGAACGCCTCACCGAGCGTCTGTCGCGCGACGGATCGAAGGAAACGACGCTCGATTACGAGAAGGCGTCGTCCTATCGCGCCACGCTCCGTTTCGCCGAAAACCGTGGTCTCCATCTCATGAAGGTTGCCCGCACATTGGTTCGCGACCGGACGGAATGGACGGTGCGGCAGAAGCAACGGCTTGCCGATCTGCGCGCCCGCCTGATCGCCATCGGCGCGAAGCTCGGGCTCACGGCGCGCGCGCAGCAGCAGCAATCAATTTCCAGCACCATCAAGGAGGCCAGGCCCATGGTCGCGGGCGTCACCATTTTCCCGAAATCCATCGAACAGACGGTCGAGGACAAGCTCGTTTCCGATCCCGCCCTGAAGCAGCAATGGGACGAAGTCTCGACGCGCTTCCGTCTCGTTTACGCGGATCCGGAAGCCGCGTTCCGGGCCGTCAATGTCGATGCCATGCTACAGGAGCCGGCGCTCGCGAACGCGACCTCCGCGAAGCTTGCCGATGAGCCGCAAAGTTTTGGCGCTCTGAAGGGCAAGGCGGGACTGCTGGCGAGCCGCGCCGACAGAGAGGACCGCAAGACCGCCGAGCTGAACGCGCCGGCGCTTGCCCGCGATCTCGAGCGCTATCGCGAGATGCGTGAGACCGCCACCCTGCGGCTCGCGGCGGAGGAGCGGGCGCAGCGCCACCGCGTCTCGATCGACATTCCGGCGCTGTCGCCGTCGGCGCGAAATGTGCTCGAACGGGTGCGCGACGCAATCGACAGAAACGATCTTCCGGCCGGTCTCGAGTATGCGCTTGCCGATAAGATGGTGAAGGCCGAACTCGACGGCTTCAACAAGGCCATCGCCGAGCGGTTCGGTGACCGCAGCCTGCTCACCAACGCCGCGCGCGAACCCTCCGGCAAGCCGTTCGAAAAACTCGCGCAGGGGCTCGCACCGCAGGAGAGGGAGCGCCTCGCGGAAGCCTGGCCGGTGATGCGGGCCGCCCAGCAGCTCGCCGCGCACGAACGCACAGCCGCGACGCTGAAGCAGGTCGAGGACTTGCGGCTCTCGCAACGCCAGACGCCGGCACTGAAGCAATGAAGGATCGACGCATTCTCTTCTCGTTGGCAACCGTCGTCGCGCTCATATTCGGTGCAGTCGTCGTCGCCTTCGTCGGCGGGTTCCGGCTGAACCTGACGCCGAGCGAGCCGCTCGGGCTATGGCGCATCGAGCCGTTGCACCGCATCGTCGCTGCCGGCGACCTGGTGTTCGTCTGCCCGCCGATCACGGCGGCGTTCGAGGAGGCGCGCCACCGCGGCTATCTGCGGTGGGGCTCATGTCCCGGTGGCGTCGCACCGCTTATCAAGATGGTTGCCGCACTTCCCGGTCAACGCGTCGAGATCGGCGCGGACGTCGTCATCGATGGCGAGGAACTCACCGCCTCCGATCTTCGGGCAACCGACGGCGAGGGCAGGGCGATCCGACCATACACCGGCGGCGTCGTGCCGGCCGCGCATCTCTATCTCCACTCATCCTATGCGAGCTCCTATGACTCCCGATATTTTGGACCGGTCCCGGACAGCGGGCTGCTCGGCTTTGCCCGGCCGGTTCTCACCTTTGATCCCTGACCGGGCGAAACCAGCCCTTCTCGTCGGGTTGGCAGTTGCTGCCGGCGCGGTCGGCTGGAGCGGCTACGTCCTGGCGCTTCCGGCTGCCATGATCTTTCCGGCACTGTGGGCGCTGTCGCCGACGCGGCTCGTGGCAGCACTTGTGTCGGCGGCATATTTCCTGGCCGCCTCGCACGGCCTGCCGCTCGGTGTCGCAAACTTCTTCGCCGCCGATCTCTGGCCAGGCCTGCTGGTCTGGATGGCGGCGTCGGCCTCCTTCGTCGCCGTGCATACGGTGGCTTGGTCAAGCCCACGGCAAGAGGTGCGGCCGGGGAATGCCAATCCGGGGAGGAGGCATCCGGGAAAGGGGAGGGCGGTGCGCTATCTCGTGGCGACAGCGCTGATGGCGTTGCCGCCCTTCGGGATCACCGGATGGGCGCAGCCGATCACCGCGGCCGGCGTGCTCTTTCCCGGATGGGGCTGGTGGGGTCTTGTGGCGACTGCTGCCAGCCTCGCTATGATGACATCGCGAGGCTGGCCGGCCACAGCTATCGTCCTGGGAGGATTTTGGGCCTGGTCCGCCGCAAGCTGGACGCCAACGGTTTTACCCTCCGGATGGAAAGGCGTCGACCTCCAACAGGGCCGAACCCTCGGCCGCGATGCCTCGCTCGGCCATCACCGTGACCTGATCGCAACGGTGCGTTCCCTCGCCGATCCTCGGACGCGGTTCGTCGTTCTCCCCGAAAGCGCCCTCGGTTTCTGGACGCCAACCGTCGAGCGCCTTTGGCGGGACGGCTTGCGCGATCTCGACCTCATCGTCATCGCGGGTGCTGCCGTGCTCGAGCGCCAAGGCTACGACAATGTGCTGGTCGCCGTCTCGGCCGAGCAATCCGAAATCGTCTACCGCGAGCGCATGCCGGTCCCCGTGTCCATGTGGCAGCCATGGCGCGACTGGATGGAGCAGGGTGGTGGCGCGCGCGCAGATTTCTTCGCCAATCCCGTCGTCACTGTCGACGGGGCGAAGCTCGCGCCCCTGATCTGCTACGAGCAACTCATCGTCTGGCCGGCGGTGCAGTCGATGCTCCGTTCCCCCGACATCATCGTTACGACCGGGAACGGCTGGTGGACCGCCGGCACGTCGATCGTCGCCATCCAGCGGGCAAGCACCATCGCCTGGGCGAAGCTCTTCGGCCTGCCCGTCGTCATGGCCTTCAACATATAGGAACAGGAGACCGCGGATGGTTGACGCCGCACTCATAAAGCAATGCGCCGATCCAAGCCTGACGCCGGCGATCGTCGAATGGTTCATCGAGCGCGGAGGGGCGCAGGATCCGCTCGCGATCTCGGTTCGCTCCGGCAACCGCGTCGTTCTCGTGCCGAAGCCGACGAGCCCGGACGAGGCGATGGAACTGGTCCGCCAGCATGTCGGCCGCGAGGTCGTGCGGGTTGGCCTCACTCAGTATCCGGCCGGGCTCGGCTTGGTCGACACCCATGAGCTGAAACCTGAGCTCGTGGACGCTTGTGCGAACCTGCGCATAGGGACCGCGCTGTTCGCCAAGGTCTATCGCATCGTCACCAAATGGTACGGCAATCCCACCTCGAAAGAGGTCATGCCGCAGGTGTTCGATGACGCCATCATCGCTTGGCAGACGGGATATTTCGAGGGGACGGCGGTGTTCCGGGCCGAAGACCCTCGCGACGTAAAGCTCACCGAGCCGCCGCCCGAGGACGCCGACAAGCTGCCAGTGGGGGCAACCAGGAAGATGGAGCCGCAAGAGCCGACCGTGGACGGTGGAGACTCCAATGTCGATCCAAACAAAGCGGGCATTCGCATCGACCTCTCGAAAATCGGCGAGAACAACAAGTAGAAGCCCTTTCTAATGCCCGATCCCCGTCGATAGCGTCCGTTGCGCTCATGAGTGGCACCTGTACCGGCGGTACTATCCGCCCGGTGGAGGACCGCTCGTCCTCGACAGACGAGTCCGGCCGAAATTGGCTTCGGCACGGCCGGTTCGTGAAACTTTCTTAGCGATTTTCCCGTAGAAACAAGAACTTCTCTCCTCGTCGGCTCCACGCGTACTGGCGCTGTCTCGCAATGATGCATATAAGGAGGGCGACGCAGTACGCGCTGCGTTGCGGCTTAGAATCCGCAGATGAACGGTTGGCGCCGACCGGAATGGCGCCAGGAACCCTCTGACCTTGTGGCCGGGGGCCTGTGACGCATGTCCAGGCATCTCGGTGCTAAAGGTCTCAGGGCCGATTCATCTCGGATTCTAACCCCCGGCTAGGGTTCATAGGGTTCATCGTCAGCGGGGGCGGACCGCAGACATATCAAGGCTGGAACAGAGATGGTATTGGAAGATGCGACATTGACGGAAACACTAGAGCTCCGACCGGTCATCGGACTGACCCGCGGGCTCCCCATGTCGGATCTGGAAACCCTCACTGTCGACGCGATCCGTACACACAGGCGCCTGGTTGCAAAGGCCGACGAGCTCTTTCAGGCCTTGCCCGACGACTATAAGGCAGGAAAAGCGACCGGCGGCGAGCAGCATCTCTGTTTCATCGAAGCCAGTATCGAGATGCACGCGCAGATGAGCGCGGTGAACACGCTGATCAATATCCTCGGCTATATCCCGAAAGCATCGGTCAACTGATATCGGTCTCAGATAAGCCGTCGTCTGATCGCGATGGCAGTGAGATGGGTAATGGTGTGGACGTCGAAGCGCTTCTTGGCCTCGACCAGCTTGACGCGAACGCTGTTGTATTTGACGCCCTCGATCTCGGCTACCTCCTCCATAGTCTTCCCGACCGCGATCCAGCGCAAATATATAGCTTCCTTCGGGTCCAGGCTCGCCGGCTCCTCGGCGCTAGGCGTGGTTTGAAGGAAACTGAGACGGGAATGAAGCTGCCCGACAGCCGCTGCCGCGTCGACGGCGTCGACCTCCCAGTCCATACCGACCGTTGGCTTATCCGAAGCCAGAGTGAACATCGACATTGCGCCATTCGCGGTTTTGATGGGAATTGTGACGCCGGAGCAAATGCCGAAGTCGGCTGCATGAGCGTAGAAGGAGCGCTCGGCTTTTGAAAGCCGCCATTGTGTATCCTGGCCGGTCCAGGTGAAGGCTCTTTTGGTTGACTTTGCTCGCCGAACGACCGGATCGAGCGCTGAATAGCCCTGCGCGAAGTAGGCAGACTGCCATTCGGGATGGTAGTTGGAGACTACGAGCTTGTGGCCAGGCTGGATGCTGAGATAGGCATAACCGCTGAAGCCGATCTGTCCGGCTAGGCCCGCGAGAGCGTCCTTCAGGATGGACTCGTCTCCCTGAAGTGCGGTGAGATCGGTCAGCTTGTCCAGCCAGTGGTGCATTAATTACCTCCGTAGTTGCCCTGACGTATCGGCACCCGAACGACGCCGCTGACAATGACAACGGCGTCGCTGTGCGATATTCCTATCGCATCGTCGGCATGACGAAGTCCGCGCCGGAACGAATCCCGGTCGGCCAGCGGGTCGTGATTGTCTTCAGCTTGGTGTAGAAGCGAACGCCTTCCGGGCCATGCATGTGATGGTCGCCGAACAGCGAGTCCTTCCAGCCGCCGAAGGAATGGAAAGCCATCGGAACCGGGATCGGTACGTTGATGCCGACCATGCCGACCTGGATCTGGTGGGCGAATTCGCGAGCGGCATCGCCGTCGCGGGTGAAGATCGCCGTGCCATTGCCGAATTCGTGCTCGTTGATCATGCGGGCGGCGGTGTCGTAATCCGGCACGCGGGCGACGGCCAGCACCGGGCCGAAGATCTCCTCCTTGTAGATCTTCATGTCGCTGGTGACGTTGTCGAACAGCGTGCCGCCGAGATAGTAGCCGTTCTCATAGTCCTGCAGCGTGAAGCCGCGGCCGTCGACCACGAGCTTCGCGCCTTCCGCGACGCCGGCGTCGATATAGCCGCGCACCTTATCGAGATGGGCCTTCGTGACCAGCGGTCCCATTTCGGCATCCGGGTCCGTGCCGGGTCCAATCTTGAGCGAGCGCACGCGCGGCTCGAGCTTGGCCATCAGGGCTTCAGCCGTTGCTTCTCCAACCGGAACGGCGACGGAGATCGCCATGCACCGCTCGCCGGCGGCGCCGTAGGCTGCCCCCATCAGCGCATCGACGGCCTGATCCATGTCGGCGTCGGGCATGATGATCATGTGATTCTTCGCGCCGCCGAGCGCCTGGCAGCGCTTCTTGTTGCGCGAGGCCGTCTCGTAAATGTACTGAGCGATCGGGGTCGAGCCGACGAAGCTGACGGCCGAGATATTGGAATCGGTGAGGATGGCGTCGACCGCCTCCTTGTCTCCCTGTATGACGGTGAAGACACCGTCGGGCAGGCCCGCTTCCTTCAGCCACTCGGCGAGCATCAGCGATGCCGAGGGATCGCGCTCGGAGGGCTTCAGGATGAAGCAGTTGCCGCAGGCGAGCGCCACAGGAAACATCCACATCGGGACCATGGCCGGGAAGTTGAACGGCGTGATGCCGGCGACGACGCCGAGCGGCTGGCGCAACGAATGGCTGTCGACGCGCGTGCCGACATTCTCAGTGACTTCGCCCTTGAGGAGTTGCGGCGCCGAGGTGGCGAACTCCACCACTTCCATGCCGCGCTGGATCTCGCCCTTAGCGTCGGAAAGGACCTTGCCGTGCTCAGCGGTGATGATGGCAGCGAGGTCATCGATGCGCTCTTCCATGATATGCAGGAACTTGTTGAGGATGCGGGCGCGGCGCAGTGGCGTGGTGGCGCCCCATTTCGGTGCGGCAGCCTTGGCAACCGCAACCGCTTCGCGGACCTCTTCTGTCGAGGCGAGCGTAACCTCCGCCGCCACCTCGCCCGTGGCGGGATTATAGACAGGAGCCTTCCGCCCGCTGCGCCCGGCAACCTGCTTGCCGCCGATGAAGTGATTTATTTCGCGTGTCATGTCTTTCCTCCTGGTTAAATTTCAAAACTGCTTGTGTCCGCTGCCGAACTCTGACGCCTTCAGTCGCTCTCTCGCTATCAATGCGCCTTCGCCACGGGCTAGCTCACCCTGAAAGTTCCCCCGTCAGGAACTGCGCTTGACCACTACCGAAGGACCAGTCTTCATCCGAGTTGGTGACAAAGGACACCATGACGTCGGAGGGCGCGATGCCACAGGCACGCTCGAGCCGGTCGCAAAGCCCTTGGTAGAAATCCACTTTCTGGTCCTTGGATCGAGGTCGCGAAACGACTTCAAGGAGAACAAATTTCTCGGTCCGGGGAATCCCTAGACCCGTGTCCAAGGCGCGAAAGTGGGAGGCCTTGTGCTCCGATACGAGCTGGTATCGATCCCGTTCAGGTACGCCAAAGGCGGCGACCATGGCATCGTGGGCCGAATCTAAGAGCAGTTCGATTTCTTGCGGTGTCTGTCCCTCATGGACGTGAAACTTGAGCAGCGGCATTTCAACTCCTTTCGGTCGGCATGACCATCGCAGGTCAACCTGCATCCCGCTCCATGATCCACTTGACGGCGGGATCTGGTACAAAGCGCCATTTGCGCAGGGGGCCTGCCATGACGTTGAGGTAGTACATCTCGAAGCCGTAGGGGGCGCCGCAGGGGTGGTGGCCGCGCGGCACGAGGACGACGTCGCCGTCCTTGACGGCCATGGTCTCGTCGAGCTGGCCGTCATCGGTATAGACGCGCTGGATGCCGAACCCGTCGGGCGGGTTCAGTCGGTGGTAATAGGTCTCTTCGAGATAGGTGATACGCGGGAAATCGTCCTCGTCATGGCGGTGCGAGGGGTAGCTCGACCAATGACCGGCCGGCGTGAATACCTCTGTTACCAGGAGCGAGTCGCAGTAGTCCTCGTTTTCCATGGCGATATTGTTGATGTGGCGGGTGTTGGTGCCCCTGCCCCGCTCGGTCAGCGTGATGCCGTCCGGGCCGATGCGGCGTGCCTTGTGGCCGCCCTTGCCGGGCGCAGCACAGACGGCAATGGTGCAGTCGGTTGCGGCGGTTGCCTGCCAGCTTTCGCCGTTCGGCACGTATAGGCAATGCGGCGGGGTCTTTTCGAAGACATTCATGCGCTCGCCGAGCACGCCCCAGTCATGGCCTGCCGCGTTGAAGGCGGCCTTGCCCTCGATCATGACGAGGATGACCTCGTTCATTCCGGTGGCCTCGCCGACGCGTTCGCCCTCGCGCAGCCTATAGAGCGAAAAGCCGACATAGCGCCAGCCGGCGGCCTGGGCAGTAATTTCATGCACCTTGCCGTGGGCACCGAATGGTTTGCGAAGCAGTCTGGACATATTTTTTTTCCTCTTCCGATGTTCGCCTCACCGCCAAACGACGTCGGCGGCGAGGCTCAGTGACGGATCAGTTGACAAGGTTCTGGCGTGCCTCGTTCTCCACATAGCGGGACCGCGCTGCGGCAAGCTTCTCGGTGCGGCCGAGTTCGGGAACCGTCACGCCCCACCAGTGGCCGCCGCCGACTTCACCCGGCCCATGGGTCGGATCGGTGTCGATGACGATCACCGTCGGACGGTCCTTCCGAGCGCGCGCGGCGACGATCTTCGCCTCAAGATCAGCAATGTCTTTCGCCTTCTCCGCATGCGCGCCCATCGAAGCGGCATGAGCGACGAAGTCGATCTCAGGCTCACCCTCGATGTTGCAGTCCTTGTACATGTTGTTGAACTCTTCGCCGCCGCAGTTGATCTGCAGACGGTTGATGCAGCCATAGCCCCGGTTGTCGGTGAGGATGACCGTGAAGGGTACGCGGCGCATGACGGCGGTTGCGAGTTCCGCGTTCGCCATCATGTAGGAGCCGTCGCCGACGAAGCAGAGGACCTCGCGCTCCGGCCGCGCCAGCTTGATGCCGAGCGCGCCGGCCACCTCGTAGCCCATACAGGAATAGCCGTATTCCATGTGATAGCCGCCCTGCGACGGCTGCCAGAGCAGCTTTAGCGCGCCCGGCATGGTGCCGGCGGCGCACATCGCAATGCCCTTTTCCGTCGAGGCACGCTGAACGGCGCCGATCACCTGGGCGTCCGTGGGCAGATAGCCGGACGGCGCATCGGCAGGCACCGCACAATGAGCATCGACGCGCTTCAGCCACTCGGTCCGGGCGTCCACGTCAAAGGCCGAAGCCTTGTAATCGCCGAGTGCGTCCGACAGCTTCTCCAGCGCCACGCGCGCATCGCTGACCAGACCGACTGCGCCGTGCTTGCCGGCATCGTAGGGCTGGACGTTAATCGAGACGAGCGTGCGGCCGGGTTCCCGGAACAGCGTCCAGGAGCCGGTGGTGAAGTCCTGGAACCGCGTGCCGACGCCGATGACGAGATCGGCGCTTTCGCAGGCGGCATTGGCTGCTGCCGAGCCATCCACGCCGGCCGCCCCGAAGTTCATCGGATGCGCCTGCGCGAGCGCCGATTTGCCGGCCTGCGTTTCCACCACGGGAATGCCGTGGCGCGTCGCGAAGTCGCCGAGCGTCTCCTCGGCCTCGGAATAGATGACGCCGCCGCCGCAGACGATGACCGGGCTCTTCGCTGCCTTGATCAGATCGGCGACACGCGAAAGTTCACGTCCGTCCGGCTCGGGGCGGCGAATGGTCCAGGTCTTCGGTGTGAAGAAATCCTCCGGCCAGTCATAGGCCTCGGCCTGCACGTCCTGGCAGAAGGCGAGCGTGACGGGGCCGCAGGTTGCCGGATCGGTCATGACGCGCAGCGCGCGCGGCAATGCCGTCAGCAACTGCTCAGGGCGCATGATGCGGTCGAAGTAGCGGCTGACCGGACGGAAGCAGTCATTGGCCGACACCGTGCCGTCCTCGAAGTCCTCGACCTGTTGGAGAACCGGATCGGGACGGCGGTTGGCGAAGACGTCGCCGGGGATGAACAGCACCGGCAGGCGGTTGACATGGGCAAGCGCCGCCGCCGTCACCATGTTGGTGGCACCCGGCCCGATGGACGAGGTGACGGCATGCGCGCGCTTCCTCTTGCTGGCTTTGGCATAGGCGATGGCCGTATGGGCCATGGTCTGCTCGTTCTGGCCGCGCCAGGTGGGCAGGTCCTTGCCGATACCTTCCAGCGCCTCGCCGAGACCGGCCACATTGCCGTGACCGAAGATCGCCCATACGCCTTCGATGAAGCGCTCCCCCTCCTCGGTCATCTGCACCGAGAGCCAGCGGACCATGGCCTGTGCGGCCGTCAGACGGATCGTCGTCATATCAGTTCTCCTTGGCGGCGTTGCGCGCCGCATCCCAAATTCCGCATAGCCGGGTGAACCGCTGCGCCATTTCGGCGACCGCGGCCGCATCGTTCGTCTCGCCCTTGAGCCACTCACGCGCCACGTCGCCAAAGATAGTGCGGCCCACGGCAAACCCCTTCACGAGATCGTAAGAGGCCGCGACCTTGAAGGACGCGGCAAGCTCCGCCTCCGGCGCATCGAGGCCGAGCACGACGATGCCGCGGGTATGGGCATCGTGCTTCTCGATCGCCGCGATCGCGTTTTCCCAGGCGACCGGCGTCTGCATCGGCTCCAGCTTCCACCAGTCGGGATAGATGCCGATGGCGTAAAACTGCTCGATGAGCGTCGCCGTCGTCGTGTCGTCCACCGGCGCGACCTTGGAGGGGATGACCTCCAGCAGGAATTCCAGCCCGTTGCGGCGCGAGGCCTCGAAGAGGCGCTTGACCGTCTCCTCCTGCCCGGCGCGCGTCGCCGCGTCGTCGTTCGGGTGGCAGAAGCACAGGACCTTGACGACATTGTCGCGCGCCCATTCCTCCAGCCCGCCGCAATCAAGGCCGAGCTCCGGCTCCAGCGTCAGCGGACGCGAGCCCGGCCATTCGCAGGGTCGACCAACCCACAGGCCCGTTCCGGCGGCGGCATGCAGCGCCTTGCGGCCGATGCGGTTGTCGCACAGGATGCCATAGCCCGGCCGGCCGTCCTGCACCTGCAGGGCCGCCTCGAGGCAGAGCTTCTTGAACGCACCGCCCTTTTCCAGCGTATAGCCGTCCATCTCCTCAAGCTGCAGGCGATGGTCGAAGGCGAAGACACGCATGGTCGACCAGTCGCCTTTACGGTTGGTTGCCCAATGCACCTGCTCCAGTTCCGCGTCGTTGCGCAGGTCGGGACGCACGACCCCGCGCTTGAGGAAGAGTTGCAGCTCCTCAAGGCTCGGATAGGCCGGCGTGCAGCCGTGCCGGCTGACGGCGAAGGCGCCGCAGGCATTGGCGTATTCCAGTGCCTTCGGCCAGCTCTCACCGTCGAGCCAGCCCTTGAGGAGGCCGGAGAAGAAGCCATCGCCGGCGCCCAGCACGTTGAACACCTCGATGGGGAAGCCGGGGCCGGACTGGCCGTCGTCGAGGCTGTCGGGGATATCGCCCTCGAAGGCGACCGCGCCCTTGGCGCCGCGCTTGCAGACCAGCGTGGCGGACGACACCTTGCGCACGGCTCTCAGCGCCTCGATGGTGTCCGTGGAGCCGCCGGCGATGTGGAACTCCTCCTCCGTGCCGACGATGAGGTCGAAGAGGGACAGGGTCGCCTGGAACCGGGCGGTCACGGAGCTGTTCTCCACGAAGCGGCTTTCGCCGTCGCCATGGCCGGCGACGCCCCAGAGGTTCGGCCGGTAATCGATGTCGAGCGCCGTCAGGATGTCGTTCTCGCGCGCGATCTTCAGCGCCTTGAGCACCGCCTGTGCCGTGCGCCAGTGCGACAGGTGCGTACCGGTCGCCAATACCGAGCGAGACTCAAGAATGAAGGCCTCGTCGATATCATCTTCGGAAAGAGCCATATCCGCGCAGTTCTGGCGGTAGAAGATCAGCGGGAACTGTTCCTCGTCGCGGATGCCGAGCAGCACGAGGGCGGTAAGGCGCTCCGGGTCGGTCTTTACGCCGCGCACGTCAACGCCTTCGCGCACGAGCTGCTCGCGGATGAACCGGCCCATGTGCTCATCGCCGACGCCTGTGATGACAGCGCTTTTCAGGCCGAGTCGCGCTGTGCCGCAGGCAATGTTCGTCGGGCTGCCGCCGATGTATTTGCGGAAGGAGCCCATGTCCTCGAGCCGACCGCCGATCTGCGCGCCGTACAAGTCGACACTCGAACGGCCTATAGTGATGACATCCAGCTTTTTCTTCATATCTTCATTCCTTCGGTGAGCGGCGCGGAGCCGCAGGTGTAGAGCCCGCCTTCAGGCGATAGCGGGGAGAAGCTGGTCGATGCTCTTCTTTGCATCGCCGTAGAACATGCGGGTGTTGTCCTTGAAAAAGAGCGGGTTCTCGATGCCGGAATAGCCCGTGCCCTGACCGCGCTTGGACACGAACACCTGCCTGGCTTTCCACACTTCCAGCACCGGCATGCCCGATATGGGGGAGTTCGGATCGTCCTGGGCGGCCGGATTGACGATGTCGTTCGAGCCGATGACAATCACCACATCCGTCTCCGGGAAGTCCTCGTTGATCTCGTCCATCTCCAAGACGATGTCGTAGGGCACCTTGGCTTCGGCCAGCAGTACGTTCATGTGCCCCGGCAGGCGGCCGGCGACGGGGTGGATGGCGAAGCGCACGGTCTTGCCGGCAGCGCGCAGTTTTCGCGTCAGCTCGGAGACCGATTGCTGGGCCTGCGCCACCGCCATGCCGTAGCCCGGCACGATGACGATGCTGTCGGCGTCGTTGAGGGCCGCCGCCACGCTCTCGGCATCGATGGCGATCTGCTCGCCGGTGATCTCCATCTGCGGGCCGGCCGTGCCGCCGAAGCCGCCGAGAATGACCGAGATGAAGGAGCGGTTCATCGCCTTGCACATGATGAAGGAGAGGATCGCGCCCGAGGAGCCGACGAGCGCGCCGGTGACGATCAGCAGGTCGTTGCCCAGCGTGAAGCCGATGGCGGCGGCCGCCCAGCCGGAATAGCTGTTCAGCATCGAGACGACGACCGGCATGTCGGCGCCGCCGATGCCCATGATCAGATGATAGCCGATGAAGAAGGCGGCGAGCGTCATCAAGACCAGCGTCCAGGCGCCGGCGCCGTTGACATAGAGGATGAGCAGCAGGAGCGAGAGGATCGCCGCACCGGCATTGAGGAAGTGCCCGCCCGGCAGCTTCTTCGCCTTGCCGTCGACCTGGCCGGCCAGCTTGCCGAAGGCGACGACCGAGCCGGTGAAGGTGACCGCACCGATGAAGACGCCGAGGAAAACCTCGACCTTCATGATCGTGAGTTCGACGGGTTCCTTATGGGCGAGGAGCCCGGCAAAGCCGGTCAATGCGGAGCGGCCGGCTTCGTCGAGGCCGGCGACATGCGCCGCCTCGATATGGGCGTTGAAGCCGATGAAGACGGCGGCAAGGCCGACGAAGCTGTGCAGCGCCGCGACGAGCTGCGGCATCTCGGTCATCTGCACGCGCGAGGCGCCATAGTGGCCGAGCACCGCACCGCCGGCGATCATCAGCAGAATGATGAACCAGTTGCCGACCCCCGGCCCGAAGATCGTGGCGATGACGGCGAGCGCCATGCCGACGATGCCGTACCAGACGGCGCGCTTGGCGCTTTCCTGGCCCGAAAGGCCGCCGAGGGAGAGGATGAAGAGAACAGCTGCGGCGATATAGGCGGCCGAGACGATACCGATGGTCATGTCAGTTTCCCCCGATCACGACTTCTGGAACATGGCAAGCATGCGCCGGGTGACGAGGAAGCCGCCGACGATGTTGATCGTGGCGATCAGCACCGACAGCGCCGCCAGCACCACCACCAGCCAGTTGCCCGAGCCGATCTGCAGCAGCGCGCCGAGGATGACGATGCCCGAGACGGCATTGGTGACCGCCATCAGCGGCGTGTGCAGCGAATGCGAGACGTTCCAGATCACCTGGAAGCCGACGAAGCAGGCGAGCACGAAGACGATGAAGTGGCTCATGAAGGCCGCCGGCGCGAAGGCCCCGACGATCAGCAGCAACGCCGTTCCGACAGCGAGCAACGTCAGCTGGTTCTTCGTCTCGGCCTTGAAGGCAGCCGCTTCCGCCGCGCGCTTTTCCTCCGGCGTCGGCTCCTTCACCTTCTCCTTCGGTTTCTGCGCGGCGATGGCCGCGATCTTCGGGGGCGGCGGCGGGAACGTGATCTCGCCGTCCTTCGTCACCGTTGCACCGCGGATGACGTCATCTTCCATGTTATGGACGATCTTGCCGTCCTTGCCTGGCGTCAGGTCCGTCAGCATGTGTCGGATGTTCGTGGCGTAAAGCGCCGAGGACTGAGCGGCCATGCGGCTCGGAAAGTCCGTATAACCGATGACTGTGACGCCGTTCGGCGAGACAATCTTCTGTTCGGCGACGGTCAGGTCACAGTTGCCTCCGCGTTCGGCGGCAAGATCGACCACGACGGAGCCCGGCTTCATCGCCGCGACCATGTCGGCAAGCCACAGTTTCGGCGCGTCACGGCCGGGGATCAGTGCGGTGGTGATGACGATGTCCATCTGCGGGGCGAGCTCGCGGAACTTGGCGAGCTGCTTCTCGCGGAATTCCGGCGACGACGGCGCGGCATATCCACCGGTCGCCGCACCATCCTGCTGCACGCCGCCGTCAAAATCGAGATAGACGAACTCGGCGCCCATGCTCTCGATCTGCTCCGCCACTTCCGGGCGCACGTCGAAGGCGTAGGTCTGCGCGCCGAGCGAGGTGGCGACGCCGATAGCGGCAAGACCGGCCACGCCTGCTCCGATCACCAGCACCTTCGCCGGCGGCACCTTGCCGGCGGCGGTGATCTGGCCGGTGAAGAAGCGGCCGAAATTGTTGCCCGCCTCGATCACCGCGCGGTAGCCGGCGATATTGGCCATGGAGGACAGAGCGTCCATCTTCTGCGCGCGCGAGATACGCGGCACCATGTCCATGGCGATCACATTGGCGCCCGCCGCCCGCGCCTGCTCTAGGAGCTCGGAATTCTGGGCCGGGTAGAAGAAGGAGATCAGTGTCTGCCCACGCAGGAGGTGCCCGATCTCGGTGGCCTCCGGAGGGCGCACTTTCACCACGACATCGGCGATCGCGAAGAGCGCGCCGGCGTCGTCCACCACCCTCACGCCCGCGGCGCGATAGGCATCGTCCGAAATCCCCGCGCCCTCACCGGCTCCTGTCTCCACGAAGCAGTCGTGACCGAGCTTGAGAAGATGAAACGCACTTTCTGGCGTCAATGCGACCCGAGCTTCGCCCTTGGCCGTTTCTTTCGGACTTCCTATGCGCATCTCTATTCCCGACCCCTGTAAACAGTTCATCGATGCGCATATGTTTTGCGCATCGGATATTTCATGTCTGGTTGTGACGTCCTCCGCTTACGTCATGGTATGGGCTCCTCGTCCCGCATGCGCGGATGCGACCGGAAGTCGTGCGTGACTGCGGCAAAGATCACCGCACAACCCACGGCCTGCAGCGGCGAAATCGACGTCGCGAGAAAGATCGTTGAAAGCGCCATCGTCCAGACCGGCTCGGCGCTCATCAGCATCGCCGCGCGTGCCGGAGCAACCAATCGCTGTCCTTGGTACTGGAGGGCGAAACGCAGGCATGTGGATAAGAGAACGCTTGCCAGGAACCACATCCAGATCCCAAGCGACGGCGTGACGCGGGGCCATTCCTCAAACAGGCAGGACGCTGCGAGGATCGACAGGCCCGCAACGATAAGCTGGAACGCAGTGATCGTCGCCGTCCCGAGCGCCGGATTGGCGTTTTTCATCAGGGCGACGCTGATGGCCCAGAGGAGCGCGGCGCCTAGAAAGAGGAGATGCGTCGTGTCGAAACCCGTGCGCGCATCGAGGAAAAGCAGCGCCAGCCCCGCGCAGGCGAGCGGCAACGAGAGCGACAGGCTCTTCGCCAGCGGCCAGCGGAAAAGGAGTGCCCCGACAAGCGGCACCATGAGATTGCCCGTCGCCGTGATGAAGGCCGCGACACCAGCGTGAGACGTATGCTTGAGCGCAAGGATCCAGCCAATCATCGAAAGCGCCATTGCGCCCGCGGAAACGGCAAGCGGCACCCAGGCGCCCAGCACCTTGCGCAAGCCCCTGATATCGGCAAAGAAGCCGATCAGGACACCCGCGAGGATGAACCGGCTCCCCATGAAGAACAACGGCGGGAGAGCTGCCAGCGCATTGATCGAGAATAGCCATCCACTGCCGGCAAGCAGCGCCGCGACGCAAAGCTGTAAGTCGCCTCTGGACACTCCAGCTCGCCGAACCGACCCGGAGATCGACAGGTATCGCAGCGGCTTTGCCCGCTCAGACATCAACGGTTCGTCCCTCGATAGCGCTGATCCGAGCGGCGTCCAGCACAGCAAGGGTTGCAACCGCCTCCCTTGCCGTCACCGGCGGTCGGCCGTTGCCGGCGACCGCGGCTGCGAAGGCCTCGTAATAGTCATGATAGCGACCTTGCTCCGAAGGGATGCGCTCGCTGCACTCGGCCGTACGTAGGGTGCCCCACAGCTCGGGCGCCTCATATCCCCAGGCGGCAAGGTCGTCGAGCGGACGTTTTCCAGCGAAGATTGCCTGCGCCTGAACGTCCGTGCCCGACGACACGTAGCTTCCCGCGTCGCCATAGGCGCGGAATTCACGCACGGCGAGGCGATTGAGCTTGCTTGCCGAAAGATGGGAATGGATGCCGGAAGCGTGGGTTAACGCCAACACGAAGCTCGCATCCGTCTGGCCTTCCGGCCGCTCGATAAGGTCCCAATGGGCGGTGACGGCGGTCACCGGGCCGAGGAGCCAGAGCATCTGGTCGACCAGATGACTGCCGAGGTCGCGCAACAGGCCGCCCGTCGGCCCGGCCTCCAGCGTGTGCGGATCGTCGAGATCCATGCGTGAATGGATGCGCCACAGGCCGCCGAGCCGTCCCGATTGAAGGACCTTGCGCAAGGTCAGCACATCCGCGTCAAACCGTCGGTTATGAAATACGCCGAGGACGACGCCTTTCGCCTTGGCGGCTCGGTCGAGATCACGGCCGGCCTCCGCGCTGGGCGCAAAGGGCTTATCGGCGACGACATGGAGGCCGGCGGCGATCGCTTCGAGCACGAGCGCCCGGCGGGTTTCAGGCGGTGTGGTGATGGTCACCGCATCGATCCCGCCGGCGGCGATCATTGCCGAAAGGCTCGGATAAACGGGAACGGCCGGCAGGTCGGCGCGGACGCGGGCAATCGTCTCCGGCGCGCGCGCCACCACGCCCGCAAGCTCGACGCCCTCAGCCGCGGCGATGAAGGGGGCATGAAAGTGCCGCCCCCCGGTTCCATATCCGACCAGACCGATGCGCATGGCGCTTCGCCTTCCTACTTCTTGAAATACTTGTCGACGTACTTCTGGATTTCCGAACGCATGAACTTGCCGGACGCGTCCGCCCGATCTTCCCAGCCGAAGACGCAGGCCGTGACGATGCCGTCGAAGCCGACTTCCGCGAGCGAGGAGAAGAAGACGTCCCAGTCGATCTCGCCCTGCCCCATGTCCATGTGCTGGTGGATCGTTACCTTCGCGCCGGGCGGGTTGATGATGTAGCGCAGACCCGACGACGCCCTGTGGTTATAGGTGTCGGCGACGTGCACATGGTTGATCAGGGGGCCGGCATCGCAGATCATCCGCGCCATGTCGTCGCCGAAGTAGAAGGTGTGCGGCGCGCAGTAGAGGAATTTCACATTGTCCGAACCGATCGTCTTCAGCATGTCGATCGCGGGATGCAGGGTTTCGCACCAGTCTTCCGGATGCGGCTCCATGTTGAGCGTCACGCCTTCCTTCTCGAAGACCGGCACGAGCTCCTCGATCGAGCGCCACCAGGCTGCTTCGCTATGCTCGTGCGTGAAATGCCCGCCGCAGCAGTTCGACCGGTGCCCGCGATCCGGCGACGGGCCGCGGCCGAATTCCGAGTTCATCGTGTCGACGCCAAGCTCCACGGCGAGCTGGATGGCTTCCTTCCAGTATCCGACTGCGGCCTTGCGCTCGTCCTCGTGGGGGCTTGCCCAGCGATACATCGGCAGGAGGGAGGCTACCTGGACGCCGTGATCCTTGAGTGCCTTCTTGAATTCGGCAACCCGTGCCTTGTGGGCACGCGGACGCACCCACCACGGAAGCAGGTCGTCGCGGGGCGAGACCTCGATATATTCGTAGCCAAGGTCGGCCGCCTTGCGGCAGAGCTGATCGAGCGGCAGGTGGCGGTGCATATGCGGGTCGAGTGCGATTTTCATCGGTATCTCCTCACCTTTTTCAGTTGCGGATGATCAGGCAGCGTTCGCCTTCGGCTTGCGGTCGTAGAAGGCGGGGCGCTGGCCGATCTTGATCGGCACGATGCCGCCCGAATGCTTGGCTTCGACGCAGGCATCCGCCGTCACGGAGGCGAAGTAGCCGTCCCAGGCGGTCGGCCCCCAGACCTCGCCGACCTTCACCGAGTCGATCCATTCCTGGAGTTCGACGTCGTAGCTGTCGATGAAACGGTATTTCCAATCCTGCAGGATTTCGTGGGAAAGCCTGCCATCCTTGCGCATCAGCACGCTCATCGGCTCGGGCAGGTAGCCGACGCCGTCCTCGCCGACGACCTGGCACTGGATGTCGTAGCCGTAAGGGCAATTGACGAAGACCTCGACGTCGATGCGGATGCCCTTGGCGGTCTCCAGCAGAATCATGTGGGGGTCATCGAGGTCCGGGCGCGAATGCTTGGTCTTTTTCGGCAGGATCACCTGTGCGGAGACATAGTCGTCGTCGAGCAGCCAGCGCAGCACGTCGATCTCGTGGACGAACGAGTCGGTGAGCGCCATATCGCCGGCATAGACTTCCGGGACGCTCGGATTGCGGTGCGCGCAATGTACCATCAGCGGCGCGCCGAGATTGCCCCGGTCGATTTCGGCCTTGAGCAGGCGGTAGCTCTTGTCATAGCGGCGCATGAAGCCGACCTGCACGAGGTGGCGGCCACTCGCCACCTCGGCGTTGACAATGTTGAGGCAGGCTTCAGCGCTTGTCGCCAGAGGCTTCTCGCAGAACACCGGCTTGCCCGCGGCAATGGAGGCGAGCACGAATTCCTCATGCGTCGGCCCCCAGGACGTGACGACCACGGCGTCCACGTTCGGGTCGTCGATTACCCCCTGCCCCGTTGCGTGGACGCGCGCGGCCGGCGTCAGCCGGTTGGCGACCATTTCCGCTTGGGCGGGATTGATGTCGTTGACCGCGACGACGGTCGAGCCGACGAGCTTGTTGTGCAGCCGTTCGATATGTTCCTGGCCGATCGCGCCAGTGCCGATAACACCGATTTTGAGGGTCATGCTTCTGTTCCAGAGCTTGGGTTATGCAAGATCGCGCGGCAGCGCGAGTTTCAGGGTCGTGAGCGATTTCTTCACGCCGGTGAGCGGCTCCATGCCGGCGTCCTCCATTTCGAGGCTGACCGGGCCGTCGTAGCCGGTCATCTTGGCGACCGCGAAGAACTCCTTCCACCATTGGACGTCATGGCCGTGGCCGAGCGCGACGTAGTTCCACGAGCGTTTCGCGATGTCGTTGATCCAGTAGGTGTCGATCAGGCCGTTGGCCTCGGCGAGCGTGCGCTCCAGCCGGACGTCCTTGGCGTGCATGTAGTGAATGGCGTCGCCGAGCAGGCGCACGGCCGCGATCGGATCGCCGCCCATCCACATGTGATGGCTCGGGTCGAAGTTCATGCCGACCACCGGATCGACATGCTGGCGCAGGCGCAGCATGTTGGCCGGGTTGTGGATCATCGTCGCGCCGAGATTCTCGATGGCGATGCGGATGCCGCATTCCTTCGCCAGCGTGCCCGCCTTCTGGAAATAGGGGATCAGAACCTCGTTCCACTGGTAATCGAGCGCCTTCTCGTGCTCGGGAAGGATGACGTGGGTGATCCAGTTGGGCAGTTCGTCCGTCGGCGTGCCGCCGGGGCAACCGGACATCATGACGACGGTGTTGACGCCGAGCTTCTCGGCAAGGCGGAAGGTCTTCTCGACCACCGCGCGATGTTCCGCGCCGGAGGGGCCGGGATGAAGCTGGTTGCCGGAGCAGTTGAGCGCCGAGATGGAGAGGTTGCGGCGCTTCAGGGCATCGAGGAAGTCGGTGCGTGCGGTTTCACTCGCCAGCAGATCATCGAGGCGCAGATGCGGAGCCTTGGACCAGTTGCCGCATCCAAGCTCCACGGCCTCGAAGCCGAGGGTGGACACCGTATCCAGCATCTCTTCGAAGGGGAGATAGCCCAAGATATCGGTCACAAGGCTCATTTTCATCATGTTGGGGACTCCGTTCGGAAAGCAAAAAGTCGCGTGCCGGGCCGAAGCCCGACACGCTTCTCGGGAGGTATTACTTCATGTACTGGTCGACGTTCTCGGCCGTGATGGACTCGAACGGGACGAGCTTCTCGGCCGGCGGCTCTTCGCCCTTCTTGATCGTTTCGACGACCTCGAAGGCAGCCTCGGCCTGGCCGGCCGCGTTCTGGAAGATCGACTGGGACATCTCGCCGGCCTTGATGGCGTTGAGCGCGTCCTTGGTACCGTCGACGCCGGAAATCATCACACCCTTGAGACGATCGGCCGCCTGGAGCGCCTGCAGTGCACCGAGCGCCATCTGGTCGTTGGCTGCAATGATGGCGTCGAATTCAGGGAAGCTCTGGATCCAGTCTTCCGTGACCTTCATGCCCTCGGCACGGTCGTAGTTGCCCGAGAGGTTGGCGAGGATCGTGACGTCCGGACGCTGGAGTGCTTCCTCGAAGCCCTTCAGGCGTTCCTGGGAGTGGTAGAGGCCGGGCGTGCCCTGGAGATAAAGGATCTTGGCATCCTTCGGCAGCTTGTCCTTCATGAACTCGCCCTGCATGCGGCCGGCGTCGATGTTCTTGGAGCCGACGAAGGTGGACTTGCCGCCGGCGGACTGGATGCCGAGCGCGATCACCGGGATACCGGCTTCGTTGGCCTTCTCGACGCCGGGCACGATGCCTTCGAAGTCGACCGGGACCACGACGATGGCGTTGACCTTCTGGGCGATCAGGTTGTCGATCTGGTCGAGCTGCTTGGAGATGTCGTTGTTGGCGTCGGTGAAGTTGATCTCGACGTCCGGATCGGACTTCGCGGCTTCGATGAAGGCGGTCTTGCGCGCCATGACGAAGACGTCGGTGTCGGCCATATTGGCATAACCGACGACGAACTTGTCGGCTGCAAAAGCGGATGCGGAAAGCGCAGCGACAGAAACGGCGCAGGCGAGAGCGAGTTTGACGATGGATTTCATGGGTTTCCTCCCGAAAATGAGACAAGTCTTCACATTGGAGCGGGACGATCCCGCTCCGACACATCGAGTTGAGCTGCGGTTTGCTGCCGCTTTCGACCGGGTCAGGCCTTCTTTTTGGTGCGGGCCGATTTGGTCCAGACATCCAGGATCACGGCGATCGCGATGATCAGACCCTTGATGATCTGCTGCCAGTAGGAGCTGACATTCATGAGATTGAGGATGTTGTTGATGACGCCGATGATCATGGAGCCGATGATGGTACCGGTGATCGTTCCTGTGCCGCCCATCAGGCTGGTGCCGCCGACGACGACCGCGGTGATGGCATCGAACTCGTAGCCGACGCCGGCGGCCGGCTGGCCGGAATTGATGCGCGACATCAGCACAATGCCGGCGACGGCGCACAGGATGCCGTTGAAGACGAAGGCCTTGATGACGATGCTGTTCGGATTGATGCCCGAGGCAAGCGCGGCGCGCTGGTTACCACCAACTGCATAGACGTAGCGGCCGAACTTGGTCTTGTTGAGCAGCACCCAGGAGACCACGACGAAGGCGACGAGGATCAGCACGGAGATGGGGAACGGACCGAGCGAGCCCTGGCCGATCAGCTTGAAGTCGCCGAGGCCGGAGATCGGCGAGCCGCCGGTATAGAGCAGCGCGAGGCCGCGCGCGACAGTCGTCGTTGCCAGCGTCATGATGAAGGACGGGATGCGGAAGAAGGTGATGACGAGGCCGTTGACGAGGCCGATCGCCGCGCCGACGATGACACCCGCGATCACTGCCAGGGTGATGCTGCCCGTCATCGCCATGACGCTCGCCGCCATCACGCCGCACAGCGCGAGCACCGAGCCGAGCGACACGTCGATATGGCCGAGGATGATGATGAAGGTGACACCGCAGGCGAGCAAGCTGACCACCACGACCTGGCGCAGCACGTTCGTCAGGTTAGCTTCCGTGAGGAAGGTCGGGCTCAGCAGCGAGGCGAGGATGCAGATCCCGACGAAGATCAGGATTGTTCCGTATTTGCGATAGATCTGCGCGAAATTCATTTCAGTCCTCTTGGAAATGGCGGGGCTGATTGCGGTCTGCCCGGTGGCCATTGTTGGATCGGTGCTCATCAATGTCCTCCCGTTGCGAGACGCATGATGCTCTCCTGATTGGCTTCGCTTCTCGTCAACTCGCCGGCCACCCGCCCTTCGCTCATGACCACCACGCGGTCGCTCATGCCGAGGATTTCCGGCAGCTCCGACGAGATCATGATGATGGCGAGGCCCTGGCGGGCGAACCGGGTCATGAGCTTGTGGATTTCCGACTTCGAGCCGACGTCGATGCCGCGCGTCGGTTCGTCGAGAATGAGGAGCTTCAGGTCGCGCAGCAGCCATTTGGCGATGACGATCTTCTGCTGGTTACCGCCGCTCAAGTTTTCCACGATCATCGCCGAGTTCGGCGTCTTGATCTGGAGCATCTTGATCATGTCCTGGGCTGCCGCCTCTTCCTTTGAGGTATTGACGAAGGGGCCGGGCGCGAACTTCTCAAGATTGGCAAGCGAAATGTTCTCCAGCACGGAGCGGCAGAGCACGAGCCCTTCGGCTTTTCTGTCCTCGGACACCATGGCGATGCCGTGCGTGATGGCGTCGGTCGGCGAGCGAAGGGTCAGGCTTTCGCCATTGAGAACCACCTCGCCGCCGTCCGCCCGGTCGAGGCCGAAGATCACGCGCGCCACTTCGGTCCGCCCGGCGCCGATCAGTCCGGCCAGACCGACAATCTCGCCAGCCCGCACGGTAAAGTTCACGTCCTTGAAGACGCCGTCACGGGAAAGCCCGCGCACCGCAAGCACTTCCTCGCCGATCTCAACCTCTTCCTTCGGGAAGATGCTGGTGATGGTGCGACCGACCATTTGGCTAATGAGCTTGCCTTCGTCGTAGTCGCTCGCCAGTCCCGTGGCAACGAACTGGCCATCGCGCATCACGGTGATGTCGTCGGCGATCTGAAAGATTTCATCCATCTTATGGGTGATGTAGATCACCGCCACGTTGTTCGCCTTGAGATCGGCGATCTGCCGGAACAGCATGGCGACTTCGGTATCGCTGATTGCCGAAGTCGGTTCGTCCATGATGACCAGCGAGGCATTCCGGGAGATCGCCTTGACGATCTCGATCAACTGCATGCCGGCGACGGAAAGCTCGCGCATCTTCGTGTCGGGCTTGTATTTCAGGCCGAGCCGGTCAAGCAGGACCTGCGTGTCGTCGTTCATCCTGCGGAAGTTGACGAAGCGGGAGAGCGGCCCCTTTTCCGCCCTCGACGGCTCGCGGCCGAGGAAGATGTTTTCCGCGATCGTCATATCGAGGACCGGGCTGAGCTCCTGGTGAATCATGGAGATGCCGGCGCCCAGCGCATCGGCCGTGCTCTGGTGGTCCAGCTTTGCTCCTTGAAAGAAAATCTCTCCGCTGTCGATGGTGTAGACACCGCTCAGGATCTTCATAAGCGTGGACTTGCCTGCACCGTTCTCGCCGACGAGCACATGGACCGTGCCTGGACGAACCTTGAGATTCATGCCGTCAAGCGCAAGGACGCCCGGAAAGGCTTTGGTGATGCCGCGCATTTCAAGCACGAACGCGGCGGAGCCGTCATTGCCCGCGATTGGGCGAGCAGAATCGGCGCGATCGACATCGATCGCCGGACCTGTCGATCCAGACATGAAATTTTCCTCCCGATAACGGCACTCCCCGTGCCGCCGGCAAGCCGATTGCTTGACCTTTCGTTAGGCGAAAGTAATGGACTTACCCCACATTACTGTCAATTATTGGGTTGCTTTATCTCTCAAATTACACCAAACTGGCTTTCATTTTATGGGAGACTTCCATGCGCCGCCCCACGATCGCCGATCTTGCAAAGGCCGCAGATGTCGGGATTTCAACGGTGGACCGTGTTCTGAACGGCCGCGATCCCGTCCGGCCGCAGACGGCTGAACGTGTCCTTGAAGCCGCCGAGCGCATCGGTTTCCACGGCGTCACGGTCATTCGCAGGCGCCTGGAGAACGACAAACCGGTTGTGAAGTTCGGCTTTCTCCTGAAGCAGTCCCATCGCAAGCTTTACCAGATGTGGGCAGAAGTGCTGACGAAGGCGTCCGAAGCCTACCCGAACGCACATGCCCGCGCGGTCGTCCGCTTCGTCGACGAGCTCGCCCCGGAAAACACCGCGGAGGCACTTCTTGCCCTGAGCCGTGAAGTGGACGCGATCAGCCTCATCACCTCAGACCATCCGCAAGTCAACCACGCGGTCGACGGGCTGGAAGCCGAAGGCATTCCGATCTTCACGATGATTTCCGACCTCTCGACGCCCGGCCGGGCGGGCTACGTCGGCAACGACAATGTGAAAAAAGGGCGGACCGCCGCGTGGTTCGTTGTCAATATGAGCCGACGTCCGGGCAAGGTCGCCGTCTTTGTCGGCAGCCATCGCTATCTTTCCCAGGAATTATGCGAGACCGGGTTCCGTTCCTATTTCCGCGAAAGCGGCATCGACTTCCAGATGATGGAGACGATGGTGACGCTTGAGGAGCCCGACATCGCCTACGATCTTACACGCAAGCTCCTGGCAACCGAGCCCGACCTTGTCGGCCTTTACGTTGCTGGCGGCGGGATTACCGGCGTCATGCGGGCTCTCCGCGAGGATGACGGGCCCGTATCAAAGCAAATGATCGTGGTTGGCCACGAACTGACAAACGAAACACGATCCGGGCTCGCGGACGGCGTCATCAAGGTCGTGCTCTCTCACCCGGCGCGTCTTCTCGCCGACACGCTGGTCCATGCCATGGCGGAAGCGGTGCAGGCCAATCGCTCACAGACCGTCTCCCAGCATGTGCTTCCTTTCGAAATCTTCACGGCCGCCAATATCTGAGGCGCCGCGGGCCTTTGCTCAGCCAGCAGGCAAAGTTCCGCGGAAAAGCCATCCCCATGTCGCGAACCAGGCGTTTATCCACCGGTCGTCTGACGAGCCTTTTCGATCACGGCGACGCGGCGTGGCGGTCCAACTTCCTGGCGCCCGCCGGCCCGCTGCCATGCTCAATAGGCACGTCGGCAGTCATAGCACGATCCTAACCGGCAACCCGGTCTCCCGCGAGCGGGCGGCGGCATCGGCAAGACGCAGCGCTTTTACGCCGTCAATACCTGTCGGATCAGGCACCGTTCCCCGTGTCAGATGGTCAAGGAACGCATCCAGCTCGATCTTGTAGGCGGCCGCATAACGCTCGAGGAAGAAGTTGAGCACAGGAGCCTGGACAAAGCCGGCCGCGCTCGCATGTTCGACGGTGCTCTCATGCAGGTTTCCTGTCCGCAGCATGCCCTTGGCGCCGAGCACCTCCACGCGCTGGTCATGACCGTAAGTCGCGCGGCGCGACAGGGAAATCTGGCAGATGGCGCCGGATGCCGTGCGCAGCAATACGGCCGCCGTATCGACATCACCGGTCGCGCCGATCTCGGGGTCGACCAGGCAGGAACCGAGCGCATAGACTTCGATGGGTTCCTCACCGAGCAGGAAACGGGCCTCGTCGAAATCGTGGATCATCGAATCCCGATAGAGGCCACCCGAGCGCTTGGCATAGCTGACCGGCGGCGGCGCCGGATCGCGCGACGTGATCGTGACGATCTCGATTGGGCCGATGGCGCCTTCCCGAAGGCGGCGTGCGAGCGAACCGAGATGCGGATCGAAACGGCGCTGGAAGGCGAGCATCAGCGGTACGCCGCTGGCTTTCGCGACGGCAACCGCCCGTTCGGCCCGCTCGACGGAAAGATCGATCGGCTTTTCGCAGAAGATCGCCTTGCCCGCGCGAGCGCAGCGCTCGATCAGATCGGCATGCGTATCGGTCGGGGAGCAGATGAGGACGGCGTCGACATCCGCGCCTTCGACGATGTCCTGGACGCTGCGGACCTCGGCGCCGGTTTGCGTTGCGAGCGTCGCCGCGGCCGTCGCATCCGGATCGCTCAACGCAACGAGCCGGGCACCGGGATTGGCCGCAGCGTTGAGACCATGAATGATGCCGATGCGGCCGGCGCCGATCAGACCGAGACGATGCATTGGGTCCTCCAGTTCACCGGCGGCCAGCCGGATGTTTCATGTCGTTGGAACACCTGATCCTGTCAGGGCGGGAGCGGATGGCCGTGATCCGTTTCCCTGTATCCTTCGATCTCCGCCTCAAGATTGGCCATGGTCTCGCCACCGGCCATCAGGTCGGTGATCTCCTCGCGCGACTTCTCGCCCTTGCGGAAATCGGCTGCGACCGCGCCTCGGATGAGGACGGCGAAGTGATCGCCGACCGCCATGGCATGCATGACCTGGTGCGTGATGAACACGACGGCCAGCCCCCGGCGCTTCGCCTCGTTGACGATCCGAAGAACATGCGTCGCCTGCTTGACGCCGAGCGCCGCCGTGGGCTCGTCCAGAATCAGCACCTTCGCGCCGAAATAGACGGCGCGGGCAATCGCGAGAGACTGCCGCTCGCCGCCGGAGAGCCCCCCGACCAGCCGGTCGCCGTCGTCGATCCGGGTGATGCCGAAATCGCGCACGGCCTTGACGGCGATATCATTGGCCTTTTTCCGGTCGAAGACCTTGAACGGCCCCCATCCCTTCGTCGGCTCGACGCCCACGAAGAAACTCCGGCCGATGGACATAAGGGGAAAGGTGCCGCCGAACTGATGGACCGTCGCAATGCCATGGTTCGCCGCCGCCCTCGGTGTCTCGAACTTGACCGGCGCGTCTTCGAAAATGATGTCGCCCGATGTCGGCTGGTGCACACCGGAGAGAATGCGGATCAGCGTCGACTTGCCCGCGCCGTTATCGCCGAGCAGACACAGGACTTCGCCGGCCTTGATATCGATGGAGATGTCATTGAGCACATCGATCGGGCCGAAGGACTTGCTGACGTTCCGCAGAGAGAGAATGGAGGCGCCCATCACTTCGTACCCTTCTTCTTGCCGGTATAGTTGAGCGCCATCCGGCGGAAGGTGTTGTTCATCAGCACGGCGATGAGAAGCATGATGCCGATGATCAGGCTCGACAGGTTGCGGTCGAAGCTGGTGTAGAAGATGCCCTGGTTGACGATCGCGAAGGTGATCGTGCCGAAGAGGATGCCGATGACGGACCCGAAGCCGCCGGTCAAAAGCACGCCGCCGACAACGACCGAGATGATCGTGTTGAAAATATAGGACTGCCCCGTCGACACCTGCGCGGAGCCGTACATGATCGACTGCGACATGCCCACGAAGGCGGCCGACACCGACGAGAGAACGAACAGCCAGACCGTGAGCTTATCCGTCGGGATGCCGGCATTGCGGGCCGAAACGCGGTCGCCGCCAAGCGCCAGCAGCCAGTTGCCCCACGGCGACAGATGCAGGAAGAAGAAGTAGAGCGCCGTGAGGCCAAGCCACCAGAGAACCGTCACCTGGAAGCCGCTGCCGATGTAGCTGCCGAACAGGGTCTTGGCCCATTCCGGGGACGGCATGGAGAGAGAGGTCGTCTTCGTCAGCACAATGGACAGGAAGAGGACCAGCCCGGCGACCGCGAACAGTGTACCCATGGTGATGATGAGCGACGGCACGGCGGTTCGGATGACCATCATGCCGTTGATGAAACCGATCAGCGCGCCGAAGGCGAGCGTCACGGCGATGCCGACCGCGATCGGCAGGCCGTAATAGCCGGACAGGATCGCGATGCACATCGAGGAGGCCGGCACCATCGCGCCGATGGAGATATCGAGCTCCCCGGCGATCATGAGAAAGCCGATGGGAACGGCGATGATCCCCAGATTTGCCGCTACGTTGAGCCAACTGGCAATGCCCTGCGGCGACAGGAAAAGTGCGCCTCCGAAGACCGTGAAAAAGATTGCGACGAAGGCCATGCCCAGAAACGCGCCCATTTCGGGCCGTCTCAAGAGACCACCGATCGACAGATTCCCCATTGTTCACCTCCCTGAACGGATGTCGGATCGGCCCGCGAATAGACGCGGGCCGGAAGATTCGGCACGTTATCGCGTGCCCTTGGAGACACCGTTAAGGGCGGCTTCGACGTTGGACGCGTCAACGATGGCCGGCCCGGTCAGCACCGGATCAGTCGCCAGGTCGATGCCGAAGTCGATATTGGCCGCGAGCATGGTCGTCGCAAGGAAGGACTGCGCGTAGGGCTGCTGGTCGATCGCCATAGTCTGGGTGCCGTCCTTGATGCGCCCGAGGGTCGCGGCACTCATGTCAAAGGTGCCGAGCTTGACCTTGTCGCCGACACCGGCCTGCTGGATTGCCATTGCGCCGGCATCGGCCACCGGCGAGCCGAGCGCCATCACGGCGTCGATCGAGGGATCGCGCAGCAGTTCCGCCTTGATGGCCTCGGCCGTGCCTGCTGCATTCGAATCGAGGCTTGCCGGCAGCGGAAGGCGGATAACTTCGGCGCCGTTAGCCTTGGCGCCTTCTTCAACGCCGTTGCAACGAGTTTCGAGGTTGACCGCGCCGGGGACATGAATGACGCACAGGATCTTCTTCGCGCCGTTCTTGGCCAGATATTCACCGCCGGCGACGCCCGCGACCTTCTCATCCGAGCCGAAGTAGTTGATCCCGCTGACCTTCTCCTTGTTGTCGGCGCCGGAGTTGTACATCATGATCTTGATGCCCTTCTTCGCGGCCTCCTGCAATGCAGGAACCTGGGCATCCGGCACCCAGATCGGAATGGCGATGCCCTGGACGTTCTGGCTGACAGCGGTGTTGATCAGGTTCACCAGATCGGGGCCGAAATTGTCATAGCTCGGCACGGTCATGTAGGAGACCTTGCCGCCATTGGCCTCGACGACCAGCGCAGCATCATCGACGCCCTTCTTCACGATGTTGAAGAAGGCGTCCTGCGCCGAGCCGGCGATGACGGCGATATCGGCCGCATGCGATACCGATGCAGTGAGGCCAAACGACACGGATACGACAAGCATCTTAGCAAAAGTCTTCATTTCCATAGTCTCGCTCCCTATTTTGCCCGCCACTCGACGGACGCTCCTCTCACACGACGCAGGATGCGCCTAAACCAACCGATCGGCGGCAGAGTGCAACCGATCGGTCTCCGAATCTCTGGGAATGGAATGCTCTGCGCGAACCGCTTCGGATTGCTGCCTCGTCCAGCAAGTCCGTCCGCTTTCACGGAGCTCCTCCCGAAAGCTCGCGGCACAAGAATTATGAGAGCGCTCCAACACTGTCAACCGGGAATCGCAGACTGAAATGAGCCGTGTGCGGGATTCCGGCAGAGCTAGACTGCATTAAAACGACACCCCCTCACTGAAACGCGCCAGAAAGTTGAATGACCCCCAATTGGTATAAAAGTGCCCCTCACTTGCCGATTGCTGCCAGTTATGCGGCTAAATTTTACCAATTGACGTCATTGGAGCGCTCCCATATCAATCTCACTGAATTTCATGAAGGTGCTCGGATGGGCATCCGGGAGGACATCTATGGACTATGGGATCGGCATCGTCGGCGCCGGCATGATCGGCGCGGCACACGCTTTCGGCTATCGCACGCACCTGCCGCAGTTCACGGCGCGGCTGCCTGGGTTGACCCTGGATACGGTCGCGGACCCGAACGAGGCACTAGCGGCCAAGCTCGCCGGAACATTCGGCTTCGCGCGGACCGCGAGGGACTGGAACGAGGTCATCGCCGACCCGAGGATCGGCATCATCAGCGTGGCCCTGCCGAACTTCCTCCATGTCGAGGCCGTCGAGGCAGCGCTCAACGCCGGCAAGCATGTGCTCTGCGAGAAGCCCCTCGCCCTCTCCGCCAACGATGCCCGCCGGCTCTACGAGAAGGCCAAGGCAAGCCCGGTTTGCGCCGCGACGGTCTTCAATTACCGCCGCATTCCGGCCGTCACCGAGATCCGCGACCTGATCGCCTCCGGGGAACTGGGGGAGATCGTCAACATCCTCGTACAATTCCAGTGCGAATACGCCGCCGACCCGCACCTGCCGCATTCCTGGCGCTACGAGCGGGACCGCGCCGGCCCCGGCGCGCTCCTGGATATCGGCACCCATGCCATCGACACGGCGCGCTATCTGTGCGGCGAGATCGTCGAGATCGCCGGCTCGATCTCGACGATCTCGATCAGGGAGCGCTTCCTGCCTGCCGCGGCAACGGTCGGCCACAACCGCGTGGAGCTGAGTTCGGAAAAGCGTACGGTCGACAATGACGACGTGATGTCGGCCCTGCTTCGCTTCGAAAGCGGCGCCCAGGGCCTGTTCTCGTCCAGCCGCGTCGCGATCGGCATGGGCAACACGCTGTCCTTCGAGGTCTTCGGCACGAAGGCCGCCGCCCGCTTCTCGACGCAGGCGCTCAACCAGTACCAGATCGCCCGTTTCGACGGCTCCGGCCAGACGCCCTTCGCGACGGTCTTCAACCGCCCGTCCTCGCCGAATGTCGGCGCGCTGCTGCCCGTCCCGTTCGACGGCGTCGCCACCGGCTATGCGGAAGTCTTCGGCTTCATGATGAATGACTTCCTCACGGCCATCGCCGAAGGCCGCGACATTTCCAGCGGCACGCTGCTGGACGGCCTGCGCGCCGCCGAAGTGCTCGATGCCATCCAGGCATCCGCTGACACCAATTGCGCCGTGAAGATCGACCGGTCGCCGGCCTGATACCCGATTGAGGAGGACAATCATGAAAATCGGAATGAACACGGACGGCTTCGGCGCCTTCGGCCTCGACGATTGCCTGGACAAGGCGGCGGCCCTCGGGTTCGACTGCGTCGAGTTCGGCATGGGCGGCTGGTCGAGTGCGCCGCATGCCGACATCGACGAACTGCTCGGCAGTGCAAAAGCCAGGGACACGCTTCTCGGCAAGCTGAGGGATCGCGGCCTTTCGATCTCGGCGCTGAACTGCTCGGGCAATCAGGTCCACCCCGGCGCGATCGGCCCGAACGATTCCCGGCTCGCCTTCAAGACGGTGGAGCTTGCCGGCCTCCTCGGCGTCGACCGCATCGTGATGATGTCGGGCCTTCCCGGCGGGCCGGGCGACAGCCATCCGAACTGGATCACCTCGTCCTGGCCGCTCGAGGCCATGGAAATCCTCGAATGGCAGTGGAGCGAACGGGTCATCCCTTGGTGGAAGTCCTTCGCGCCCAGGGCGGAAGCGGCCGGTATCCGGCTTTGCGTCGAGCAGCACGGCCGCCAGGTGGTCTACAACACGGAGAGCTTCTTCCGGCTGCGCGAGGCGATCGGCCCCGTCGTTGGCGTGAACTTCGATCCCTCGCACCTGATCTGGATGGGCGGAGACCCGGTCTCGGCGATCCATGCGCTCGGCGACTGCATCTACCACGTTCACGGCAAGGATTCCCGGATCGAGCCGGCGGCACGGGTGAACGGGCTTCTCGATACCAAGCATGTCGTGCCGGTCGGTCCGCGCTTCTGGAACTTCGTCTCGCTCGGCCACGGCAGCTCGGTCCGCGCCTGGCTGGACATCGTCCGCGCGCTGAAAAGCATCGGCTACGACGATGTGATCTCGATCGAGAACGAGGACTATTCGCTGGGCGCCGAGGACGCCGTGGCGACGTCGGTCGCGACCCTGCGGTTCTGCATCGACCAATCCGCGGCGGACGCAGCTTGACGGATTCGGGATCACGAGAATGGTGAGAGCCTTTGCAAAACCGCATCTCGCCGTCTTCCTTGGATTGAGATACTTGTAAACTACGAGACGGATGAGGAACGGGGCGCAAAGCCGCAGTTGAGGAATAATGGACAAAGGCGAGCCGAAGCTTACCCTGGAGGACATTGCGGAACGCGCAGGGGTCTCGCGCTCCGCCGCGTCGCTGGCCCTGCGTGGCGAACCGGGTGTTCAACCCGAGAAGCGGGCGCGTATTCTCAAGATAGCCGAAGAGCTCAACTACACGCCGGACCTGTCGGCACGCCGCCTGGCAAGCAGCGGCACGAGGACAATCGGGATCCTCCTCTCAGACATCCTCAACCCCTTCACGGCCGCGGTCGCGAGGAGCCTCGACGCCGCTGCCCGCGAAAAGGGCTTCGATGTCCTGCTTTCCATCGAGGGCTATTCGGATGCAACGGCGGAAAAGCCTATCCAGTCGCTGGTCGCGCAGCGTGTCGCCGGCCTTGTTCTGATCGGTTCGCCCGAGTCCACGGCCTATGTGGAGAAGGTGAGCCGCAAGATTCCGGTGGTCTATTTCGGCCGCCATCTCTCGACCGAGCGGGTCGACAGCGTCAGCAACGACGACCGCCTGGGCGCATCGCTCATCGTCAGGCACCTCGTGGAAAACGGGCACCGGAAGATCGCGCATATCGACGGTGGCCCGAGCGCTGGTGCACAGCGCCGCCGCGAGGCCTACTGCGCCGCCATGGAAGCGGAGGGACTGACGCCGAAGGTCTATCCCGGCCGCCATACGCTCGACGGAGGCGTCGCCGCAACCGAGGCGATCCTGGGCCAGGTCGACCGGCCGACCGCCATCTTCGCCTCCAACGACCTGGAGGCCGCCGGCGTCCTCAGCCGGCTTCTCAAGGAAGGCGTGCGCGTTCCCGACGATATCGCCCTCGTCGGATATGACGACATTCCGATGGCGGAGTCCGAAACGATGTCGCTGACCACGATCCGCCAGCCGATCGACTACATGGCATCGCAGAGCTTGAGCATTCTCATCTCGCGGATGGAAAGGCCAGATCAGCCGGCACTGCACCTGCTGATATCTCCTTCGCTGATCGTCCGGCGCTCCTCCGACCGGCGGCACGCAGCCGCCGAATGAGTCAGGCCGTCGTCGCCCGGGTCCGCAAGCAGGCGCGGCCCCGGACGACCGGCCCCAATCAGACGACGATGCGCCGGCCCTGCCTGACCGACTCCACGCAGGCATTGGCAAGCTTCAGCGCGATGACGCCGTCGCGGCCGCTGGTCGCCGGCGCGCGGTTTTCCTTGAGGCTCGTGATGAACTCGGCGATTTCACCGGCATAGGAGGCCGTGTAGCGCGTCATGAAGAAGTTCTGCAGCGGCGCGCTGCGATAGCCATCCGCACTGCCGATGACGACGGTGTTCTCAAGCTGGTTTTCGGCCCGCGCGACGCCGAGCGAACCGTGGACCTCGACACGCTGGTCATAGCCATAGGTCGCGCGGCGGGAATTGTTGATCACCGCCTGGCGGCCGGAGGCGGTTTCGAGGATCACGGTCGCGCTGTCGAAGTCGCCGATCTCCTTGAGTTCCGGCTTGACGAGCACCGAGGCATGGGCGGAGACCAGGACCGGCTCCTCTCCCAGCATGAAGCGCGCCATGTCGAGGTCGTGGATGGTCATGTCGCGGAAGATGCCGCCGGAGCGCGACGCGTAGGAGATGTCCGGTGCCCCCGGATCGCGGGAGGTGATCGTCACCATTTCGACGTCGCCGATCTGCCCTTCGTCAATGGCGGCCCGTACACCCGCGAAGTTTGGGTCATAGCGGCGATTGAAGCCGAGCATTAGCTTGACGCCGGCCTTCGAGGCGATCTCGACCACCTCCTCGGCCCGGGCGAGATCGAGATCGACCGGCTTCTCGCAGAAGACGTGCTTGCCGGCGCTGGCGAATTTCTCGATCAGGTCGGCATGGGTGTCCGTCGGCGTGCAGACGAGAACGCCGTCGATGTCCCTGTCGGCCGCGATTGCGTCGGGGTCCAGGACCTTGCAGCCGAAGGCCGCGGCAAGCGATTCTGCGGCCTTCGCGACTGGGTCCGTCACGGCCACGAGCCTGGCATCCACGCTGGCGGCAATTGCCTTGGCGTGGACATTGGCAATGCGGCCCGCGCCAATGAGTGCGAGTTTGATCGTCATATCAGTACCCCTTCACGTCGACCCAGGCGCCTGCCTTGGCCGATTCAAAAACAGCATCTGCAACGGCGGCGTTGGCGCGCGCGTCGGCGAGGTCGAAATAGGGGACGTTCTCTCCGCGAATGGCCCGCGAGAAGTTGGCGACCTCCTCCTCGTACTGATCGAGCGCCGGGAATTCGAGCGTCTGGATGTTCGAATTCGCATGGTCCGCCGAGGTATCGATGGCGATCGTGTTCGGGTTGACGCGCGAGGGGACATAGGCCTGCGGCAGCTGGATGAAGGCCCGCTCGCAGACGATCTGGATCGACTGCGAGGAGGCCTGCGCCAGCGAGACCATGAAGGTGGCATGGCGGCCCGCGCCGAAATCCATGATCACCGAGGTGAACATGTCGACGCCGCCGGCATTCTTCTGCGAAGCGGCGAAAACGCGCGTCGGCTCCGCGCCGAAGACGTAGCGAGCCGTCATCGCGGTATAGCAACCGAGATCGTAATAGGCGCCGCCGCCGAATTCCGGGTTTTGACGGAAATCGGCCTCGTTGGTCATCATGAAGGACAGCAGCGAGGAGAAGGTTAGCGGGCGGCCGTATTCCTCGCTCTCCAGGATTTCCCGTAGCCTGATCCAGCGCGGCTGCTGCCGCACCATGAAGGCCTCGGAGATCTTGAGGTCCGGGTCGATGCCTTCGAGCTTCGCAAACTCCGAGGCTTTCATCGCAGCCGGCTTCTCGCAGAGCACATGCTTGCCGGCGTCGGCCGCTTTGCGGGTCCATTCCACATGCAGGTGGTTCGGCAGCGCCACATAGACCGCCTCGACCTCCGGATCGGCGAGAACCTCGTCGTAGCTGCCGTAGGCGCGCCGGATGCCGTGCTTGGCGGCCATCGCCTGCGCGCGTTCCAGGCTCCGCGCGCCGATCGCTACCGGCTCGCAATGGTCGCTTCGCGTCATGCCGGGCAGGATGGCGCCGCCGGCGATCCGCGCGGCGCCCAGAATGCCCCAGCGGACAGGGGCGGAAATCTTGCTCATCGTTCCTCCTCACCGAATGACGGCGGTACTGTCGGCGCGCCGTTCGGAGCGGGAAGATGGCCGCAAGGCAAGTGCGGCACAATCTCGTCGCTGATTGAATTCAATCAACTGGGGCGATTTCAGAAGGGGAGCGAACCGGGAATGTTCTCAGGTCCGTAGAGCACGATGGGAACCTCTCCATCCAGGGGAAGCGGAACCTCGACGGGAGCGAACGCATCGAAGTGGCGCAGGATCAGGTTCACCGCCAACCGCACCTGCAATTCGGGGCTCTGGTCGATGGCGATCGACATCAGGCCCTCACGCAGGAAGGCCGCCGTGTTGCGGGTCAGCTCGTGTCCGACGAAGATCGGCCGACGCGGCAGGATATCGGCGCGGATTGCCCGTGCCACGCCGATATTGGCCGCCCCCACATTGTAGACTGCGGCAATGTCGGTCCGCTCCCGGAAGAGCTGCCGAAGCGCAAGCTCGGAACGGTCTCGATCGTCCCCGCCTTCGATGATGCGCGCGATGTGCCACCCCGCTGCCTTCTCCTCGATATATTGGGAGAAGCCGCGAATACGGTCCGCATGGGATTGAAAATTCAGTTGATTGCAGAGGATGGCGACGGGGCCGGGCGCGCTGACCATGTTCGTCACGAAGTAGGCGGCCGAACGCCCGGCGCGGTAATGATCCGTCCCCGCATAGCCCATGCGCGCGGATCCCGGCAAATCCGACACCACGGTGACGACAGGAACGCCCCTCGAACTCAGGTCTTCAACCGCTGCATGCACCAGCGGATGGTCCGGCAGGTAGGAGACGACCGCATCGCATGTGGTCTTCGCCAAAGCCCTTGCGAGCGTCTCCGGGCGCTCATCCTCCAGTACTGTGCGGTGGATCATGACGGAGCGATCAAGTGACGATGCGAGCCGCCGGAACTCGTAGCCGAGACGCGCGATCAGCGGCAGCTCTGGCCGGGCAAGCACGACATCTATTCTGATCAGCCGGCGGTGGGAATCGGGGAGCAGGCGCTTCAGCCCGAGCGCCCGCGCCGCCTCCAGCACCCGCCGCCTGACGTCCTCGCTGACGTTTCCGCGGTCATTAACGACACGGTCGACACTCGCCGTTCCAACACCGGCGCGCCTTGCGACGTCCGAAAATGTAACCCGATTGCTCGAACGTTTTTCACTCATGCGGAATTCATGTGCACGAAACAGGACCCCGCGCTCGTTCACCTCGTCGAAGCCATACGTCATTCTCAAGATGGAAATCAATCAGGCTGCGGACACGAAGCGCGATGGTGATCATCAACGTGTCAAATGGAATGCTCGAACGCGGCTATTGCACCAATGCTTCTTGGACGCGCTTCGACAGGTAACAATTGCGCGCCGAATCGCAAAGCTCCGCCTAACAATTCTCGATCATGTGGATATGGATTGGCGTGATGAGGGGCGTCGGCGGCGCGTCCCTTCGCCCAAAGCGGGCGGCGAGTGCCTCGACCGCCGTCCGCACCTCCAATGCGGGATCCTGGTCAATGATGGCATCGATCATCCCTTCGCGCATCAGCCGACGGCGATCTTCAGTGAGTTCGTGGGTAATGAAAACGATCTCGTCCCGTTTCCCGAGCGCCCTCATCGCGTCGACGACAGGCAGTGCCCCGGCCGACGCATTGTATATGCCGCGAATACGCGGGTTCGCTTTCAGCAGGTTGAAGACAAGGTCTCCCGCCCGCTCCCCGCGCTCCATGCTTTCGAGCCCCTCTGCGACTCTGCACTGCGGATATCGTTCACCAAGGACAGCCCGAAAACCCATCTCCCGCTCTTCGTGTCCGATCATGCTCAGCATTCCGGAAATCACGACAACGTCGCCTCCCTCGCTGCCCAGGAGGCGGCCCAGAAGATCTCCAGCGACGCGACCCGCCTTCCGGTTGTCCGGACCGACATAGGCGAAGCGTCCTGCGCCTCGGATATCAGTTGCAAAGGTCATCACCGGTTTCCCGTCGCGGCTGAAGGCGCGAAGGGCTGCCGCAACGCGGGCATCCTGGGGACTGATGATGACGAGTCCGTCCGAGGTCGCCGACAGGCGATCGATGAGCTCCGCAGTCGCGGGCGGCCGCACGGGATCGGTGTGATGGACGCGGAATTGCAGATTGTAGTGCAGGAAATCGCGGTTCGCGGCTTCGAAATTCGTTTGGACGTCGGCGTGATACGGATTGACCGGCGGCTGAAGCAGAACAGCGATCCGCAGGGTGCGTGCCGCTCGCTGGTTGAGCGCCCGGTCGATCTTGAGCTTGCGCGCCCATTCGAGAACGCGACGCTCCTTCTCCTCGGTGACACCCCCGCGATTGTTGAGGACCCGGTCGACCGTCGCAAGCGACACGCCCGCCGCGGCCGCCAAATCCCTTGCTGTCGGCTTACCCATCGATCCCGTCCGGTTTGAGGAAATCTCATCAAGAATGACGTTTTGCCTCATTAGCAGCGAGCTATAGTCCTCCGCAACCGACGGCGATGCCGCGGGCATTGGGGGGCTGCACATGATCGATATTGCCGTCTTCGGCGCCGGCCGCATCGGCCGGGTTCACACACTGAACGCGGCGGCTCTGCCGTCGGTACGCGTGAAATATATTGTAGACCCTATCGAAAGCGATCAGCGTCTTGCTCTCGCAGCGATGACGGGCGCGGAAATCGTTCCGGCAGACGCCGTCTTCTCCGATCCGTTGGTGCGGGGCCTCGTTATCGCGAGTTCGACCGATACGCATGCCGATCTCATCCTTAGAGCTGCAGAGGCCGGAAAGGCGATCTTTTGTGAGAAGCCTGTCAGCCTGGATTTCACCACCGTCGAAACGGTGACTGCCGCGGTCGAAGCCTCGGGCGTCGCCTGCCTCATGGCGTTCCAGCGCCGGTACGATCCTGATTTCCGCTACGTGCGGGAGCGAATAGCGAGCGGTGAGGCCGGCCCGCTCGAACACATCGTTACGCATACCCGTGACCCATCCCCGCCGCCGCGCGCCTATGTCGAGCGCTCGGGCGGAATGTTCCGCGACCAGGCAATCCACGATTTCGACATGGCGCGTTACCTGCTCGGCGAGGAGATCGCCACCGTCTACGCCGTCGGCGCCTGCCTGATCGATCCGGAGATCGGCGCCGCCGGCGATATCGACACGGCCATGATCACCCTGACCTCGTCCTCGGGCCGCTTCGTACAGATGGTCAATTGCCGCCGTGCGCCCTTCGGCTACGACCAGCGGCTGGAGGCACTGTGCGCGAAGGAGGTGCTCTATGTCGAGAACCGCCCGCAGCGCGGAGTGATGGTCGCCGATGCCGGAGGCTTCCGCGCCTCGCCGCCGATGAACTATTTCATCGAGCGTTTCGCCGAGGCCTATCGCGCCGAGATGGCGGCGTTCATCGATCTCATCGAGACAAAGCAGCCGCCGCTCGCCGGCATCCGGGACGGATTGGAGGCGCAACGCATCGCAGAGGCGGCGCTCATCTCCGTGAAGAGAGGCGTGCCGATCCATATTGGGCCGGACTGGCGCCCCTGATTGCCGGTCAACCGTGGAGGCGATGATATGACGAAAGAGAAACTGGCGGCACTGCCGCAGGGCGTGCGCCTTGCCGTAAGCCCCCTCTCCTGGGCCAACGACGTGCTTACCGACCTGGGCGAGGATATATCGCTGGAAACCTGCCTGGATGACGCGGCCGCCGTGGGCTACCGGGGCATTGAGCTGGGGCGCAAATTCCCGCGCGACGCAGTGGCACTGTGGCCGCTTCTCAGAAGCCGGGGCTTGGAGTTGGCCTCGGGATGGCATTCGGGCGAACTGGCCGAGCGCGAGGTGAAAGAAGAAGCGGGGGCTGTAGCCGCGCATGCCGACCTTCTGCGCGCGATGGGTAGCCCTGTGATGGTCTATGGCGAGGTGGCAATGATGACCCCCGGCGCGCCGCTGGACGCGCCGATGTCTGGGCGGAGGCTGATGCCGCCGGAAGATGTTCCCGGCTATGCAGCACGGCTCACCGAGTTCGGCCGACGCCTCGCCGGCGATTACGGCCTCACGCTTGCCTATCATCATCACCTGATGATGGTGGCGGAGACATTCGACGAGATTTCCCGCGTGTTCGACCGGAGCGGACCGGAGGTTGGGCTGCTGCTCGACACCGGCCATGCCGTCGCTGGTGGCTTCGATTATGCTCGGCTGATTGAGCGCTTCGGTGACCGCATCGTCCATATCCACTTGAAGGACGTGCGCGCGCCCGAGATGGCCGCGGTGCGGGCCGGCGACCTCAGCTTCAATGCCGGGGTGCGCCGCGGCATGTTCACGGTGCCGGGCGACGGCGCCGTCGATTTCGGCCCGCTCACCGGCTTTGTCCGCGACAGCGGCTATCGCGGCTGGCTGGTCGTGGAGGCCGAGCAGGACCCGGCGGTCGCCCCGCCGCGTCCGGCCGTCACCCGGGCCTTCGACCATATCCTCGACACCTTCGCCGCCTCGAACACGGGAGAGCGCACATGAGCAGGAAGACCCTCAATATCGGCCTGATCGGTTCCGGCTTCATGGGCCAGGCGCATGCGGATGCCTATCGCCGCGCGGCCATGCTCTACCGAGACCTGCCGGCCGTTCCCTGCCTCTACATGCTCGCCGATGCGAGCGAGGCGCTCGCGGCGGACGCGGCCGCACGGTTCGGCTTCGAGCGCTCCACGGGCGACTGGCGCCGGCTCGTTGAGGATCCGGCGGTGGACGTGGTCGACATCACCTCGCCCAACGCCCTGCACCACGAGATGGCGCTGGCGGCGATCGCCGCCGGCAAGCACGTCTATTGCGAAAAGCCGCTCTCGGTGACACTCGCCGAGGCGGAGGAGATGGCCGCTGCCGCGCGGAGTAAGGGCGTCAAGACGATGGTCGCCTTCAACAACATCAAGACGCCCGCCGCTATGCTCGCCAAGCAGCTGATCGATCGCGGTGAAATCGGCGTGCCGATGCGCTTCCGCGGCTGGTTCGACCAGGGCTTTTTCAACGATCCCGACCTGCCCTTCTCCTGGCGCTGTACACGCAAAGAGGCGGGATCCGGTGCGCTCGGCGACCTCGGCAGCCATGTGATCTCGGTGGCGCAATACCTGATGGGCGATGTTGAGAGCGTGACAGCTCAGGCGCAGACCTTCTTCCCGACGCGGCCCGTGCCGCAGGGTGGGTCCGGCTACGGCGCCAAGTCATCCGGCGATGCGCCGCGGGCAACGGTCGAGAACGAGGACCAGATCCAGACGCTTGTGCGCTTTGCAAGCGGCGCGGGCGGTACGATCGAGGCGTCCCGCGTGGCGGCCGGCAAGGTCTTCGGCGTCTATTGGGAGGTCTCGGGCACGGACGGCACGATCATCATGGACGGCGAGCGCTTCAACGAGCTGAAGATCTCGCGGTTCAACGACCCGAAGCCGGATCGCGGCTTCAAGACGATCTATGCCGGCAGCCAGGTGTCGCAATTCTCCGCCTTCTTTGGCTTCGATTTCGCCGGCGGCGGGCTCGGCTATTTCGACGTCAAGGTCATCGAGGTGCGCGATCTGATCGAGGGCATCGTCAACGATGCCGATTGCTTCCCGAACTTCGCCTTCGGACTTGCCAACGAGCGCATCATCGACGCGATGGAGCGCTCGCTGGAGACGAAGGCGTGGGAAACCGTTTCCGGTCGCGTGGAGGGATAAGGCCCTGACATTCCCGCAAACGCTACCCGTCTCGCGGATCGCGCCCGCCATGGAGGCCCCGTCGCTGCGCTGGGGCATCCTCGGCTCCGGTTGGATCGCCGAGAGGTTCACGCAGTCCGTACAGGCGCATACCCGGCAGGAGATCGCCGCCGTCGGCTCGCGCTCGCAGGCCGCGGCCGATGCCTTCGCGGCACGCTTTGGCATCGGGCGCGCCCATGGCAGCTACGAGGCGCTCGTCACCGATGCCGGCGTTGACGTGATCTATGTGGCGACGCCACACAACCTGCACCATACGCATGTGCTGCTGGCCATCGAGGCGGGCAAGCATGTGCTGGTCGAAAAGCCGATGGCGCTGAATCGCGCGCAGGCGGCGGAGATGGTTGCGGCGGCACGAAGCAAGGGTGTGTTCTTCGCCGAAGCGCTGTGGACCTACTTCCTGCCGAAGTTCGACGTGCTGCAGCAGGTGCTCGATGCCGGCGTG
>Ga0182738_1000576_pt1 | contig 50156 bp, 37 predicted proteins | sample eDN5th30CBELigMG_FD_128876 | JGI IMG/M metagenome (GOLD analysis project Ga0182738, IMG submission 128876) | Enriched Miracle-Growth compost microbial communities from Emeryville, California, USA - eDNA 5th pass 30_C BE-Lig MG (version 2)... ... | reverse complement strand
TGCATGAGCGTTTCCGGGCGGCCGATCGACGTCCTCCTCGTCGAGGACGACCCCGGCGACGAATTGATGACGCGCGAAGCGTTCGAGGACAACAAGATCGGAAACACCCTCCACGTGGTCCGCGACGGCGAGGAGGCACTCGACTTCCTCTACCGGCGCGGTCAGTACGAGAACGCGCCTCGGCCCGACCTGATCCTCCTCGACCTGAACCTGCCCAAGTACGACGGACGGCAGGTCCTCGAGCAGGTCAAGTCCGACTCCGACCTCACCGACATCCCCGTCGTGGTCCTCACCACCTCGGCAGCGGAAGAGGACATCCTCCGCAGCTACAAGCTGCACGCCAACGCGTACGTGACGAAGCCGGTCGACCTCGACCAGTTCATCCGCGCGGTGCGCCAGATCGACGAGTTCTTCGTCCAGGTGGTGCGCCTGCCGCGACGCTGAGCGCGCGTGGTCTACAGACGACATCGGGCGGATCCTGTCGAAGGATCCGCCCGATTCGTGTTCGTGAAGGTTGCCGGCTCAGACGCCGAAGTCGGCCTTCACCTGCTGGGTGCGCTTGTGCTCGACGAAGAAGGACAGGAACGGGATGGTGCCCGCCAAAAGCGTCCACACCGTCCGGGCGATCGGCCAGCGCACCTTGATCGACAGGTCGAAGGTGAGAACCAGGTACACCGCGTACACCCAGCCGTGCACGATCGCGATCCAGGCCGGCACGTTCTCGACACCGATGATGTACTTGGCGACCATCTCACCGGTGAGGATCAGCAGCCAGATACCGGTCGCGTAGGCGAGCACGCGGTAACGCAGCAGAGCGGACCGGATCTTCTTCCGGTCGGCCTCACTGACGACGCGCGGCGTGGTGGCCTGGCCGGACGCCTGCTCGGGGGTCGTGCTCACTGAGCGCTCCTATCGGACCTGCGCGCGAGCTGCGCGAGGTACTCGTTGTACTCGTTGATCTGTTGTGCGTCGGGATCCGCGGCCTCCTGCTCGCGTGCCTCGGCGAGCGTGCGCGGACGGGTGGGAAGAAGATCCTCGGGGATCTCGGTGGGCTCGTCCGGCTCGGACGGGCGTCGTCCGCCGGTGCTCTCGGCTTCCTGCTCCTCGGCCTCGAGGCGGACGAAGCGCCGGTAGGCGTAGACGCAGAAGAAGGCGAAGGCCGGCCACTGGAGGGCGTAGCCGAGATTCTGGTAGGTGCCGCCGACCGCTTCGAACCGGACCCACTGCCAGTAACCGAGGCCGAGGCATCCGGCCGCGGCCACCAGAACCAGGATGATCAGGGCCAACCGGCGGGGAGGGCGATGCTCGGACACGCCCTCGACGGTACCCGAACGGTGCACCGACCTGCCAAGACCGATCGGTGCACCGTGGGTGAGGTCACGTGGTGCGCGAGGGGGGACTCGAACCCCCACGCCCGTACGGGCACCAGGTTCTAAGCCTGGAGCGTCTGCCATTCCGCCACTCGCGCGTCACGGACACAATACGTCACCTTCTCCGTTCCGCTTCTCGAAGGTGAACCGGCGTCGTCCGGCCCAGGTCGGTGTCTGGCTGTGGCAGTTGGGGCACAGAAATCGGACGTTGTCGGGTCTCGAATCGTTGGGATTGCCGTCGATGTGGTCGATATGAAAGACCAGTGGTCGGCCGTACCAATGCGGCTCCGTGCCGCAACCCGCGCACTTGTGTGGGCGGCCGGACTCGAGGAGAGCCCGACGCAGCAGATGAGGTCTGGTTCGTGGCGAGCCTGCTGGTGTCTCGACCAGGATCGTGGTCCAGTGCCGCTTCACCACAGGTCCACCCTGAAGGTGAGGTCGGCCGGTGAAGTGGGACGTATCGATTCCGAGCGCCCTGATCCTGCGGGCCAGATGCGTGTGATGTCCTCCGTTGGGCTTGAGACCGAAGTACCGTATGACCTCGGCAAAGTTGGTGCAGTTGCGTACTGTCTCTTCGAGCATCTCCTTCGTGTACTTGACCGGTTGCGTCACCGTGTCCCCGCTTCCGCCTCGACACTCGACGCGGCCGGAGCCGGGTCGAGTGTTTCGGTAGGTCGGTTGTGCCGGCTTCTCCTGGCCCACGTGGGCGTCTGGCTGTGGCAGTTGGGGCACAGGAAGCGGAGATTCTCCGGCCGGGAATCGTTCGAATTGCCGTCGATGTGGTCGACGTGAAGTGCGAGCGGCGCACCCATCCATTCAGGATCGGAGCCACAGTTCTCGCATTCATGCGGACGGCCGGATTCGAGGAGCGCCCGTCTGAGGCGGGCAGTTTCTCTACGGTTCGAGCCGACCGGAGCGACCGTGAGCACCTCCGACCAGTGCAAGCGGTTCGGAGCCGGTAGTCCCTTCTGGTGGGCCATGCCCCGGAAGTGGGAAATATCGATTTCGTAGAACCTGATCCATCGGTTGATGTTGGCGTAGTTGCCGCCGGCTTCCTTCAAACCGAATTGCCTCAACACGCCCGCGACGCTGGTCGCCTTCGCGACCGCCTCCTCGAGGACCTCCCGCGTGTACTTCACCCTTCTCCCCACCGTACCCCCTGTCGAATATTTGTTCGATTCGCCCGAAGGCTATCTCGGGGCGCCGACACTTTTTCGATCTTGCGATGCACGATCCGCGACGCCCGTCAATAGGTAACGATTTGATAACGAAAAACGTGAGGGATTCCTCGGGTTCATGGGCGTCCACGCATCGGCGCAGCCAGGAGTGATTCGGGTTACCGACCAGTTACTTTCGAGCGGACATGTGAGGGAAATCACTGGTGGGGGAGGTGCCGGGCAAACTGCGCGAAACAAAACATGAGGAACCCCTCATGATTTTGTGCGAACCTGGGCGTGCCCGAACAGCGGACCACTAGTCCAGCAGCACACCGGCGCGCAGCGCTGACACACGAAGCCTCGACGCCGGGGTGTTCAGGAGAGGAACCACACGCGTGACGATCGACGAGACCACACCAGGCGACAACGGACGGAACTCGAAGGCATCACGACGCACCACCGATCGGTCCACGGCAGCCGCTCCGGCCCGTGCCCTGGTCGACAAGCTCCTCGCGGGTGAGCCCTACGCGCTCGCATTCGGCGGCCAGGGTGCCCCCTGGCTCACCTCGCTCGAGGAGCTCAGCCGCGACAACGGACTCGAACCGGTCCTCACCGACCTGGTCAACCGCGCCACCGCGCACCTCGCCCCGGTCGCGAGCGACCTCGTCGTGGTCCGTCCGACGGGCTTCGACCCCGTCGCGTGGATCCTCGAGGCCGAACTCGCCGACGAGGACGACGCGCCCGCCGGCCCCTCCGAAGCAGCTCTCACCTCTGCCGCCGTGTCGCTTCCCGGCGTCTTCCTCACCCAGGTCGCCGCGCTGCGCGCGCTCGCGAACCAGGGCCTCGACGTCGACTCCGTCGCGCCGAGCGCGGTCATCGGCCACTCGCAGGGCGTCCTCGCCGTCGAGTCCGTCGCCGCCGCCGGCCGCAAGGACGCCGAGATCCTCGCCATCGCCCAGCTCATCGGTGCCGCCGCGACCCTCGTCGGTCGCCGCCGCGGCCTGATCTCCGGCGCCGGCAAATACCCGATGCTCGCCGTCGCCAACGTCGACCCCGAGCGCCTGCGCGCGATCGTCGCGGAGGTCTTCGAGGGTCAGGATCCCGAGCGCAGCGCCGTCGTCGCCATCCGTAACGCCCGTCGTCGTGTCGTGCTGTCGGGCCCGCCCGCCGCCCTCGAGCGCGTGCAGCAGCGCTGCGAGCAGATCTCCGCCGCGGAGACCCGCGAGCGCGAGGCCAAGAAGCGTGGTGGCGCCGTGTTCTCCCCGACCTTCGAGCCCGTCGCGGCCGAGGTCGGCTTCCATCACCCCGCCTTCGCGGACGCCGTGGACCAGGTCGCCGACTGGGCCGCCCGTTGCGAGCTCGACGCCGAGCTCGCGCGCAGCCTGGCGCAGGCCATCCTCGTCTCCCCGATCGACTGGGTCGAGCAGGTCGACTCCGCCGTCGCGTCCGGCGCCTCGTGGATCCTCGACCTCGGTCCGGGCGAGCTCCTCACCCGCATGACGAGCTCGGGCCTGCGTGGTCAGGGCGTCGGCATCATCGCCGCCGCGACCCGCGGCGGTCAGCGCAACCTCCTCACCCCGGGCGCCGAGCCCGAGGTTCCGCGTGCCTGGTCGGAGTTCGCTCCGAAGCCGGTCGCGCTGCCCGACGGCCGCATCGCCGTCGAGACGGCCTTCACCCGCCTGACGGGCCGCTCACCGATCCTGCTCGCGGGCATGACCCCCACGACCGTCGATCCGAAGATCGTCGCCGCGGCCGCGAACGCCGGACACTGGGCCGAGCTCGCCGGTGGCGGCCAGGTCACCGAGCAGATCTTCGCCGACCACGTCGCCGAGCTCACGGAGTTGCTCGAACCGGGTCGCGCCGTCCAGTTCAACTCGATGTTCCTGGACCCCTACCTGTGGAAGCTGCACGTCGGCGGCAAGCGCCTCGTGCCCAAGGCCCGCGCGGCGGGTGCGCCCTTCGACGGTGTCGTCGTCACCGCCGGTATCCCGGAGCTCGACGAGGCCGTGCAGATCATCTCCGACCTGCGTGAGGCCGGCATCGAGCACGTCGCCTTCAAACCGGGCACGGTCGCGCAGATCCGTTCGGTGATCCGCATCGCGAACGAGGTCCCGGACTACCCGGTCATCGCCCACATCGAGGGCGGACGCGCGGGTGGTCACCACTCGTGGGAAGACCTCGACGACCTGCTCCTCGACACCTACGCCGAGCTGCGCACGCGCCCGAACCTGGTGCTGTGCGTCGGCGGTGGCATCGGCACGCCGGAGAAGGCGGCCGAGTACCTGACCGGTCGCTGGTCGACCGTCTACGGCTTCCCGGCCATGCCGCTCGATGGCATCCTCGTCGGCACCGCCGCGATGGCGACCCTCGAGGCCACGACGGCTCCCGAGGTCAAGCAGCTGCTCGTCGACACCCCCGGCACCCCCGACTGGGTCGCCGCCGGCACCGCGACCGGCGGTATGGCCTCCGGCCGCAGCCAGCTCGGCGCCGACATCCACGAGATCGACAATGCTGCGTCGCGCACGGGTCGCCTCCTCGACGAGGTCGCCGGTGACGCCGATGCCGTGGCCGCCCGCCGCGACGAGATCATCGAGGCCCTGAACGGAACGGCGAAGCCGTACTTCGGTGACCTCGACACCATGACCTACCTGCAGTGGCTCGAGCGTTACCTCGAGCTGGCCGTCGGTGCGGACAACGGCGCCGAGTTCGATTGCGGCACCGACCTCGCGGACGTCCTCGCCGAGGCGCACACCAGCCCGTGGCTGGACGTGTCCTGGCGTGAGCGTTTCCGCGACATGCTGCAGCGCGCCGAGGCACGCCTGCATCCCGTCTGCCGGGGCCCGATCCCGACCCTGTTCGACGACGACGCGGTGCTCGAGCGTCCGTACGCCGCGATCAAGTCGCTGCTCGCGCAGTACCCCGACGCGGGCGAGGTCGTGCTGCATCCCGCCGACGTACCGTTCTTCGTGTCGCTGTGCCGCACGCCCGGCAAGCCCGTGAACTTCGTTCCGGTCGTCGACCAGGACGTGCGTCGCTGGTGGCGTTCGGATTCGCTGTGGCAGGCCCACGATCCGCGGTACTCCGCAGACCAGGTCTGCGTCATCCCCGGCACCGTCGCCGTCGCCGGTATCACCCGCGTCGACGAGCCGGTCGGTGAACTCCTCGACCGCTTCGAGAAGGCCACGGCCGACGAGCTCGTCGCCGAGGGCGTGGAGCCGGTCGAGCTCGCCGCGCGTCGCCACCGCGACATCGCGCCGGGTCTGCTCGACGCCGTGCTGTCCTCGCCCGACGTCTCGTGGGCGGGTCGCCAGACCCGCAACCCGATCCACCGTCTCGGTGATCTGGACGAGTGGACCGTCGAGTCGGAGACCGCTGCCTCGCACGCCCCGACGGGTGCGACCCTGACGATCCTCGACGACGAGCACGTCGGCCTGCGGGTTCCGCTGGTGCGCGACAAGGCCGTCGAGATCCGCCTGACCGTGCCCTCCTCGGTCGTCTCCGGTGGCGCGCCCGTCGTCACCGAGGCCGACGCCGATGCGTCGATGTCCGCGCTGCTCGGTGTCGCCGCCGGTCAGGAACTGCCCGAGGTCAAGAAGGGCGCTGCCCGCATCACCCTCGGCTGGCTGCCGGAGAAGATCGCCGACCACGCCGGTGTCACCGGTTCGGGCCTGCCCGTGAACCTGACGCCGAGCGGCAACGGTGTGCCCGATGTGCTCGTGGGTGCCTGCTGGCCGGCCGTCTTCGCTGCGTTGGGCGCCGCCCGCACCGAGACCGATCTCTCGGTCATCGAGGGCATGCTCGACCTGGTCCACCTGGATCACGCGATCGACGTCAAGAACGGTCTGCCCACAGATCCCGCCTTCCTGGGCGTCAAGGCCGAGGTCACCGGTGTCTCCGACACCGACCTGGGTCGCGTCGTCGAGGTCGACGTGGTCATCACCGCCGACAGCGGTGACGGATCCGGCGACCGCGTGGTCGCCACCCTGGCCGAGCGGTTCGCGATCCGCGGCCGCACCGGCACTGCCGATCTCGCCGATCCGGTCCGCGCCGGTGGTGCTCTCACCGAAGCCGTCGCCGAGACGCCGCGCCGCCGCCGCCGCGACGCCGTGATCGTGGCGCCGACCGACATGAGCGCTTTCGCGAAGGTCTCCGGCGACCACAACCCGATCCATACCTCCGACAACGCCGCGCTGCTCGCCGGTCTCGGAAGCCCGATCGTCCACGGCATGTGGCTGTCGGCCGCTGCGCAGCAGGTCGTCACCGCGATCGAGCAGGACGCGAAGCTGCCGGTCCGTCGCCTGACGGCCTGGACCACCCGCTTCCTGGGCATGGTCCGTCCGGGCGCGAAGATCGACGTGCGCGTCGACCGCATCGCCACGGACGGTGGAGCCGAGGTCGTCGAGGTCGGTTGCCGCGTCGACGGTGACCTTGTGATGGTCGCGACCGGCCGTATCGCCGCGCCGAAGACCGTCTACGCCTTCCCGGGCCAGGGCATCCAGCGTCCCGGCATGGGCCTCGACGCCCGTGCCCGCTCGAAGGCCGCCCGCGAGATCTGGGAGCGCGCCGACAAGCACACCCGCGAGGCTCTCGGCTTCTCGATCCTGGCCGTGGTCCGCGACAACCCGACGGTCCTCAAGGCCCGCGGCGTCACCCACAAGCACCCCGACGGCGTGCTGCACCTGACCCAGTTCACGCAGGTCGCGATGGCGACCCTCGGTGTCGCGCAGATTGCCGAGCTCAAGGAGGCCGGTGCGTTCGTCGACGACGCCTTCCTGGCCGGTCACTCGGTGGGTGAGTACAACGCGCTCGCCGCGGTCGCCGGTGTGCTGCCGCTCGAGGCAGTCCTCGAGGTCGTCTTCCAGCGCGGCTCCGCGATGCACGCCCTCGTGCCGCGCGACGAGCACGGCCGCTCGAACTACCGCATGGCCGCGATCCGGCCGTCGCAGTTCGGTGTGGACGACGCGGACCTGCAGGCCTTCGTCGCCGGTGTCGCCGAGGAGACCGGGGAATTCCTGGAGATCGTCAACCTCAACCTGCGCGGATCGCAGTATGCGATCGCCGGTACGGTCGCCGGCCTCGAAGCCCTCGAGTCCGTGATCGAGCGCAAGGTCGCCGAGTTCGGTGGCAAGCGCGCGTTCATCCTCGTCCCGGGCATCGACGTGCCGTTCCACTCGACCGTGCTGCGCGGCGGTGTCGACGACTTCCGTGAGCGCCTGCTCGCCCTGCTGCCGCAGGAGATCGACCCGAATATCCTCATCGGCCGGTACATCCCGAACCTCGTGCCCAAGCCGTTCGATCTGGGCCGCGAGTTCATCCAGGAGATCGCCGACCTGGTGCCGTCGCAGCCGCTCGCCGACGTCCTCGCGGACTTCGACAGCTGGTCGGCCAAGCCGGTCGAGCTCACCCGCGTGGTGCTCGCCGAGCTGCTGGCCTGGCAGTTCGCGTCGCCGGTGCGCTGGATCGAGACGCAGGACCTGCTGTTCGCCGACGAGGCCGACGGTGGTCTCGGTGTCGAGCGGTTCGTCGAGGTCGGTCTCGGTGGCGCGCCCACCGTCGCGAACCTCGCGTCGCAGACGCTGAAGCTGCCCGGTCGTTTCGGTCAGCCCGTCGAGGTGCTCAACATCGAGCGCGAGGCGTCGGTCGTCTACTCGACCGACACCGATCCCGCTCCGGTCGAGGACGACGAGCCGGCCGCACCGGCCGCCGAGTCCGCTCCCGCCGCCGCTGCGGCCCCGGCACCCGCCGCGGCTCCCGCTGCGCCGGCCGGTGGCCCGACGCCGGACGACATCGCCTTCAAGGCCGCCGACGCCACCAAGGTGCTCATCGCACTGTGGACGAAGCTGCGCCCGGATCAGATCGGCCCCGCCGACACGATCGAGGCGTTGTGCGACGGCGTGTCCTCGCGCCGCAACCAGCTGCTCGTCGACCTCGGTTCCGAGCTCTCGCTCGGCGCGATCGACGGTGCCGCCGACGCCGACATGGGTGCCCTCGCCGGCACGGTCGACCGTCTCGCCCGCACCTACCGTCCCTTCGGCCCGGTGCTGTCGGACTCGATCAACGACCACCTGCGCAAGGTGTTCGGTCCGTCGGGCAAGCGTCCCGCCTACATCGCCGACCGCGTCACCAAGGTGTGGGGTCTGGGCGAGGGCTGGGCGTCGCACGTCACCGCCGAAGCTGCGCTCGGTAGCCGCGACGGTTCGTCCGTCCGCGGTGGTGACCTGGGCGGCCTGACCGACGGCGCCCTCGCGGATGCCGCTTCGGTCGACAAGCTGATCGACGCCGCCGTGCAGTCGGTGGCCTCGCGTCGCGGAATCGCCGTGTCGATGCCGTCCGCCGGTGGCGGCGGGGGAGCGACGGTCGACGCCGCTGCTCTCGGCGAGTTCGCCGAGCAGATCACCGGTCGCGACGGAGTGCTCGCCGGCGCTGCCCGCTTCGTGCTCGAGCAGCTCGGCCACACCGAGCAGGTCTCGGGTCTGGCCGACAAGGCCGACGACGAACTCGTCGACCTGGTCTCGGCGGAGCTCGGCTCCGATTGGCCGCGTCTGGTCGCTCCGGCCTTCGACGAGCGCAAGGCCGTCCTGATCGACGACCGCTGGGCCACCGCCCGTGAGGACCTGGCCCGTGTCTGGCTCGGTGAGCAGCTCGAGGTCGAGCGGTTCACCGGCGCCGGCCGGACCGTGGCCGCGCACGCCGAGTTCTGGGGCCGCAAGGCCACCGAGGCCGGTCGTACCGAGCTCGCGCAGACCTATGCCGCGATCGCCGGAACCGCCGTCGTCACCGAGGGTGCCGAGTACGCGGACGAGGTCGCCGTGGTCACCGGCGCCAGCAAGGGCGGTATCGGCGCAGCCGTCGCCGCGAAGCTGCTGGCCGGTGGTGCGACGGTCGTCGTGACCACGTCCTCGCTGAACGACAGCCGCCTGGGCTTCTACAAGGAGCTGTACGCACGTAACGCCCGCGCCGGCGCCGCTCTGTGGGTGGTTCCCGCGAACATGGCGTCCTACAGCGACGTCGATGCCCTGATCGAGTGGATCGGCACCGAGACCGTCGAGGTCGCCGGTGGCGCCAAGAAGCTCATCAAGGACGCGCTCACCCCGACGCTGCTCTTCCCGTTCGCCGCGCCGCGCGTGGCGGGCTCGCTCGCCGACGCCGGTGCGCGCGCCGAGATGGAGATGCGGGTGCTGCTGTGGTCGGTCGAGCGACTGATCGCCGGACTGTCGCAGATCGGGTACGACCGCGACGTCGACACCCACCTGCACGTCGTGCTGCCCGGTTCGCCGAACCGCGGCAAGTTCGGTGGCGACGGTGCCTACGGTGAGGCCAAGGCCGCACTCGACGCGATCATCAACCGCTGGAGCGCCGAGCGCACCTGGGCCGAGCGCGTCACCCTGGCCCACGCCCTCATCGGCTGGGTGCGTGGCACGGGCCTGATGGGCGGCAACGACCCGCTGGTCGAGGCCGTCGAGGCCGCCGGTGTCCGCACCTGGTCGACCGACGAGATGGCCGGCGAGCTGCTGAAGCTGGTCGGGCCGGAGGCCACGCGTCTCGCCGCCGAGGCTCCGCTCGTCGCGGACCTGACCGGTGGACTGTCCGAGGTGGACGTCGACCTGCCGGCGCTCGCGAAGCAGGCGCAGGACGCGGCCGACGCCGTCGAGGAGGACGAGGACGACACCGCGACCATCGCGGCGCTGCCCGAGCCTCCGCGCGCCGAGGCGCTGCCGACCCCCGAGTGGGGCACGGTCACCGCCGACCTCGCCGACACGGTCGTCATCGTCGGCGCCGGCGAGCTCGGCCCCTACGGTTCCGCTCGCACCCGCTTCGAGATGGAGGTCGACGAGGAACTGTCGGCCGCCGGTGTGCTCGAGCTGGCGTGGGTCACGGGGCTGATCGGCTGGGAGAACGATCCCAAGCCGGGCTTCTACGACACCGAGACCGGTGAGCTGGTGCCCGAGGCGGAGATCGCCGACCGCTACCACGACGCGGTGGTCGAGCGTTGCGGCATCCGCCGCTACGCCGACGACGGCGCGATGATCGACAACACGGCTCCGCTGCTCACCTCGGTCTTCCTCGACAAGGACCTGTCGTTCGTCGTCGGTTCCGAGGCCGAGGCTCGCGCGTTCGTCGACTCCGATCCGGAGAACACGGTCGCGTCGGTCGACGCCGAGTCGGGCGACTGGACGGTCACCCGCAAGGCCGGCACCGAGATCCGGGTGCCGCGCAAGGCGAAGCTGACCCGCACGGTCGGCGGCCAGATCCCGACCGGCTTCGACGTCACGAAGTGGGGCATCCCCGCCGACATGGCGGACTCGGTGGACCGGGTGGGTCTGTGGAACATCGTCAGCACGGTCGACGCCTTCCTCACCGGTGGCTTCACCCCGTCCGAGCTGCTCCGCTGGGTGCACCCGTCGATGGTCGCCAACACGCAGGGCACCGGCATGGGTGGCATGTCCTCGATGCGGTCGCTGTACATCGACACGCTGCTCGGCGAGTCGCGAGCGAACGACATCCTGCAGGAGGCCCTGCCGAACGTCATCGCCGCACACGTCGTCCAGTCGTACGTCGGTGGCTACGGCGCGATGGTGCACCCGGTCGCGGCGTGCGCCACGGCTGCGGTCTCCGTCGAGGAGGGCGTGGACAAGATCAAGCTCGGCAAGGCCGATCTGGTCGTCGCCGGTGGCTTCGACGATCTCGGTATCGAGGGCATCGTCGGCTTCGGTGACATGTCCGCGACCGCCAAGTCGGAGGACATGCAGGCCAAGGGCATCAGCGATCGTCGCTTCTCCCGCGCCAACGACCGTCGTCGCGGTGGCTTCGTCGAGTCGGCCGGTGGCGGCACCATCCTGCTCGCCCGCGGCGATGTCGCGCTCGAGATGGGCCTGCCGGTGCTCGGTGTGGTCGCCTGGGCCGGATCGTTCGCCGACGGTGTGCACACCTCGATTCCGGCGCCCGGCATCGGTGCGCTCGGTGCGGGTCGCGGTGGACGCGAGTCGGGTCTGGCGAAGGAACTGCGCAAGCTCGGTCTCACGGCCGACGACATCGCGGTGATCTCCAAGCACGACACCTCGACCGCCGCGAACGACCCGAACGAGGCCGAGCTGCACGAGCGTCTGGCCGCTGCGCTGGGCCGCAGCGAGGGCAACCCGATGTTCGTGGTCTCGCAGAAGTCGCTGACCGGTCACGCCAAGGGCGGCGCCGCTGCCTTCCAGCTGATCGGCCTGTGCCAGGTCCTCGCGCAGGGTGTGGTTCCGCCGAACCGCAGCCTCGACTGTGTCGACGAGAAGATGGCGGAGTTCGAGCACCTCGTGTGGCCGCGCACGCCGATCCGGTTCGGCGAGCAGCTTCCGCTCAAGGCGGGTCTGCTCACGAGCCTCGGTTTCGGGCACGTGTCGGGTCTGATCGCGGTGGTCCACCCGCAGGCGTTCGTCGAGGCGATCCCGGCCGAGCGCCGGGAGGCCTACCTGGCCAAGGCTGCCGAGCGCACCGTCGCCGGCAAGCGTCGCCTGGTGGACGCGATGACCGGTGGGGCCTCGCTCTACCAGCGGCCCGCGGATCGTCGCCTCGGCGGCGACAGCGTGCCGGCACCGGCCTCGCGTCAGCTCGAGGCGGACGTGCTGCTCTCGCCGGAGGCCCGCCTCGGTGAGGACGACGTGTACCGCTCCGGTCTGCCCGGCTGCAAGTAGTCGGCCGAGCAGGACGGACGAGTACCGGAATGGGAGTTGCGGGTGTCGGGTTCGACCTCGTGTCGGTGCCGGAGTTCGCGGAACAGCTGAGTCGTACGGGAACGACGATGCTGGCGAACTTCACGCCGGGCGAGCGTCGCGACGCGAACACCCGCAGCTCCGATCCCGCCCGTCACTTCGCCGCCCGGTGGGCGGCGAAGGAGGCGGTGATCAAGGCGTGGTCGGCGTCGCTGTTCGGGAGCCCCCCGGTCCTACCGGAGACGATCCATCAGCAGATCGAAGTGGTCTCGGACGCGTGGGGTCGCCCGAGCATCCGGCTGCACCGGCAGGTCGCCGAGAAGCTGACCGGCGTCCGGATCCATGTGTCGCTGACCCATGACGGTGACATGGCCGGCGCATTCGTCGTCCTCGACGAGGTCGACGACCGAAGTACGTAGTAGATGTGGGGACTCAGGCCGAGGGAGCGGGAGCTTCCTCGGCCTGATCCGTGTCGGCCTCCTGCAGATCGGCTCGCGCCGATTCCTCGCGGCGCTTGCGTCGCTTGGCCTGGGCACGTGAGTCCTGTTCGGCGATCTGCAGATAGGCGACCATGATGCGCTTGAGCTCCACGACGGCGTCGGCGTGGGTCTGGTCGTCCTGCACCGAGAAGTTGAGCATCGAGTACACGATGTGGACGAGCACCTCGGCCATGAGCTTGCGGCGCGGCCGCGGGGTGTCCGGGGTGAGCGGTGCCAGCATCCGCGCGACCTGCTCGGCGAACTCGCGTTCGTGGATGGCGCCGGTGGCCCGGGTGGACGGGGTGGACTGCATCGCGAGCCACACCTCGCGGCGGGACGGATCGGTGGTCCACAGTCCGGCGAGGTGGTCGACGAAGCTGTTGAGGAAGCGCAACCAGTCGACGGACGGGATCTTGCCGTTGAACTGGGCGAGTTCGCTCTGGACGCCGACGAGGTCCTGCCGGTTGAGCTCGCACACGATCACGTACTTGTTGGCGAAGAACTGGTAGAGCGTGCCGATGGGGACGTCGGCGCGGGACGCGACCTCCTCACAGGTGAACGACTCGAAGCCGACCTCGGTGAGCAGTTCACGCGAGGCGGCCAACAGGGCGTCGAACTTGCGGCGGCTCCGCTCCTGGGTGGGCCGCCGACGCGGCACGAGCTCCTGGGGCTCGGCCTGAACCTCGAGCGCCGGATCGATCCGGCGCGGGGCGCGGCGGCCGTTCGTTGCTGACTCCACGCGCCCAGGCTAGCCGGACGTCCGTGCTTTCCCGAATACTTGTTGTGAGTCAGAGTGTCACAAACCGGGCAGCCACAGGTCAGCGCGCGGTCCGCTGTCGGAACAGTGCTGTGGCGGCGACATGGCCGATCGCGGTGAACGCCGCGCACCACCCGATCGCGACGATCGCGGACGACCCGATCCCGGTGCCGGTGAGCAGTCCCCGGACGGTCTCGATCACCGGGGTGACCGGCTGGTGTTCGGCGAAACCGCGCAGCCATCCGGGCATCGTCTCGGGCGGGACGAACGCGCTGCTCACGTAGGGGAGGAAGAGCAGTAGGAAGGTGAACCCGCTCGCGGCCTCGTCATTGCCCGCGAGCATCCCGAGCGCGGCCGAGACGGCGGAGACCGCCAGGACGAACAACGCGATGACACCCGTGGCGGCCACCCATTCGACGAGGTGGGCGTCGGGCCGGAATCCCATGAGTGCGGCCACCACGAACACCACGACGGTGCTGGCGAGATTGCGGACCAGGCTCGCGACGACGTGCGCGGTGAGCACGGCCGACCGGGCGATGGGCATGGACCTGAACCGGTCGACGATGCCGCGGTGCATGTCGGAGGCGACCGCGACGGCCGTCTGTGCCGCCCCGAAGGAGGCCGACAGCAGCACGATGCCGGGCACGACGTAGTTGAGATAGTCGGTGCCGGTGTCGATCGCGCCGCCGAAGACGTAGACGAACAACACGAGCAGCAGGACCGGCAGTGCGAGGCCCATGAGCAGTGCGTCGGGGCTGCGGAGCATCCGCCGCAGGTTCCGGCCGGTCACGGCGGCGTGGTCGCGCGCGGCGAAGCGGAGCGGGGTGGGGTGCGCGAGGAGTGTCATCGGACGACCTTCGTTTCGTCGGTGGAGCCGGTGAGGGTGAGGAAGACGTCGTCGAGGGTGGGGGAGTGCAGCCCGAACTTCTCGACGGGGACCGCCTCGGCGGCGAGGCGTTCGAGCAGGGTGGCGACGTGGGGCAGATCGCCGTCGGTGTGGACCTGCAGTGTCAGTGCTGCCCGGTCGATCTCGCCGTCGAGCACCGACGCGGCACGGGTGAGGTCGGCGTCGGTGGCGAAGCGCAGTTCGAGATAGCCGCCGCGCACCAGCGACTTGAGTTCGTCGGGTGTGCCCTCGGCGACGATCCGCCCGCCGTCGAGGACGGCGATGCGGTCGGCGAGCCGGTCGGCCTCCTCGAGGTACTGGGTGGTCAGGAAGATGGTGACGCCGTCGTCGGCGAGTTCGCGGATCGCCTCCCACATCACGAGGCGGCTGCGCGGGTCGAGCCCGGTCGTGGGTTCGTCGAGGAACAACACCTGCGGGGACGCGACGAGACTCATGGCGATGTCGAGGCGTCGCATCGTGCCGCCGGAGTACGTGCCGGCGCGACGGTCGGCGACGTGCGCGAGGTCGAAACGTTCGATCAGGTCACGGACGCGACCGGGAATCGCGGCCGACGGCAGGTGCGCGAGGCGCGCTGCGAGACGGAGGTTCTCCGTGCCGGTGAGGGCGTCGTCGATCGCGGCGTACTGGCCGGTGAGTGCGATGTTCTCGCGCACGGCGTGGGCGCGGGCGGGGAGGGGCAGGCCGGCCACGGTGACGGTGCCCGCGTCGGGGCGCAACAGGGTGGTCAGGATGCGGACGGTCGTGGACTTGCCGGCGCCGTTCGCGCCGAGCAGTGCGAAGACGGATCCGGTGTCGACCCGGAGGTCGACGCCGTCGAGAACGGTGGTCGGGCCGAACGACTTGCGTAGGCCCCGGACGTCGATGGCGGGAACGGGACGAGTCATGACATCTCCCTAACTGTGTATGCCATATACCGATGTGTATAGCGTACACAGTTTTAGGATGGCGGCAAGACCCGAAATCTGGAGGAGCATGAGCAGTCCCGAGCCCGGCGATCCGCTGCCGCAGAGTGTGCAGCTGGCATGGGGATTGAGCGATACCGGCACCCGGGGTCCGCGACGGGGACTCACGCTCGAGCAGGTCCTCGATGCGGCGATCGAGGTGGCGGGCGCCGAAGGGCTCGAAGCGCTCTCGATGAGCCGGGTGGCCAAGCAACTGGGTTTCACCACCATGTCGCTGTACCGCTACGTGAGCAACAAGGACCAGCTCGTCGAACTCGCGTGGGACCGCGCCATCGGGTCGCCCCCCGAGCTACCGGCCGGAGGCGACTGGCGGGAACGGCTCGAGGCATGGGCGATGGCCGAGTACCGGAGTCTGCGCGCGCACAAGTGGCTGACGCAGTACCCGATCCGCACGGCGCCGTACTATCCCAACAACCTGCTCTGGCTCGACGCGGGACTCGGCGCGCTGTCCGCCACCCCACTCGACGAGCCTGCGAAGGTGCAGGTGGTGACCATGATCTCGCTCTACGCCATCGGTCGCGCACGCTTCTCGTGGGAACTCGGAACCGATGTCGCGGACGACCTGTCCGACACCCCGGCGATGCTGCGGCGCATCCTCGATCCCGAGAAGTACCCCTCGGTGCTGGCGGCGGTCGAGGGCGGCGCGTTCGACCCCGACGGGAGCGATGCCGACGACGAGGCAGTATGGCACGAACAGGACTTCCGTTTCGGTCTCGAACGATTGCTGGACGGAATCGACGTACTCATCCGACGTGCGGAGGACGGATCATGACAGCGACAGACACCGACGCGACGCAGCGCATCCGCGAGCGGATCCGGGAGGCGATGCCGGCCGCGCGCGACGATCTCGCGCGGCTCGTCGCGTTCCGTTCCGTCGCGGATCCGCGCCAGTTCCCGGTGGAGGAATGCGTCGGTGCGGCGAACTGGGTGCGAGATGCCTTCACCGAGGCGGGAATCGAGAACGTCGAGACGATCGAGACGGTCGACGGCTCACTCGCCGTACTCGGACACACGCCCGCACCCGAGGGCGCCCCGACGGTTCTGCTCTACAGCCACTACGACGTTCAGCCGCCCGGCGACGAATCGCTCTGGCACAGCGAGCCCTTCACGCTCACCGAACGGGACGGCCGCTGGTACGGCCGCGGCGCCGCCGACTGCAAGGGCAACGTCGTCATGCACCTGCTGGCGCTGCGGGCGCTGTGTGCGGACGGCCCACTGCCCGTCGGTGTCCGCATCGTCATCGAGGGCTCGGAGGAGATGGGCGGCGCCGGACTCGACCACCTCGTCGCCGAACGACCCGAACTGTTCGACGCCGATCTCATCGTCATCGGCGACAGCGGCAACGCCGAGGTGGGCCGGCCCACCCTCACCACGACGCTGCGGGGAATCGCGAACGTCGACGTCCACATCGAGACACTGAAGGGCGAGATCCACTCCGGGATGTACGGGGGAGCGGCACCCGACGCGCTGGCCGCGCTGATCCATCTGCTCGGCACCCTGCGCGACGAGCGCGGCAACACCGTTGTCGACGGACTCGACTGCACCGCGACCTGGGACGGTGTGCCCTATCCCGAAGACCGTTTCCGCGCCGACGCGGGCGTGCTCGACGGTGTTTCGCTCCCCACCTCCGGAACCGTCGCCGACGCGGTGTGGGCGCGACCGGCACTGACCGTCCTCGGGATCGACGCCCCGCCCGTGGTCGGATCGGCCGCCGCGGTCGTGCCACGCGCGTCCGCACGCCTGAACCTGCGCGTGCCGCCCGGCATCGACGCCCGCACCGCCCAGGACGCGCTCGTCGCCCATCTCGAGGCCCACGTGCCGTGGGGAGCGCACCTGCGCATCGACCGCGACGTCCTCGGCGAACCCTTCCGGGCGGCGACGGACGGTCCGGGTTACGCCGCACTGCGCGCGGCGCTCGAGGCCGCCTACGGCCGGGAGGTCGGGACCGCCGGTCAGGGCGGATCGATCCCGCTGTGCACCGCGCTGCAACGCGCCGTGCCGCGGGCCGAGATCGCCCTGATCGGCGTCGAGGAACCGCGCTGCGTCATCCACGCGCCGAACGAGAGCGTCGACCCCACCGAGATCGAGAATCTCGCCGTGGCCGAGGCGCTGCTGCTGACCTCGCTGGCGCCGCCGTAACGCTGCCGGACGGGGCGCCGGGCGTCAGACGGACAGGTCGCGGCGCAGCTTCGCCACGTGCCCGGTCGCGCGGACGTTGTACTGCGCGACCTCGATCCTGCCGTCCTCGTCGACGAGGAAGGTCGAGCGGATGACGCCGGTGACGGTCTTGCCGTACATCTTCTTCTCGCCGAAGGCGCCCCACGCCTGGAGGGTGGTCTTCTCGGGATCCGACAGCAGCGGGAAGGTCAGCTGTTCGGCGTCGCGGAACTTCGCGAGCTTGGCCGGCTTGTCGGGCGAGATGCCGATCACCTCGAGGCCTGCCTCGTTCAGCTCGGCGAGACTGTCGCGGAAGTCGCACGCCTGCTTCGTGCATCCCGGGGTGCTCGCGGCGGGGTAGAAGTACACGATGACCTTGCGTCCGCGATAGTCCGACAGCGACACCTCGTTGCCGTCGGCATCGGGAAGGGTGAAATCGGGTGCGGGATCACCGGGGGCGAGTCTGCTGTTCTCGGTCATGGAGGCGACAGTAGTGGACCGTGCAGCCATTCCCGGCGCGCGTCCATTACCGTGGTCGCAGCACACTGCAGCGACCTTCTGGAGGACACGTGGCTAGGGACACCGAGGACATCGAGCGGGAGATCGAGAAGGCCCGCAATCAGCTCGCGAGCACACTCGACGAACTGAGCGTCCGCGCCAACCCGAAGAATCTGGTGGCGAGCACGAAGCAGACCATCCTCGCGAAGGTGAACCAGCCGCAGGTGAAGAAGTACGCGGCGATCGCGGCCGGCACGGTCGTCGGATTGCTGGTACTGCGCAGGATCATGCGCTGATCCCCGGCTGCACACAGGGCACCCACGCCGACCCGGCGTGGGTGTTCCTCGTTCCGGGGGGGTGGAACCGCCGCGAACGACGAAGGCCGGACACCGTTTCCGGTGTCCGGCCTTCGTGTTGTGCGCCATCAGGGACTCGAACCCCGAACCCGCTGATTAAGAGTCAGCTGCTCTGCCAATTGAGCTAATGGCGCGTGGCGATGGGTCTCCCGGTCGTCGCCGGGCGACGCGGAGGACGGTGTCACCGCCAGAACGAAGGCCGGACACTGGGTGTCCGGCCTTCGTGTTGTGCGCCATCAGGGACTCGAACCCCGAACCCGCTGATTAAGAGTCAGCTGCTCTGCCAATTGAGCTAATGGCGCTTGACGATCTGTTCCCGGGATGCCGTCCCAGCAACGAGAAGAACATTACACACCGTCGCGCGACGCGCCAAATCGGCTGGTCAGAATGTTTTCTGTAAGGTTGTGGATGTAACGGATCGGACGGTCGGAGCGATTGTCATTCGAACGTTACCGACGTACGGGGGAGTCGCGTCGGGTCGGCCGCAAGAGAGGCTGGCATCATCGTGTTCGGTGTTATGACGTGCGTTTTCGGTGCCTTGGGGGAGGCGGGATCGGAGTATGGAAGTGACGGAGTCGAGTGCGGGGAACCCCCGGGGTCGTCGGGTACGGGGAATCCTCGGAGTGATCGTCGTCGGCGTTGTTGCGTTCGTCACGGGATGCGCCGGCGGTTCGGGAACGGGCGCCGAAGAAGTGCCCATCGATTCCAATCCCGTGGCGGCGCTGATCAAGCCGACGGTGTCGTCGAGTGTCACCGACGGATCGGTCGGCTTCTCGCCGATCGACCCGGTGACGGTCTCGGTGGTCAACGGCAAGCTCGACTCGGTGACCCTACTCAACCCTGCAGGGGAGCCGGTGCAGGGCGAACTCGCCGACGACGGACTCACCTGGGTGAACACCGAACCGCTCGGCTACAACCGCTCCTACACGCTCGAGACCGTCGCGTACGGGCTCGGCGGCGCGACCACGTCGACGGCGGCCTTCACCACCTCGTCGCCGGCCAATCTCACCCAGCCCTACGTGTTGCCCGGTGAGGGTTCGATCGTGGGTATCGGCCAGCCGATCGCCGTGCAGTTCGACGAGAACATCCCGGATCGGCTCGCGGCCGAGGCGGCCATCACCGTCACCACGAACCCGCCCGTCGAGGGCGCCTTCTACTGGGTCAACAACCGCGAGGTGCGGTGGCGGCCGGAGAACTACTGGGTGCCCGGCACCGCCATCACGGTCGACGTGAACGTCTACGGCAAGGATCTCGGCGACGGTCTCTTCGGCCAGTCCGACGTCCACTCCTCCTTCACCATCGGCGATGCGGTGGTCATCACTGCGGACGATGCGACCAAGCAGGTCACCGTCAACCGCAACGGCGTCGACGTCATCACGATGCCGACCTCCTTCGGCAAGGATTCCTCGCCCACCCCGAACGGCGTCTACATCATCGGCGACCGGTTCGCGGACATGATCATGGACTCGTCCACCTACGGGGTCCCCGCCGACTCGGCGCAGGGCTACCGTACGCCGGTCGAGTGGGCCACGCGGATGTCCTACAGCGGCATCTTCTTCCACTCCGCGCCGTGGTCGCTCGGCGACCAGGGCGTGCGCAACGTCAGCCACGGTTGCCTGAACCTCAGCCCCGCCAACGCCAAGTGGATCTTCGACAACACCAAGCGCGGCGACATCGTCGTGGTCCGCAACACCGTGGGCGGCACCCTCTCCGGAACGGACGGACTCGGTGACTGGAACATCCCGTGGTCGACATGGAAGGCCGGCAACGCTGCGGCATGACGGGTGAAGGGGGATCGATGGCCGTTCGGGGGAGATGGTTGCGTGCTGCCTGCTGCGGTGCCGTGCTGCTCGCGGCGCTGACACCGGCAGGGGCTGCGGCCTCGCCGGTCGCATCGTCGACCCCACCGGCACCGGGTTCGGTGATCTCGCAACAGCCGCTGCCCGACGAACTGTCGCTGCCCGGTGCCGCCACCGCCACCAAGCTCGAGTACGCCACCGAGTGGCGGTCGGGGGAGCCGACCGTCGCCACGGGCGCGTTGTTCCTGCCCGAGGGTGATGCCCCCGAGGGTGGCTGGCCCGTCATCGCGTGGGCGCACGGCACGACCGGCGTGGGCGACGACTGCGCGCTCACGACCCGCACGCCGCGTTCCGATCTCGAGCGGACCTATCTGCAGCACTGGCTCGATTCCGGGTACGCGGTCGTCTCCGCCGACTTCCCGGGTCTGGGCTCCGAGGGTCTCCACCGCTATCTCGACGGCCCCAGCGCCGCGAACAGCATCGTCGACATCGTCCGGGCCGCCCGCGACGGTGGGGCGCCGCTGTCGGAGCGCTGGATCGTGATGGGGCAGTCGCAGGGAGGACACGCGGCGCTGCACACCGCCGCGATCGCGACCTCCCGCGCTCCCGAACTCGACTTCCGCGGAACGGTCGCGACGGGTGCCCCGGCGAACCTCGAACGGGCCTTCACGATCGGCGTCCCGGGCTTCCCCGATCCGGGACTGTGGGGCCTCGTCAGCTTCAGCGGGTACATCTTCGCAGGGTTGCGCGACGCCTACCCCGAGGCCGACGTCGAGGGCTACCTGACCCCGACCGGCCGTGAGGTCGTCGATCGGGCCGAGGAGCTCTGCTACGACGATCTCGAGGAATCGGTGCGCGACATCCCCGTCGGGGAGCTGCTCGCGCGCCCGCTGGCCGAGGGGCCGATGCCGGCGCTGCTGGCCGACTATCTCGCCGCCCCGGCGGACGGCTACGACCGGCCGGTCTTCCTCGCGCACGGCATCCACGACGTGATGGTTCCGCTGCCGTTGTCCGCAGCGCTCGCCGCCGACATGAAGGCCGCAGGGGCAGACGTCGACTACCGCGTCTACGTGGCCGGGCACTACACAACGGTCGAGCGCTCCCGGGCCGACGTCGACGCGTTCGTGACGCGCTCGTTCGAATAAGACGGCCTCGCGCCCCGAACCGGGCCGTGCGCGCGCTGCAGCGGCGGCGAACCCCGGTTCGGCGCGCGAGGAGCCGCTGTGCGTGAGGATCCGCCAAGCAAGAACGAGAAAACCCCCGATCGGAAATCCGATCGGGGGTTCTCTTCGGGGTGAGTGACGGGACTCGAACCCGCGACAGCCAGGATCACAACCTGGTGCTCTACCAACTGAACTACACTCACCATCGCATTCGCCGGCAACCTCTCGGTCGCTTGCGCCTGCGGTACAGATACTAGCCTGACGAAGACGAAAAAGACGAATCGGCTGGTCAGGCCGGTCCCAGGTCCTTCACGACGGCTGCAAGATCGGCCGGAGTGGGGCCGGGAGGTGCCACGAAGGCCGTGCGCCGGTAGTAACGCAGTTCGCGGATCGACTCCTTGATGTCCGCGAGTGCCCGGTGCGACAGGCCCTTCTCCGGCTGACCGAAGTAGATGCGCGGATACCAGCGCCGGCACAGCTCCTTGATCGAGCTGACGTCCACCATGCGGTAGTGCAGGTAGTTGTCGAGCTCGGGCATGTCGCGGGTGATGAACGCGCGGTCGGTCGCGATGGAGTTGCCGGCCAGCGGCGCCGTGCCCGCCTCGGTGACGTGCTCGCGGATGTACGCGAGGACCTGTTTCTCTGCTTCGGCGAGGCTGACCGTCGAGCGGCGCACCTCTTCGGTGAGGCCGGACCGCTCGTGCATCTGCTGCACGACCTCCGGCATGTCGGCGAGGGCGTCGTCATCGGCGTGGATCACGATGTCCACGCCCTCGCCGAGCACGTTGAGATCACTGTCGGTGACCAGAGCCGCGATCTCGATCAGTTTGTCGCTGCCGAGACGCAGCCCCGTCATCTCACAGTCGATCCATACGAGTTTGTCCTGCACGACAGACAGACTATCCATCGACGCCGCACCCACGAGGCGCGGCGTCGACGGTCCGGGACGAAATGTGCACCGTCACGCCTTCACGGCGACGGTGCGCGACGCGGCCGGGCGGGTGGGACGACGTGCCGCCGGAGTGTGCTGACGGTCGAGGGTCCGACCCCCTGTGATCACTTCGGGGGCGGTGAACTCGCCCTCCGCGGACGCGTCCGGGGAGGTGAAGTCGTGGCGCAGGAAGGACTCGGGGGAGTCGTCGAGGATCTCCATCCACGGTGCCGGCAGCGGCGGAGCGACGGTGCCGGTCAGCGTCGAGGCATAGCTGTTGTTGCGGTAGCCCATGATGTCGCGCTTCTTGTCCTGCTTCCACTGCTTGAACACCTCGCCCTGGCGTTCGACGTGGAACTCGGGGTAGTCGGTGCGGTCGACGAGATCGCGGATGTAGGCGGCCTGGAAGTCGATGTCCTCGACCGGCGACGACAGCTTCTCCTCGCGAGCCCGCCAATGGTCGATGTCCTGTTCGCGGGTGTCGAAGTCGGGCAGGTCGACGCGGCCGAGCATGACGTCGCGTGCGTACCAGGCCTGCGCGTCGAACATGTTGAACGTGAAGTACTGGTCCTGCGCGCCGAGGTACATCAGCTTCGGGTTGTGCTGGAAGAAGATGCCCTTGTAGATGTCGCGCGGGTAGAGCCGGTTGTTGGTGCGCAGCGCGAGTTCGTCGGGCAGGAACGGGTAGTGGTGCTTGTACCCTGTGCACAGCACGATGGCGTCGACCTCGCGGGTGCTGCCGTCTCGGAAGTGGGCGACCTTGCCGTCGACGTGGGTGAGCAACGGCACCTCGGAGAACTGCTCGGGCCAGTCGTGACCCATCGGTGCGCTGCGGTAGCTGAAGGTGACCTGTTCGGCGCCGTACTTGATGCACTGCGTTCCGATGTCCTCGGCCGAGTAGCTGCTGCCGACGAGCAGCAGTCGCTTGCCGGCGAACTCGCGGGCGTCGCGGAAGTCGTGGGCGTGCAGCACGCGTCCCGGGAACCGGTCGAGGCCGTCGAAGTGGGGGACGTGCGGGGTGGAGAAGTGTCCGGTGGCGACGACGACGTAGTCGAACTCGTCGGATTCCAGCGCGCCCCGGTCGTGGTTCATCACCGTCACGGTGAACTTCTGCGTCTCGTCGGACCACTCGACCCACCGCACGGCGGTGTTGAACCGGATGAACTTGCGCACGTCGCTCTTCTCGACGCGACCCATGATGTAGTCGAGCAGGACGGCGCGCGGCGGGTACGACGGGATGGGGCGTCCGAAGTGCTCCTCGAAGGAGTAGTCGGCGAATTCGAGGCATTCCTTCGGGCCGTTGGACCACAGGTAGCGGTACATGCTCCCGTGGACGGGATCACCGTGCTCGTCGAGTCCCGTGCGCCAGGTGTAGTTCCACATTCCTCCCCAATCGGGCTGCTTCTCGTAGCAGACGATGTCGGGGATCTGCTCCAGACCGGCCTTTCGGGCTGCTTCGAAAGCACGCAGCTGTGCGAGTCCACTGGGACCTGCTCCGAGAATGGCGATCTTGGGCGTCAATGTGTTTCTCCTGTGTTCGTGGAATATGTCGCGTAGTTCGTTGCTAGCACACGTCGTTGTTTTTGCGAACGATCCTCACGTCGTCGACGGCACAGATTCTCGTAGGGAACGTGCAGGTCAATGCGGTGTACCAGCCGGGAAACCTTGCCGCTGCTGTTGTGAGCGGAATCACTGTAATGCGACAATTCTGGCATCCGATAAGAATGGTTCTTCCGTGGGTTCGACGGCCCGGTACCGTCGCGGTGGGCGAGGTCGAGGCCGGAGGGGGCGAGCATGACCGACAAGCCGGAGATCACCGCCGCGACCATCGCGGCCGGGTACGAAGTGATCGGCGAGGCGCTGGAACTGGGCGCCGTCGTGCTCGACGGCGTCGCCGATCCCGACGCGCCGGTGCGCATCCCGCTCGCCACTCTGAATCGTCACGCGCTGGTCGCCGGTGCGACCGGCACGGGCAAGACCAAGACGCTGCAGGTCATGGCGGAACAGCTGTCGGCGGCGGGGGTTCCGGTGGTGATGGCCGACATGAAGTCCGACCTGTCGGGTCTGTCGGCCGCCGGCGAGCCGGACGATGCGGTGATCACCCGTGCGGCCGACACCGGCGACGAGGACTGGACGCCCACAGGGCATCCCGTGGCCTTCTACTCGCTCGGCACCGACGGGGTCGGTATTCCCGTCCGCGCCACCGTCACCTCGTTCGGGCCGCTTCTGCTCTCGAAGGTCCTGGGGCTCAACGCTACTCAGGAGTCCACCCTCGGGCTGATCTTCCACTGGGCCGACCGCAACGGCCTGCCGCTGCTCGATCTCGCCGACCTGCGGCAGGTGATCCGGCACCTGACGAGCGACGAAGGGCGCGACGCACTCGACGACCTCGGTGCCGTGTCACCGGCGACCGCGGGCGTCATCCTCCGTGCGGTCGTCGACCTCGAGAACGCGGGCGGGGACGGATTCTTCGGCGAACCCGAACTGGAGGTCGAGGACCTGCTTCGGGTGATCGACGGTCAGGGCACGATCAACCTGTTCGAGTTCGGCGACGAGGCCACCCGACCGGCGATGTTCTCGACGTTCCTGATGTGGTTGCTCGCCGACCTGTTCCAGTCGCTACCGGAGGTCGGCGACGTCGACACCCCGCGGCTCGTGTTCTTCTTCGACGAGGCGCATCTGCTCTTCACCGATGCGTCGAAGGCATTCCTGCAGCAGATCGAACAGACGGTGAAGCTCATCCGGTCCAAGGGCGTCGGGGTGGTCTTCTGCACGCAGTCGCCCACCGACATCCCCCGGAGCGTGCTGTCGCAGCTCGGAGCGCGGATCCAGCACGCGCTACGCGCATTCACGCCCGAGGACGAGGCCGCGCTCGCGAAGGTCGTGCGCACCTTCCCGGAGACCGACGCCTACGACCTCGCCGACGCTCTGACCGGCCTGGGGGCCGGTGAGGCGATCGTGACGGTCCTGTCCGAGCTGGGTGCGCCCACGCCCGTGGCCTGGACGCGCCTGCGACCGCCGCGTTCGCTGATGGGCACGGTGGGGGAGAGCGCGATGCGTGCGTCGGCGCAGGCGAACCCGCTCTACGGCAAGTACGGCCGCACCATCGATCGTGAATCGGCCTACGAGAAGCTCACCGCGTCGGTGGTCGGGGCGACCGACGTCGAACCCGTCCCGGACGTGTCGTCGCAGGCGCCGGACGACGCCGGGGTGTCGGTCGTCGAGCATGTGCTCGGCAGTGCGGCGGTGCGCAGCTTCATCCGTTCGGCGGCGTCCGCAGCCGGCCGGGAGATCGGCCGGAGCCTCTTCGGCACGGGACGCCGCCGACGGCGGTGAAGGACTGCTTCAGCAGGCGGTGGCCCGTCAGTTGCCGCCGAGCTTCTTGTAGAAGGCGCCGGCGATCGGGGCCGAGATCGAACGCGGCGAGAACTGACCGGCGGCCGACATGGCCTTGCTGATCACACCGGGCACGATGCGCATCCGGTTCGCGGCGAGCGCGTCGAGCGAGACCTTCGCGGTGTGCTCGCTCGAGATCCACAGGAAGTCCGGGACCAGCTTGTCGACGATCGACGCCTCGGCCGGGTCGGGTTCCTCGGTGCGGACCGGGCCGGGGGCGAGCAGCGTGACGTGCACGCCGGTGCCCTTGAGTTCGCCGCGCAGCGACTCGGAGAAGGTGTTGACGAACGCCTTCGTCGCGGCGTAGGTGGCGTTGTTCGGGATCGGCATGTTGCCGGCGGCCGAACCCACCATGAGGATGGCGCCGGAGTTCCGCTCGACCATCTGCGGCAGCACCGCGAGGGTGAGGTCGTGCACGGCGACGGCGTTGAGCTCGACCTGTGCCCGCTCGTAGGCCGCGTCGAGTTCGGCGACCGCACCGAAGGTGGCGATACCGGCGTTGTTGCACAGGATGCTGATGCGCCGACGTCCGAGTTCGTCGACGAGCCGTGTCCGTGCGTCGCGGTCGGACAGATCGCACGCGCGCACCTCGACGGTCACGCCGTGCTTCGCGCGCAGGGTCTCGGCGAGGGCTTCCATCACCTCTCCGCGACGGGCGACCAGGATCAGCGAGTGGCCGCGGGCGGCGAGTTCGGTTGCGAGGGCCTCGCCGATGCCGGAGGACGCTCCGGTGACGACGGCACGGGCATCGGGATGGGGATTCGGCAGAGTCACAGTGGGTCAGCGTAGCGGCAGGCGCAGGAGCGGCGACCGGGCCCGCCTTCCGGCCGTGCGGCCGAGTCGTCCGGTGCCGTGCGGCCGAGTCGTTCGGTGCCGCGGCAGCTCCGGAAGCCTAGGCTCCGGGGCATGAATGCGTTCACGGACACGGCGAGCGGGGCAGGGGAGGCCGCGACACGTCGTCAGGTCGTCTCGTGGGGTCTGTGGGACTGGGGTTCCGCGGCGTTCAACGCCGTGATCCTGACGTTCGTGTTCTCCGTCTATCTCACCGACGCGGTCGGCGACGACCTGCCGGGCGGGATCTCGGCGAGCACCTGGCTCGGATGGTCGCTCGGCATCGCCGGGTTCGTCATCGCTGTGACCGCGCCGGTGTCGGGGCAGCGGTACGACGCCGCCGGACGACGTAAGTGGTCGCTGGGCATCCTCACCGCGATCACCGTCGCGGCGATGGCGGCGATGTACTTCGTACGCGAGGACTATCACTATCTGTGGCTCGGCCTGGTCCTGCTCGGTGTGGCGTCCGTGATGGCCGAGCTCGCGCAGGTGCCCTACAACTCGATGCTGCGTCAGGTGTCGACGCCGGACGACATCGGAAGGGTGTCGGGTTTCGGTTGGGCGATGGGCTATTTCGGTGGCATCGTGCTCCTGCTGCTGTGCTACACCGGGTTCATCGCCGGCGACGGCGACACCCGCGGGTTCCTGGGGGTGCCCACCGAGGACGGCACCAACATCCGGCTCGTCGCGCTGTTCGCGGCCGTGTGGTTCGCGGTGTTCGCCGTGCCCGTGCTCCTCGCCGTCCCGGAGAAACCGGTCGCGCGTGGCGACGTCGCCCGCCGCGCCGGTTTCGTCGAGTCCTATCGCGTGCTGTGGCGCGACCTGACGGAGTTGTGGCGGGCGGATCGTCGCACCATCTGGTACCTCGGGGCGTCGGCGTTGTTCCGGGACGGCCTCGCCGGTGTCTTCACCTTCGGCGCGGTCCTCGCCGTCACGGTTTACGGGATCGGAGCGGGCGACGTGCTGATCTTCGGTGTCGCCGCGAACGTCGTGTCCGCGGTGGGCGCACTGGTGGCCGGACGCGTCGACGACCGGGTCGGGCCCAAGGCGGTAATCGTGGGCTCGCTGGTCGCGATGATCGCGACCGGCATCGTCCTGCTCGTGGTGTCGGGTCCGACGATGTTCTGGATCTTCGGCCTGGTGCTGTGTCTGTTCGTCGGTCCCGCCCAGTCGTCGGCGCGGACCTTCCTGGCGCGCCTGACCCCGCCGGGACGGGAGGGGCAGATGTTCGGTCTCTACGCGACGACGGGACGTGCGGTCTCGTTCCTGGCACCGACGCTGTTCGGGTTCTTCGCGTGGTGGTTCGGCACCGACCGAGCGGGGATCGTGGGGTTGCTGATCGTGCTCGGCGCGGGCCTGGTGTCGTTGCTCGCCGTGCGGGCTCCCGAGACGTCGGCGCAGGCGTGAACCGGCTCAGTCGGTGATCGTGGCGAGCACCTGATCGGCGGCGTTGCGGTGCCCGGCCGCGTTCGGATGCAGCGGGATCGATCCGGCGGCCGGCTGCAGGCCGGCCATCCACCGGGTCTCCGGATCTGCGCACGCGTCGTGGTCGCGGCTCGAATCGCGCAGATCGACGTAGTCCACGTCCGCGGCCTCGGCCTGCTCGCGCATGACGGTGTTCAACCGGTCGATCTTCTCCTGTAGGTAGGTCGCATCGTCGGGCCAGATCCGCTGCTCGGGGAAGCACCCGCCGTCGCGGATCCCGGTGGGATAGCCGACGAGCACGATGCGTGCCTCCGGGGAACGCCGGCGGATCTCGTCGATCACCGTGGTGTAGACGGGCGCGAAGGCTTCGATGGCGGCGTCGACACGGTCGGTGCCGTCCGGGGTGTTCGTGATCGCGCACGACGCACCATCGGGTGGCGCCGAGAGATTGACGCATCCCAGCGCCAGCTGGACGAGACCGATGTCGTTGCCGCCGATACCCACGGTGACGAGTTCGGTGTCGGGGCGCAGCGCGTCGTACTGCGGTGGCACCGTCGCGCCGCGGAAGGTGGTCTGCGGCATCGCGAAGTCGAGGGAGGTGGCGGCGCCGCACGAGGCGTCGACGAAGTCCTCGATGCCGAGATCGGTCGCAACGAGGGTGGGGTAGTTGCTCGCCGACCGCCCGCACGGATCGCCTTCGGTCTGCGGGGGGATTCCGGGTCCGGAGGTGAACGAATCTCCCAGGGCGACGTACGACGCGTAGTCTGCGGCCGCTTCCGGCTCCTGTGTGTCGGCGCAGGCGACCGTGCCCACGGTCGCGAACGCGATTGCGGCGCAGGCGATGACACCCGACCGTCGGAGGAGTCTCGGCATCGTCACAGTGGATCTCGCAATTCGGGGAGAAGATGTTTCCGAGGCTACAGGTGTGCCGGTGACGCGGGCGGGCGCCGAACACGGACCGCTCGGGTCGGCCGGGCACCGACCGCTGCGATCATGCCTTGAAATAGACGATCTGGTGCGAGGTCGCGAGCAGGATGCCGTCGCGTCCCCACAGATGTGCGCTCTGGTCGAAGAAGCCCTGTTCGAAACGATTCGCACGTGCGGTCGCGAGCACGGGACTGTCGGATTGCGCGGCAACGGTCTCCGGGTCCGCGTGGAAGTAGACGGTCATCGAGACCGTGCCGGCAGGCAGCACTCGACCCAGACGTAGGAAGGCGCGGGGATAGAAGATGTCGCACATCGCGGTGAGCGAGGCGAAGTCGAGCGGACGCGACGGGACGTCGCGGACCCACAGTGTCGACGTGGAGTCGGCGACCTCCGCGCTGCCCTCCTCGGGAACGGCTCCCGCGGCGTACCTCATCTCGTAGTTGCGTGCCCACGCGATGTAGTCGGGCAGAGGTGTCGGCTCGAGCGAGTCGGGTGCCGGGGCGGTCGGTGCCTGCAGTTCGGTCGACGACCAGGTGGGGCGACGAAGACCGAAGACGGCTGTCGCCGTGGTGGTGACCTCACCGCCCTGCGACAGCTCGATCGACCAGTGCTGGGTGGTCCGATTCGTGCGCACCGGGCGCACCGCGATGTCGAACGGGCCGTCGGCGATGGGGCCGGCGTAGTTGACGGTCAGGGACAGCGGCATGCCGAGGACATCCGGGTGTCGTTCGACCGCGCGGAGGAGGGTCGCGGCGGTGATACCGCCGAACGGGCCGACCATGTTCGCGTAGGCGGGGTGCGTGTGCCCTTCGGTGTGATCGTCCCGGACCTCGAACAGGTCGACGGCAGCGTCGAAGACGTGAGTGGTCACCGAGACGTCGGTCATGGCAGGGTCTCCTCGGAAAAAGGTGTCGCGCAAGATCGGATCCGTACGACAACATACATAGAATATGGGGGACAACCACCACTGCCGGAGGAACGGGTGAGCGCTGCAGAACGGCGGGACGGACCGCGCGCGGCGATGATCGCCAGCGCGATCGCGCTGATGAGCGAACGAGGTGTCGCGGCCACGTCGTTCCGGGACGTGCTCGAGCACAGCGGGGCACCGCGCGGCTCGATCTACCACCACTTTCCCGGCGGTAAGGCGCAACTCGTCGAAGAGGCGACGGACCGGGCGGCCACCCGGATCGAGCGGTCGCTGACGGCGAAGGTCGACGGTCTCGGCGTGGTGGACACGGTGCGCGCCGTCGTCGACCTGTGGCGCGAAGGTCTGGTGGCCACCGATTACGTCGCGGGGTGTCCGGTGGTGGCCGCCGGTCTCGGGACCGAACCGCGGGCGCGCGCACGAGCGGGGGAGGCCTTCGACACCTTCGTCGACGTAGTCGCGCGGTCCCTGGTGGCCGACGGCGTCGGCGCGGAGCGTGCGCGGTCGTTGGCGAACCTGGTCATCGCCGCCCTGGAGGGCGCGTTGGTCGTGGCCCAGGCGCAACGCAGTCCGGCTCCGCTCGATGCGGTCGTCGCCGAACTCGAGGTGCTGCTCGCCCCGGTGGTGGGCTGACCGAAGCTGCAGCGGCCGGAAGCCGCGGTCGGTGGACTCTCAGCCGTTCCGTCGCCGCGAGATCGCGTTCGCGATCTCGTCCGGGGCTTCCTCCGGAATCCAGTGCGAGACGTCGGGCAGGACCACGAAGTCGTACTCGGCGTCGACGAACTCGCCGCACCGTTCGGCGCCGGCGCGGCCGATCGCGATGTCGGCGGTGCTCCAGATGTAGGTCGTCGGGACGCGGACCGGGGGAGTCGAATCGAGATCCCGCGTCATGGCGCGATACCAGTTCAGGGCGGCGGTGAGAGCGCCCGGCGCGGACATGGCGGCGACGTAGTGGTCGATCGAGTCGTGGTCGACGGCGGAGGTGAACATCGCCCGCAGGCGCCGCGCGCCGTCGGTGAGGAGAAGGTCCTCCGCCTTGCCCTCCTCACGGAAGAGACCGATGTAGGAGGAGCGCTCACGCTGGTCGGCGTCCTCCCGCAACGCCCAGCCGTAGGCCGCGAGGTGGGGGACGGAGACTGCCGTCAACGCCGAGACGCGGTCGGGATGGTGGGCGGCGAAATACCAGGCCACGGCGGCGCCCCAGTCGTGGCCGACGAGGTGGACGCGATCGAGCCCGAACTCGTCGAGCAGACCGAGGACGTCACCGGCGAGCGCCGGCACCGCGTAGTGCTCGACGCCGGTCGGCCGGGCACCGGGGGAGTACCCGCGCTGGTCGGGGGCGATCACGCGGAAACCGCGCTCGACGAGCAGGCGCGCGACCGGCGTCCAGCTGCGTGATGTCTCGGGGAAGCCGTGCAGGAGCACGACGGGTTCGCCGTCCCTCGGACCCGCCACGCGCACGTCGAAGGTCAGGTCGTCGTAGGTGGCGGGTTCGGTCGATGTCATGGGAACCACGTTACGGAAGGCAGGTGTCTCCGACAGGATTTCCCGTCCACCTCGACGAACCGGCGTCGCGCCGACCCGTCATCGGTCGTCGGACGTCCGTCGTGGTCGCCACGCCGCCGCGCCCAGCAGGATCAGACGCATCTGCTTCTCCGCGCGGGTGACCACCTCTGCCTCCTGCGCGCTCCCGGGACGTTCGATGGCGAGCAGGTCGAGGACGAAATCGAGCATGGCGGTGACCAGCAGGTCGGCGGCCATCTCGAGATCGTCGAAATCCCAGTCCTCGAGACCCGGGGAGCGGCCGAGGTCGGCGGCGAGCTCGCTGGTCAGCAGACGCAGTTCGACGGAGATCGCGGCGGCCACCTCGGGAACGCCACCGTGGCGTTCGCGGGCCAGGAACCGGAAGGCCGCCTTGTGCGCCCGTACCTGCTGGACCAGCACGTCGAGCGATTGCCGCGCACCCGCCGGACCGGGTGTTCGTCGCGCGTCCCGCAGCAGGCGCCGCAACACCCGCATCGTGTCGGCCGCAAGGGTGACGCCGAGCTCGTCCATGGACGAGAAGTGGCGGTAGAACGCGGTGGGCACGATGCCCGCATGACGGGCCACCTCCCTCAGGCTCAGCCCGCCGAGTCCCCGGTCGGCGGACAGTTCGAGGGCGGCGTCGAGAAGCGCCTGTCGTGTGCGTTCCTTGCGTTCGGCGCGTGTGGTCGGCGGAGGTACGGAAGCGGTGGACACCCCCCGAGTCTAGGCACGACGTTCCGGGTGGGGGCCGGGCATCTGTGTCGGCGGTCACATCGGGGTTGACAGGCAGGTGTGTCCGGCTGTCACACTGATTTCAGTGCACATTCGTTCACTGAGCACGCAGAGGTCTACCGAAAGGCGGACAGACATGATCGTGCGCGACCGTCCGACACCCGTCCCGCGCTCGGGTTCGTTGCGAAAACTACTGGTAGGGGCACTCGGAATGCTGTCCTACCCGCATCACCCGGACCGCTACCTGGAACTCGCCGACCCGCTTCTTGTCACGTCGGCGAACTATGCCCGGATTACAGATGTGGACCGAAGTGCCACCGACTCGCTCACGATCACGGTGCGCCCCGCGCAGCCGTGCCGACCCCTACCCGGGCAGTACGTGACCGTGTCGGTGCGTGTCGACGGTGTGCGGCACACGCGCTGCTACTCGCCGACGCTCGTCGAAGCGGAGTCGAAGCGCCGGCCCGACCTGCGGTTCACCATCGGCAGGCATCCCGAGGGCACCGTCTCACGCCACCTCCACGACCACGCGGAGGTCGGCGACGTCGTCGAACTCGGTCCTCCTGCAGGCGAGTTCGTGCTGCCGAGCCCTCGGCCTCGACGCCTGCTGTTCGTCGCCGCGGGTTCCGGCCTGACGCCCGTGCTGTCCATGCTCTCCGGTCTGGTCGCCGAGGGGTACGACGGGTCCGCGGTCCTGCTCTACTACACGCGTACGCCCGGGCACGTTCCGCGTCGCGCCGAACTCGACGCTCTCGCCGACCGGCCCAATATCGAGATCGTCCACGCCCACACCCGCTCCGACGACGGGATGTTGCAGGGGCGGTTCGACCGCAGCCACCTCGCGGCCGTCGCGCCCTGGTACGCCGACACGCCCACCTTCGTGTGCGGTCCGGCCGAGATGGTCGCGAGCATCCGCGAGGTCTACGCCGAACGGGGCGCCGAGACGATGGTGAACACCGAGGAATTCGTCCTCGCACCACCGGTCGTGTCGACGGACGATGCCGGCGGCGAGATCTCCTTCGCCGAATCCGGCGTCGTTGCCGAGAACACCGGGTCGACGCTGCTCGAACAGGCCGAAGCGGCCGGTCTCACGCCCGAACACGGATGCCGCATGGGCATCTGCCACAGCTGCACCGCCGTCCGGCTGTCGGGGTGCACGCGCGACGTGCGTACCGGCGACGTCGATTCGGAGCCGGGCCGCCGCATCCAGATCTGTGTCAACGCCCCGGTCGGCGACGTCGCCGTCGAACTCTGAACCGGCCGTCCGGCGACACCACCGAAACCATTGGAGGACATCATGTTCGGATTGTCCCTACCCACCGTTCCCTTTCTGCCCTTCCTGTCCGGCCGCAGTTCTTCGGCCGAGAACGAACCGCTCGTCCTCGACTGCGACAGTGTCGAGGAGATCGGCCGTGAACTCGACGCACTGCGGGAGCAGACGCTCGCATCCCTCGGTGACGAGGACCGCGAGTATCTCTACCGGATCATCAAGGCACAGCGCGGATTCGAGATCGCCGGCCGCGGTCTGCTCTTCGTCGGATTCCTCCCGCCCGCATGGGTCGCCGGTGTGGCGGCGCTGAGTGTGTCGAAGATCCTCGACAACATGGAGATCGGGCACAACGTGATGCACGGTCAGTACGACTGGATGCGCGAACCGTCGCTGAATTCCCGTGTCTTCGAATGGGACACGGTGTGCCCGTCGGACCAGTGGCGGCACTCGCACAACTACGTGCACCACACCTATACCAACATCCTCGGTCAGGATCGTGACATCGGATACGGGATCCTGCGCATGGACCCTGCCCAGAAGTGGCATCCCTACTATCTCGGCAACCCGGTCTACGCGACCGCACTCATGTTCCTGTTCGAGTGGGGCGTGATGATGCACGACGCCGAGGTCGACCGGATCGTCGCAGGCAAGCGGTCGTGGCGCGACGTGATCCCGATCTCGAAGGGCTGGTGGCACAAGGCCGGCCGTCAGGTGGTCAAGGACTACATCGCGTTCCCGCTGTTGAGCGGTCCGATGTTCGTTCCGACCCTGCTCGGCAACGTCACCGCCAACCTGGTGCGCAACGTGTGGGCGTATTCGATCATCTTCTGTGGTCACTTCCCGTCCGGCGTGCAGTCCTTCACCGAGGAGGAGACCGCCGAGGAGACCCGTGGTGAGTGGTACGTCCGGCAGATGCTGGGCAGCGCGAATATCACCGGCTCACCGTTGTTCCACATCATGTCCGGCAACCTGTCGCACCAGATCGAGCACCACCTGTTCCCCGACCTGCCGGCACACCGCTATCCGGAGCTCGCTCCGAAGGTCAGGGAACTGTGCGAGAAGCACGGACTTCCGTACAACACCGGTGGCCTCACAGCCCAGGTGACGTCGGTCTGGAAGAAGATCTTCAAGTTCGCCCTCCCGCCCGGTTGGCTCGCGCCCGAACCCGAGTCGCAGGTGATCATCCAACGTCACCGCTCCACCGATCGCCGGCTCGACGATGCGGGTACCCTCGCGGACGACACGATCGAGGGGGTCGAACATGGTGGGAAGATTCGAGCGTAACAAGGACACGATCCAGGAGGTCACCGAGTCGGCGGCCACCCACGTCGGCGCGATCGCGGGGATCATCACCGGAGCGGTCCGGGACGTCACCCGCGAGATCGGCGAACTGATCACCGACGCGATCGAGATGCGCGAGGCCGCCCGCGCGGCGCGCGACGACGACGAGCGTGCGGCGCGCGACGGCGAGGAAAGCGGAGAAGGGCCGGCGACGTCGGATCGTCGCTCGGCCCCTCCCGCGGAATAGCGGATCGAGTTCCTACCGGGTGGGGACGCCCGAGATGGTGCGGGTGACGAACTTCGCCACCTCGTCGCGCATCTCGCCGCTGCGCGGCACCGCGCCCGACATCCAGAACGCGCCGTGCACGAGCCCGTCGAACCGGCGGATCGTCACGTCCACGCCGGCTTCGCGCAGCCGCCGTCCGTAGAACTCACCTTCGTCGCGGAGCACCTCGTTCTCGGTGGTGAGCACCAGGGTCGGTGGCAGGCCGTCCACATCGGCTGCGCGTGCGGGCAGCGCATAGGGCGTCTCCGCGTCCCCGGGTGAGGTGAAGTACCGGTCGAGGAACCAGTCCATGTCGGCGGCGGTGACGATGTACCCCTCGGCGAACTCGCGGCGCGAGGGCAGGTCGGCAGCGCGGTCGAGCGCCGGATAGATCAGCACCTGTCCGCGCAGCACCGGTGCGCCTTCGTCGCGAGCCCGCAACGCGACTCCGGCTGCGAGGTTGCCCCCGGCGCTGTCGCCCATCACCACCAGGTTGTGCGGGTCGCCGCCGTACTCGGCGATGTGGGCGGTGACCCACTGCAACGCAGCCCACGCGTCGTCGGCCGCTGCGGGGAACGGATGTTCCGGCGCCAGCCGGTATCCCGCGGTCACCACGGTGGCTCCGGTCGCCAGGGCGACCGCCCGGGCCGGTTCGTCCACGACGGTGAGGTCGCCCGCGACGAACCCGCCGCCGTGGAAGTAGAGCACCACCGGCTGCGGTCCGGTGTCCGCCCCGGGGGTATAGATCCGCAGGGGGAGATCGACGCCGTCGCTCTCGTAGTGGGTCTCGTCGACGCGAGCGACGTCCTGCGGTGGGAGTTGGAGGTCGGTGAAGGTCGCGATCGTCGCGCGGACCTGATCGACCGTCATCTGCGAGAACGAGGTGAATCCCTGCTGCCGAAGTCCTGTGATGAGGCCTGCGGCGTGCTCGTCGAGTGCCATGGGTGCTGTCCTTCCGAGTGATGGGGAGTTCGGTGCCCTACGAGGCGGCCGGGACGGTGGCTCGCGCCGGGGCCAGGTCGAAGCCGACGTAACCGCCGTCGACGACCTCGGCGCAGACCTGCCGGTAGGTCGGGGCGCCGCCGAGGTAGACCATGCAGGCACGCGGTTTACCGGGGATGTTCGCGCCCATGTACCACGAGTCGGTCTGCGGCAGCAGCGTCTGCTCGGCGATCTCGGTGGTGGTGCGCACCCAGTCGGCTTCGGCCTCGGCGGTGGGTTCGATGACGTCGAGATCGTGTGCGCGCAGATACGCGATCGCGTCGGTCGCGAAGTCGACGTGGTCCTCGATCGCCAGCGGCATGTTGTAGAGCACCGAGGGTGACTGAGGTCCGGTGATCGTGAACAGATTGGGGAACTCGTTGCTCATGATGCCGAGATAGGTGCGCGGTCCGTGCGCCCACCTGTCGGCCAGGCGCACACCGTTGCGTCCGCGGATGTCCATGGCCATGAGCGGTCCGGTCATGGCGTCGAAGCCGGTCGCGAGCACGATGGTGTCGACCTCGTAGGTGCGGTCGCCGACGCGCACACCGGTCTCGGTGATCTCGCTGATCGGGGTGCTCTTCACATCGACGAGGTGCACGTTGTCGCGGTTGTAGGCCTCGTAGTAGTTCGTCTCGAGCGGCGGACGTTTCGTGGCGTAGGCGTATCCCCGGGGTGCGAGCTTGTCGGCCTTGGCCGGGTCCTGCACCCGTTCACGGATCCGCTCGCGGATGTACTCGGCGGCGGTGTCGTTGGCCTTCCGGTCGAAGAGGATGTCCTGGAAACTGTCGATGAACAGGCGGAACCCACCCGCGTTCCAGCGTTCGTCGAACACCCGCCGACGCTCCTCGGCATCGACGGCGAGCGCCGACGGCCGGACCTGGTCGAACGGAACACCCAGGAAGTGGTTGCGTGCGGCCTCTCTCAGTTCGGGGTAGACCTGCTTGGCCTCGTCCAGCACCTGCGGGTCGAGCGGACCGTTCCCGAGCGGGGTGGCGAACTGGGGTGTGCGCTGGAATACCACCAGTTCCGCGGCCTGCTGCGCGATCAGTGGGATCGCCTGGATCCCACTGGCACCGGTGCCGATGATCGCGACGCGCCTGCCGGTGAAGTCGACGGGCTCGTGCGGCCAGTTCCCGGTCAGCAGCACCTGCCCGCGGAAGTTGTCGATGCCTCCGAACTCGGGCTTCTTGGGAACCGAGAGGTTGCCGGCGCCGGAGATGAACCACCGGGCCGTCACGGTCTCGCCGGTGTCGGTGCGGACCGTCCACCACGAGTTCTCGTCGTCCCAGTGCACACCGATCACCCGAGTGCCGAATGTGATTCCCTTCCGCAGGTCGAAGCGGTCGGCCACATGGTTCAGGTAGCGGAGGATCTCCGGCTGCCCGGCGAACTTCTCGCTCCACTGCCACTCCTGCTGCAGGTCCTCGTCGAACGAGTACGAGTAGTGGATCGACTCGATGTCGCAGCGGGCGCCGGGATAGCGGTTCCAGTACCAGGTGCCACCCACATCGTCGCCGGCCTCGAAGACCCGCACGGACATGTTCATCCGGTCGCGCAGTCTGTGCAGCGCGTACAGGCCGGCGAATCCGGCTCCTACGACGACGACGTCGGTGTCGGGGGTGGCGGAGGAAGTGGTCATCTGTCCTGGCTCCTCGGTATCGGGGATGTCGCTCCGGCGTCGAACCGGAGGTCTGCATCGACGATGACGTGGATCACACACGAGGACGCGGGGTGAATTACCCCATTGGTTACCTGTGTTGGCCGTCACACGACCACCCGGGTATGTTGGGCCCACTATCTCTGAGAAGCGTGACGATGGAATCTGCCCTGCCGGAATCTGCACCACCCCGCACCCCGGGGCCCACCCGTTCGGTGACGACCTTCATCGGTCGCCGTCGCGAGATCGACGAGGCCCGGTCGTGTCTCCAGCGGACCCGGTTGCTGACGATCCTCGGTCCGGGTGGTGTGGGAAAGACCCGGGTGGCGGAGGAACTGGCGGTGCGCACCTCGCGTGCGTTCCGCGATTCGTTCCGCTGGATCGATCTGGCGGTGGTGCGGGATCCGGAGTCCGTTCCCTCGGCTGCAGCGGCCGCTCTGGGGGTGACCGACCAGTCCACCAGGCCTGTGATGGACAAGATCATCGACCGTCTCCGCGACGAGCACATGCTGATCGTGGTCGACAACTGCGAACACCTGATCGCGACCGTGGCCGATTTCGTCGCTGCCGTCCTCGGTGGCGCGCCAGAGGTGCGGATCCTCGCGACCAGTCGTGAGCCGCTCGCGGTGGCGGGGGAGGCGGAGTACGTGCTTCCCCCGCTGACGACACCGAACGGATCGACGGGGAACCGGGCGGCCGATCTCGGGCGGTTCGAAGCGGTGGGTCTTCTCGTGGAACGGGCCCGGCAGGTGGTCCCGGGCTTCGAGGTGACCGACGGCAATGCCGATGCCGTTGCGCAACTGTGCATCGCGCTCGACGGCGTGCCGCTCGCTCTCGAACTCGCGGCCACCCGGCTGCGTTCGTTGTCTCCGGCGCAACTCGTCGACCGACTCGATCGTCGTTTCGCGCTGCTCACCGGAGGCAGTCGCGTGGCGGTGCCGCGGCAGCAGACGTTGCGTGCGCTGATCGACTGGAGCTACGAACTGTGCTCCGATGCCGAGCGGACGCTGTGGGCGCGATTGTCGGTGTTCACCGGCAGTTTCGACCTCGAAGCCGCGGAGACCGTCTGCGCCGACGACGATCTCCCGAGCGAGCAGGTCATCGACCTGCTCGACAGGTTGATCGCGAAATCACTTGTGGGAGTCGATCGTTCGTCTGCCGTGTTGAGGTACTCGCAACTGGTGACCGTGCGCGAGTACGGTCACGAACTGCTCGACGCCCGCGGGGAGCGCGAGCAGTTGTACCGGCGGCATTGCGAGCACTATCTCGACCGCGCCCGTCGCTGCGCCGAGAGTTGGTACGGGCCGAAGCAATCCGCCCTCCTGTCCTCCATGCGCGCCGACCATGCGGATTTCATGGCAGCGCTCGACCGGTCGATCCGGGACGACGACGAACTCGCCTCGGGGGCGGCGCTCGCCGTCGCGCTGCGCTATCACTGGATCGCGGGCGGCTACCTGTCCACCGGACGGGCCCGGCTCGAACGACTCCTGCAGCGACTTCCGCGCTCGAACAGCGAGCGCGGGAACGTGCTGTGGGTGACCGCGTGGACGGCCCTCATCCAGGGAGACCGCGACGGGGCGGCGGTCCACCTCGACGAGTGTCGTTCGATCGCAGACGAATGCGACGACGTACGGTTGCGGGCCCACTGCGATCACTGGAGTGCCCTGCACGCACTGTTCTGCGGGGCGACGGCCGAGGCGATCGACCTCTACCTCCGTGCGGCCCGGGTCCATCGTGCGCACGGCGACCACGCCGCCCACCTGACCTGCCTGTTCCAGCTGGCCATGGCGCAGACCTACGACGGACGACTCGACGACGCGCTGGAGACGTGCGCTCGTGTCGTCGAGATGGCGGACCAGCACGGTGAGCGGTGGAACAAGGCCTACGCGCTGTGGGTTTCGGGACTCGCGCATTTCCATCTCGGACGCCTCGACTCTGCGGTCGGAGCGGCGAACGGCGCGCTCGCCGTCCAGCGCGATTTCGAGGACAAGATCTGCACGGCGCTGTCGCTCGAACTGCTGACCTGGTCGGCGGGCGCCGAAGGCGATACGGAGAAGGCAACAAGCCTGTTCGGGGCTGCACGGACGGTGTGGCAACGTCTCGGTACGACGATCGCAGCATTCGGGCCGCACATCGAGCAGGACTCGATCGCAGCGGAGCGTCGTCTCCGGGAAAGGGTGGGGGAGACGGACACCGTCGGCTCTCCTCACCCGCAGTCCGGCATGAGCATCGTCGATCTCGTGGACAGCGCACTGGAGCAGAGGGAGTCCTCGGGACGACAGGTCTCGCGGGCTCAGGCCTCCGACCGTCGGCACCGCGGTGCGGACGAGCCTGCCTCCCGGACCTCCCCGCTGACGAAGAGGGAACAGGAGATCGCGGGACTCGTCGCCGGAGGCCTGAGCAATCGCGCGATCGCCGACCGGCTCGTGATCTCACGCCGGACCGTCGACGGTCACGTCGAACGGATCCTCGACAAACTCGGCGTGCACTCCCGCACGCAGGTCGTCTCGTGGTTGCATGCCCACGGGGCGCCCGGAGCGTGACCGTGCGGGACGACGCTCCGGCTCAGGACCGGGCCGGGACCGATTCCCGGCGTGCCGCGGGCACCTTCGTGATCACCGTGAGCGCGACGGACACCAGCGCGATGATGCCGATGGTGGTGTAGGCGAGGGTGTAGGCCTTGTCGTCGCCGAGGAGCGTGGACGCGATGATCGGGCCGATGATGCCGCCGATGCTCCACCCGATGAGCATCAGGCCGTAGATGGCGCCGGCGTTGCGGACCCCGAAGAAGTCGCCGGCGGTGGCGGGCATGGTGCCGAATGCGCCGCCGTAGCAGAGGTAGATGATCGCGGCCAGGATCGAGAACAGCACCACGCCACTGGCGTGCGGCAGCACGATCAGGCACACGCCCTGCAGCACGAGCAGTGCGGTGAAGGTCTTCATCCGGCCGATACGGTCGGAGATCGCCGCCCAGACGATCCGGCCTGCGCCGTTGAAGATCGCGAGCGCACCCACGAGCGCCGCCGCGCCGGAGGCGCTGAAACCGGCGATGTCGGATGCGCTCGGCTTCGCCTGCGAGATCAGGGAGATGCCGGCGGTCACGCACAGGGTGAGGATGGCGGTCAGGAGGTACCACTGGGGCGTGCGCAAGGCCTCGCCCTGGGTGTACTCCTTGCCGCGGTCGCTCCCGCTGCCGTCGCTGCCGGTGGGTTCGAAGCCCGGCACGGTGTACCCCTCGGGCGGATTGCGGAAGAGGGCCGCACCGGCCAGCGACATCACGAGGTAGGCGATACCCAACGGCAGGAACGCACTCGTGGGATCGTCCGGATTCCGGTCGATGAGCCACTGCGCGACAGGCGAGGTGAGCACCGCGCCGAACCCGAAGCCGCCCACCGCGAGTCCGGTGATGAGACCGGTCTTGTCGGGGAACCACTTCTGCAGCATGGCGATCGGGACGATGTACGCGAAGCCCAACCCGAAACCGCTGATGATGCCGTACCCGAGGATGAGCAGCCAGTAGTCGTCGGCTCCGTCGGTGAACGAGGCGAGCAGGATGCCGAGCGCGTAGATGATGCCACCGATCAGCGCGACGACGCGGGGACCTTTGAGATCCTGCAGGCGGCCACCGAGATAGGTGCCGACGAAGATCATGCCGATGGTGACGGTGAACGGCAGCGAGGCCCGGACCGTGCTCAGTTGCCAGGAGTCGGCGCTCTCGAGGGCTCCGCCGAAGACCGACCACGCATAGACCGCGCCGATCGAGAACTGCAGCAACAGACCCCCGGCGACGAGGAGCCAGCGGAAGCTGCCCGGAGGCTGTGCCGTCGGGGCGTCGCCGTGTGGTTCGCGCGTGGGCTTGCCGGAGTCCATGCGTTCTCCTTCGTCCTGCCCGCGAGCCGGATCTCAGCTGCGGTAACGAACGGGTTCCCCGCGATCGACTCGTTCACGCTGGGGAACGACGGTGTACTTGGGATCCTTCGCCGACGCGATGCCGGCCTCGTAGACTCCGACTCGCGTACACAGCGAACCGACCATGAGTGCGGCACCGGACACTGCCGACACCACCCGATTGCGGCGACCGACGAGTGCGCCGAGCGCGCCGGCCACCGTCAATGCCTTACTGGCCTTCATCAGTCGCCCGGGGCGGCCCTGGTGGAGCGTCTCGGCCGACAGGCCCATCGACTTCTCCATCTGCTGCTCGGTCGCGAGTTCGACGAGCGCGCCGCCGACGGCGAAGGCGCGCGCCGGCCCGGCCTCGGCGACCGGTGCGCCCAACAGTCCGAGACCTCCCGATGCGGCGGCCGCGGACCCGCAGAACACGAAGGGAATCTCCTTGTAGGCGGAGTGCCATGCCGGAGTTGCGGTGTCGGACAACAGGACCCCGGTGTAGGCGGCGACCGGCGGTGCCGTCAGCGCACCCACGATCCCGGCGGGCCGTCCGAGGGCGAGCAGCAGGCGCACCGGTCCGCGCTTCCATCGGGCGGGGAGCATCTCGGCAATCTCCGCGACCGCAGCGAGGCCCGCGAACGGACCGTGCAGCGACAGGATCCACGTACCGACCGACATCGGGGAGGTCGGTTTGGCGACCCGCAGCATGTTGAGGAATCGGCTCGGTTTGCCGAGATCGTGGACCAGCGCACCGACACTGACGAGCAGCGATGTGAGCGAGCCGAATCGGGCGACGCGACGGAGGGCGGGCCGCCCCGTGAGATCGGCACCCGCAGCGAGCAGCGAACTGCCCGCGGCCACGCCACCGGTGAACAGATAGATCGCGATGTCGTGTTCCCACGGAGCCGGTTTCACGATCTGGCGCCCGTAATAGGATTCGAAGTCGGCCTCCGGCACCATCACCCGGTCGCCGCCGCGACCACCTCCGGACCGGCGGGAGTTGCCCGGGCTGCCGCCGTGCTGCACCTGTGTCATCAGCGCCTCCTCAGGAACGACGCGGCGGCGCCCGCCAGCATCGCGACCGCTGCCACGGCGGCGCGGGTCCACATCTCCGGCAGATCCTTGGTCGTCACCACCGGATCCGGCGGCAAGCCGTAGACCTCCGGTTCGTCGAGGAGCAGGAAGAAGGCGCCGGTCCCGCCGACCCCGTCCTCGGGATCGTTGCCGTAGAGCCGTGCCTCGCTCACGCCGCGCTCGTGCAGGGCTGCCAGTCGTTCCTCGGCGCGGGCGCGCAGTTCCTCGACGTCGCCGTACTGGATCGACTCCGTGGGGCACGCCTGCGCGCAGGACGGGGTCTGGCCGTCGGTGAGCCGGTCGTAGCAGAGCGTGCACTTCTGGGCGATACCGACCTTCGGGTCGCCCTCCGGACCCTTGCGGCGGTCGATGACGCCGTACGGGCACGCGGCCACGCAGTATCCGCAGCCGTTGCAGATGTCGTCCTGCACGACCACCGTGCCGAACTCGCTGCGGAACAGCGACCCGGTCGGGCACACGTCGAGGCACGCCGCGTGGGTGCAGTGCTTGCACACGTCCGAGGACATCAACCAGCGGAAGTCCGGCTTCTCCTCCTCCGGAAGTTCCGTCGGGGTCGCGCCGACGGTCGGCATCCCCAGCGAGACCAGGGGTTTCGACTCCGCGGGGCGCTCGATGAAGGCGACGTGCCGCCACTGGTTGGCGTTGAGCGAATGACTGTTGTCGTACGAGGTGCCGAGCATCGCGAAGAGGTTCTCGGGGACGTCGTTCCACTCCTTGCAGGCCACCTCGCAGGCCTTGCATCCGATGCACACGCTGGTGTCGGTGAAGAAGCCCTTGCGAGCCGGCGGATCCTCGTACCCGGCATCGGGTGCCGGGTCGATCGGTCCGAAGAAGCTGTTGGGGCCGGTCACTCGTCCTCCTCCGGGGGATGTCGGTCGTCCGAAGCCTCCGGGGCACGTGGGTCGTCCGAGGCCGTATCGCCGTCCGGGACCGTCACGATGGGTGGGTACACGTGATCGGTTACCCCGGCCCGCCGCGCATATCCCTCGACGTACTCCCGCAGTGCCGCTCCGGACGGTCGGCGTCCGGCCCGGACGTCGCACGTACCGACCTTGGTCTCCTGGATGAGCACGTTGGGGTCCAACGTGATTCCGAACAGATCGTTGGTCGAGTCGCCGGTCACCATGCCGCCGCTGCCCCAGTGATAGGGCATCCACACCTGGTGGACGGTCCGTCCCTCCACCTTCAGCGGGCGCAACCGCTCGGTCACCAGCACCCGGCCCTCGATCGCGGAGCGGGCGGTGACGACGTGGCACCAACCCATGTGCTCGAGTCCGCGTTCGGCCGCCAGGGCGGGGGAGACCTCCACGAACATCTCCGGTTGCAGTTCGGCGAGATGTTCGAGATAGCGGCTCATGCCGCCGGCGGTGTGGTGCTCGGTGAGACGGCTCGTCGTGAACACGAAGGGGAACACGTCGATGTGGTCCTCCGGCGGCGCCGGATTCATCGGGTTGTCGTCGCGGCGGTACTCCTTGCGCGTCGGGTTGGCCTGCTGCGCGTAGAGCGGGTTGCGGAAGGGCGACTCCACCGGTTCGTAGTGCGTCGGCATCGGACCGTCGACGAGCCCCTGCGGCACGTAGAGGGCACCCTTGCCGTCGCCCTGCATGATGAACGGGTCGATCCCCTCGAGCGCCTCGACACCGTCGGCGCCTTCGGGGGAGCGATAGCTCGGCGGCTTCGTCTTCTCGAAGTCCGGAACGTCCGCACCCGTCCACTGCTGCGCGTCGTCGTCCCACCACACGTAGGCCTTGCGTTCGCTCCACGGCCGGCCCTCGGGGTCGGCGGAGGCCCGGTTGTAGAGAATGCGGCGGTTCATCGGCCACGCCCAGCCCCACTCGGGAGCCACGAACGACTGCTCGTGCCGGGACTTGCGCCGGTTGGCCTGGTTGACGCCGTCGGCGTAGACCCCGGTGTAGATCCAGCAGCCACCGAGGGTGGAGCCGTCGTTCTTCATCTCGGTGAACGACGAGAGCGGCCGGCGGGTTGCGACGTCGTAGCCGTTGATCTCCATGAGCACCGCGTCGGCACTCGGCTCGTCGTACTCGCCGTGCACGGGGTAGTCCCACGCCAGGTCGAGCAGCGGACGGTCGCGCTCGTCGGTCGACTCGGCCAGACGCTCCCGCATCATGCGGCCGAGGTGGTAGAAGAACCACAGTTCCGAGCGACAGTCCTCCGGCGGCTCGACGGCCTTCTCCCGCCACTGCAGCATCCGCTGGGTCTGCGTGAAGGTGCCTTCCTTCTCGGCGTAGGAGGCCGCCGGGAAGAGGAACACCTCGGTGGCGCACTCCTCGGTCACGATCTCGCCGGTCTCGATCTCCGGTGAGTCCTTCCAGAAGTTGGCGCTCTCGATCTCGAACAGGTCGCGCACCACGAGCCAGTCGAGGTTCGCCATCCCGAGCCGCTGGGCGCGCCCGTGGGCGGAGCCGACGGCCGGGTTCTGCCCGAGGAGGAAGTAGCCCTTGACCTTTCCGTCGATCATGTCGAGCACCGAACGGTAGGTGCCGTGGTCGCCGGTGATCTTCGGCATGTAGTCGAAGCAGTAGTCGTTGTCGGCGGTCGCTGCGTCGCCCCAGTAGGCCTTGAGCAGGTTCACGGCGTAGGCGTCGGCCTTCGACCAGAAACCCTTGCTTCCGGGGTTGCGGACACTGTCGACCCAGTCCGTGAACGAGTGGTGCTTGTTCGCGTCGGGCATCGGCAGGTAGCCGGGCAACAGGTTGAACAGCGTCGGGATGTCGGTCGAGCCCTGGATACTGGCGTGACCGCGCAGCGCCATGATGCCTCCGCCGGGGCGGCCCATGTTGCCGAGCAGCAGCTGCAGGATCGCGCCGGTACGGATGTACTGCACACCGACACTGTGCTGGGTCCAGCCCACGCTGTAGACGAGCGCCGTCGTCCGCTCCCGGCCGGAGTTCTCGGTCCACGCGCGGCAGACGTCGAGGAAGTCCTCCTGCGAGACGCCGCACACCTGCTCGACCATCTCGGGGGTGTAGCGGGCGAAGTGCCGCTTGAGCACCTGGTAGACGCACCGCGGGTGCTGCAGCGTCTCGTCGCGCCTCGGGTGGCTCGCCGTCTGCATGCCGTGCGCCTCGTTCTGCAGGCCCGCGGCCGTCTCCCGATGCTCGGCGTGCTCTTCGGAGCCGTTGGCCTGCGACTTGTGCAGGTCGCCGGATTCGTCCTCCACGTCGTACTGCCAGCTCGTCGGATCGTAGGTCCGCTTCTCGGGGTCGAAGCCCGAGAAGAGCCCGTCGAGATCGTCGGTGTCCTCGAACTTGTCGCTGACGAGCACCGCGGCGTTCGTGTAGTTGACGACGTACTCGCGGAAGTCCAGCTCGTTGCTCAGGATGTAGTTGACGATGCCGCCGAGGAAGGCGATGTCGCTGCCGACCCGGATCGGGACGTGCTTGTCCGCCACCGCGCTGGTACGGGTGAAGCGCGGGTCGATGTGGATGACGCGGGCACCACGCTTCTGGGCCTCCACGACCCACTGGAAGCCCACCGGGTGGGCCTCGGCCATGTTGGAACCCTGGATGATGATGCAGTCAGCGTTCGCCAGGTCGGCTGTGTAGCCGGTGGCACCGCCGCGCCCGAAGCTGGTCCCCAGACCGGGGACGGTGGCGGAGTGTCATATGCGGGCCTGATTCTCGATCTGGACCGCCCCCATCGCTGTGAACAGCTTCTTGATGAGGTAGTTCTCCTCGTTGTCCAGCGTGGCACCGCCGAGGCTGGCGATACCCATCGTGCGCCGGACACGGTGGCCCTTGTCGTCGAATTCCTGCCAGGTCTCGCGGCGGGTCTTCAGCACGCGGTCGACGACCATCTCCATGGCCGTGTCGAGATCGAGGTCTTCCCATTCGGTGCCGTAGGGCCGGCGGTAGCGGACCCGGGTCTCGCGTAGCTCGCTGGTGACGAGGTTCTTGCTCGCCGAACCCTTGGGACACAGGCGCCCGCGGTTCACCGGACTGTCGGGATCGCCCTCGATCTGGACGACCTTGTCGTCCTTGACGAAGATCTTCTGTCCGCATCCGACAGCGCAGTAGGGGCACACGCTGCGGGCGACACGATCGGCGGTGGAGGTGCGCGGTTCGATCTCCTCGGTACGACGGGACCGTGCGGCCTTGCCGCGTCCGAGCAGATCCTTCCCGAGGAACTGGCGCAGGACGGGCCAGGGGAGGGACGTGTCCTTCTCCGCCATCTGTGCTCCTTTCCTGCGCTCTCGTTCCGAAGCTACCGTCTACCCCCGCTTCGTGCCGGTTAATCCGGTGCAGGTGTGTCGGCATGTCCGACGATGAACGGGGTCAGCGCACCCGGATCGCGTGTTCGCCCGCGGGAACCACCTCGCCGACGACCGGATGACCGGGCAGCTCACCGACGACCAGCAGACCGCCGGACGTCTGGGCGTCGGCGAGCAGGAGCAGTTCGTCGTCGTCCACCTCGGAGTCGACCGCGTCGCGTACCCAGTCGAGATTGCGCCGGCTCCCGCCGGGGACGAATCCCTCCGCGAGCGACTCCCGCGCCCCGGCGACGTACGGCACGGCCGCGGAGTCGATCACGGCGGTCGTGCCGCTGGCCCGCATCATCTTCATCAGGTGCCCGAGCAGACCGAAACCGGTGACGTCGGTTGCGGCGCGGACACCGGCCTCGTGCGCGAGCTGCGCCGCCTCGCGGTTGAGTGTCGTCATCACCGCGACCGCTTCCTCGAAACGCTCGCCGGTGGCCTTGTGACGGTTGTTCAGGATGCCGAGACCGAGCGGCTTGGTGAGGGTGAGCGGCAGGCCGGGCGTGGCAGCGTCGTTGCGCAGCAGGCGATCCGGATCGCCCAGACCGGTGACCGCCAGCCCGTACTTCGGCTCGCGGTCGTCGATGCTGTGCCCGCCGGCGAGATGGGCACCCGCCTCGGCGCACGCGTCGGCACCGCCGCGCATGACCTCGGCGGCGAGTTCGAACGGGATGAGCTCGCGCGGCCAGCCCAGGAGGTTGACCGCGATGATCGGCGTGCCACCCATCGCGTAGACGTCGGACATGGCGTTGGTGGCGGCGATCCGTCCCCAGTCGTAGGCGTCGTCGACGACCGGCGTGAAGAAGTCGGCCGTCACGATGACGGCCCGGCCGCTCCCGTCGGGCGCCGGTTCGATCCGGACCGCGGCACCGTCGTCGCCGTTCTCCACACCCACCAACAGTTCGCCGGCGGCCCGTCCACCCTGCAGACCGCCGAGCACCCGTTCGAGTTCACCCGGCGGAACCTTGCATGCGCAGCCGCCGCCGGCGGCGTACTGGGTGAGTCGGATGGCGCCCTCGGGAAGGTCGACGTGTGCGGTCATGAACCCAAACATACGGGCGAGTCGTAACCGAGGGCCCGACTTCGGTTAGGGTGAGCGCGGAGGTGGTTCTCGTCTGGTGACGGTCGCGGTCTTCAAAACCGTTGTGGCCCAGTATCTGGGCTGGGCGGGTTCGATTCCCGTCCGCCTCCGCCAAATGTTTTCGTCGACCGTGGGATGAGGAGCGCGTGCCGGATCCGAGACGGGACGTTCCCCGCACCGACCAGGTCCTGGCCGATCCGCGCCTGCGCGAGGCCGTCGACCGGCTCGGCGCCCGACTGGTCAAGCAGACCGTCGTCGCGGCCCAGCAACGGTGCCGCGACGGCGAGATCGGGCCCGACGCCGTCGCCGACGTCGCGGTCGCGTCGCTGCCGCAGCAGGCGACCACCCTGCGTCGCGTCGTCAACGCGACCGGCGTGGTGGTGCACACCAATCTCGGTCGCGCCCCGCTGTCCCGAGCGGCGGTCGAGGCGGTGTCCACCGCGGCGGGTGCCACCGACGTCGAACTCGACCTGGCCACCGGCCGGCGCGGACGGCGAGGACGCGGCGCCCTCGAGGCGCTCGCCGAACAGGTACCCGACGCCGGCGGCGTCCACGTCGTCAACAACGGTGCCGCGGCTCTCGCCCTGGTCACCCGGGTGCTCACACGCGGTGGTCGCTCGATCGTGATCGCACGGGGCGAACTGGTCGAGATCGGCGACGGCTTCCGGATCCCGGAACTGCTGGAATCCGTGGGCGCGACGCTGCGTGAGGTCGGCACCACCAACCGCGTGCGCCTGAGCGACTATGCCGCGGCCGTCGACGACGACACCGCCTTCGTCCTCAAGGTGCATCCCTCGAACTTCACCGTCAGCGGCTTCACGTCGTCGGTGTCGGTCCGGGAACTCACCGGACTCGGACCGCCCGTCGTGGTCGACATCGGATCGGGTCTGCTCGCCCCGCATCCGCGGCTGCCGAACGAACCCGACGCCACCACCGCGCTGCGTGCCGGCGCCGACCTGGTGACCGCCTCGGGCGACAAGCTCCTCGGCGGTCCGCAGGCCGGCCTGCTGCTCGGGCGGGCCGAACTCGTGGAACGCCTGCGGCGCGACCCGTTCGCGCGGGCGCTGCGCGTCGACAAGCTCACCCTGGCCGCTCTCGAAGCGACCCTGACGGGACCGATGCCACCCGTGGCGTCGGCGCTGGCCTCCCGCCCGGAGGATCTCCGCGCCCGCGCACAGGCGATCTGCGTGGCGTTGCCCTCGGAGTGCCACCCCGAGGTGGTCGACTCCGACGGCGTCGTCGGGGGCGGCGGCGCCCCGGACGTCGTCCTGCCGAGCGTCGCGATCGCCCTGCCCGAACATCTCGCACTCCCGTTGCGGCTCGGTGAGCACCCCGTGGTCGGCCGCGTCGAACGCGGCCGGTTGCTGCTCGACCTGCTCGCGGTCGACCCCGCCGAGGACGGCGAGCTGATCGACGCCGTGACGCGCGTGGCTACTCGCGAAGGATCCTGATGTACGTCGTCGCGACCGCCGGTCACGTCGATCACGGGAAGTCGACGCTGGTCGAGGCGCTCACCGGTGCGAATCCGGACCGGCTCGCCGAGGAACGGCGACGAGGACTGACCATCGAGCTCGGCTACTGCTGGACGTCCTGGCCCGAGGTGGGGGAGGTCGCCTTCGTCGACGTCCCCGGACACGAGCGATTCCTGACGACGATGCTCTCCGGAGTGGGATCGGTCCCGGCCGCGCTGTTCGTGGTGGCCGCCGACGATCCGTGGATGCCGCAGGCAGCCGAACACCTCGCAGCGCTCGACGCGCTCGGCGTGCGTCACGCGGTCGTCGCCGTCACCCGCGCCGATCTCGCCGATCCGGGACCCGCGGCCGCGCGGGCCGCGGCGGAGGTCGCCCGTACGAGTCTGGCGGGGGCACCCGTCGTCGCCGTGAGCGGGCGCACCGGGATGGGCCTCGACGATCTCCGGGGCGCCCTGACGACGATGGTCGCCTCGCTCCCGGACCCCGATCCGCAGGCCGACGTCCGGCTCTGGGTGGACCGCCGGTTCACCGTGCGTGGATCCGGAACCGTCGTCACCGGAACGCTTCCCGCAGGCACGGTGCGCGTCGGGGACACCCTCGCGCTCGGGGACACACCGCTGCGCGTCCGCAGCGTGCAGGCACTCGGTCGCGACCGGACCGCGGTGAGCGGCGTGGCCAGGGTCGCCCTCAATCTCACCGGGCGGGTCGACGATCTGGGACGGGACAGTGTGCTCGTCACGCCCGGCGCGTGGCACCACACCTCCGTCGTCGACGTGCGGATCAGCGGCGACGACCGGCCGCCCGTCGCTCCGGTGCTGCACATCGGAGCCGCGGACGTCGGTGTCCGGTGCCGTCCGCTGGCAGACGGTCTCGTCCGGCTCACCCTCGACCGCCCG